>OGWR01001548.1_pt1 | contig 18286 bp, 20 predicted proteins | sample 1576061 | NCBI WGS metagenome assembly OGWR01 (sample SAMEA3541511, study PRJEB24748) | human gut metagenome | biome: human gut; feature: human-associated habitat; material: faeces | place: China | collected 2012 | reverse complement strand
TGAGGATCCTTCCGATTTCACGTGGAGGAAGGCTCAGAACCACTTGAAAATCCGGGTGGCCATATTTCTCCATGCCATGAGTATGCGCATTGCAGGTATAGGGCAGGAATCCTTTTTCCTCCTTCCCGCACTCGTCACAGGCTCCGTTTGCTACAAGATGGATGATCCAGTCGATATTGTTGTTCATACTGCACCTCATACTTTCTGAATGGAATACACGCTATTGCGCGTTTCAATCACGGTAGTTTCTTGTGTGTCTGCCAGAATAGCACAGACTGTGGAAGTCCTTCGGTATCCGTCAGTCTCCTGAATATATGCCGGTAAGCCGATATGTACCGGGTACAGAAGCTTTCCTGTCAGACAGATCTCGGGTTTAACCGCATCAGGCATCCTCTTCGCCTCCTTCCAGAATGCGGCGCATCTCGCGCATGGCATCCGTCAGGTCGGCAGAGAAATCCTCCCAGTTTGACAGAAAGGTAGTAAGTGATGCCGGATCGTGAAATACAGCGTCATCCAATACCAGGATTTCATAGTCTTCCTCGTCCATACTGTTGTAGGGTAGACTCAGATAGCCGTCTTTTGTGGCCAGGATAAACGCACCGGCATGGATTCCGTCGCAGATGGGATAGCGCCAGCACAGCTCATTTCCGTGCGCGGCATAATAGCGCAGCCTAATATCACTGAGCGTGCGGTCAGTGCTGTCGTTGTCTTTCAGGTATGTCAGAATCTCTTTGGCCGACATCAGCGTATCCGAATTGAGTGTTCTTAAAAGACCGCTCACCGTGTAAGGCCGCGTTTCCGAGCTGACAAAACCGATCAGCCAGAGTGCATCGTCCTCGACCATCTCACACTTCCAGTCCGCCTGTAAAGCGGCTTTCAAAAGAAGCGAGCCAAGTGTCATGCCGAAACCGTGTACGTCCTCTGAATCCTCCGGCAGAGTTTCCATGCGGGTCTCCGCATCTGCTTGTACAGCATCCAGCAGCCGATTCAGATTAGCAACCGAAAACAGCCCATGCAGTGCACGGGCGCCCCAGTATCCTTGATCCTCCGGCCACACACGCAGAAGAAACCTTCGGCCCAGAACAGCCTTGATCTGATCTGACAGCAACTTTGCGATATCATCCCACGCAAGTCGGTAGGCTTCATATGCCTGGCTTTTATCAATCACCTTTTCCATACTCCGTTTCCCTTTCCGGCCGATATGGCCCATAATACTGTGTGTCCTCCGCATCGGAGGTGTAGACGCCGATGCAAAGCTCGTGGCAGGGGCTGTGCTCCGAGTTGTATTCCGCAAAGCATACGAGTTCCTCCGGCTCGCCATCCCGCAGTAGATACAGATTGATGGCCGGATAGGTCGTATCTGCATAAGCGACGGCTCGAAGATGTGTGCCGTCCGGCAGAGGCAGCGTGATGTGCGGATACGAAACGGTGTCCGGCGTCGGCGCTTGCGAAAGAGAGAACCGATTTCGTCCCGGTCTCCCGTTTTCAGAGAATCGCTTTCTCGCCTGATCCAGTTCGATCTGCAGTGCCGTGAAAATCTGCTCGACGGCATCGGCGTCATAGGCATAGGTGTTTGTTCCGGAGCAGTTGCCCAGAAGGCGCAGCATCCGGATAATTTTGTTGACGCGCGCCTCCGCCACGCGACGGAAACGTGCATTCTTGGTTTCTTTCATTTTGTGACCTCCTATTGTTTTCTACACAATCCATGGGAACTACGCACGCGCCCCGCCTCATCACAGAAAACGGAGTTCCAATGCGGTGATTGCGCCATCCTGTTTATAAGCATATACGCCATAGCATCCGTCGCCGTACCCGGACGAGCTATAAAAGCCGTCTTCTATCAGCCATGCATCGCCATTACGGACACGGTCACAGAACCTGCCCCATTCCTCGTCACTGTAATCCGGTTTGTTGTGGAAAAACCCAGCCAGCCCGGCGTCAACGCCTATGCTGCCGATTTCCTCCATGTCCTTCTGGCGCGGTATATCACCGTTTCGGTATATCCCAATCGCACCAACCAGTAAATACGAATACGGCGTACCGTCCTCATACTTACCTTTGTCGGTATGACGCCAGACATAGCAGGCATATTCGCCTTCACTGATTTCCACATTGTTCATCCGGCACCAGACGTTTTTGTCGTAACAGGGGTCGGTGATATCCACGCTGCCGTGGAAGTCCATGACCCCGATCTTCGTTTTTCTCATTATGTGGCCTCCTAACTGTGAGTATTTACGAGAAACGATTTGCCTTCTGCGGAAAAATCACAGTTGGAACAGCTCCAAATATCCATTTCGTCAGGATAGTGCGTGACCTCAACGCACTCATTCAACGCTTCCAGAAAAGTGCCGTTGCAGTCGATTTTCCAATCCTGCGTAACATGTGCTGTGACCTCGAAGCTCTTGGCTCCGCAGACAGGACAACGGTATTTGTGGTTTATCATCTTGATTTCCTCCTGAGACCGGAAACGGAGCAGGTAATCCCTGCTCCGCAACCGTTGCGCCGCCTGCCATTCAGGCCAGCATGTCCTCGAATTCCTGTTCAGTCAGCGTTTTTACGCCCAGCTGCTGTGCTTTGGTCAGCTTGCTGCCGGCTTTTTCGCCAACGATCAGATAATCGGTTTTCTTACTCACGGCGCCGGACGGATGGGCGCCCAGAGAAATCAGCTTCTCCTGGATGCCATCACGGGTGTAATGCTCCAGCTTTCCGGTAGCAACGACGGTCTTGCCTGCGAAGGGGTTATTCATGGTGGTTTCCATAGTCAAATTCTCCTTTGTTTCAAATTGAATTTTTCTCAGCAGCGGACGCCAGAGCTTTGCCTCCTGAGCATCCGCATACCAGGTATAAATGTTGTTGTGCATGGTCTCGCCAAAATCCGGCAGCTGTGTGAAATCGAAGCCGTTGAGAATTGCCGCCTCAAACTCAGCCCATGAGCCATGGAAATACCGATCCAGATCCCGGCCCGCATGGCGCCCGACCATCGGGATACCGAGACCGGCGATAAACTTTGCCAACGTGCAGCGGCGGCTCTTTTCAATTGCCGCCTGCAGTCGGTCAAAGGATCGCTCGCCGAAACCCTCGGTGCGTACAATATCCTCACGGTGCTGCTCCAGCTCGTATAAGTCTCCGAAATTCCGCACCCAGCCGTGACCGATGAGCTTCTCCAGCGTTGTTGCCGAAAGTCCTTCAATATTCATGCGGGTCTTTTCACAGAAATGCGCAAACTTCTGCACCAGCTTGGCTGCACAGTGCGGATTACCGCAATATAGCTGCCGCGTGCCGCCCGATGTGTACTTTACCGTTAGCGGCTTTCCACAGCAGGGGCAGGTCATGGGCAGCATATAGGTGTTGCTCTGCGTTTTATTGTCCGCAATCTGTGGAATGATCATGTTCGCCTTATACACGCTGATCTCGTCACCGATGCCAAACTGAAACTCATCGAAGATATCAAGGTTGTGCAGGTAAGCGCGGCTGACGAGTGTACCGTCAATACTGATCGGATCGAACAGACCGGTGATGCTTACCATACCGGTTCTGGTCGTGGCCAACTCCACGCCGCGAAAACGCGTGCTATAGAGTTCATCGGCCCACTTGAGCGCAATCAGGCGATTCTCGTGATGTCCGGTTGCTCCAAGGCTTTTACCATAGCGGAGGTTTTCATATTCCATGACGAGACCATCCACCGGATATGCGAAGTCTTTGGGTTCCATGCCGGCGACTGTATCTCGGATGTCCTGCTCGCTGTGCCCGGCATCCAAAAAGATATATGGCACAACCGAGAAACCGCTGCGCTGCAGAAATTGCTGCTGCGCAAGCTTGCTCTCAGGCTCCAGATGGTCGCTGACCAGTTCGAAAGCCCAGAACTCCAACCGGCGCTTACTTGCCTCACCGGCGTCAAGCTTTCGCGTGCTGCCGGAGGCCAGATTCCGCGGATGGGTATAGGGCTCCTCCAGACTGGCATTGATTTTGCGGAAGCTCTCCCATGAGATGACGCCCTCTCCGCGTACCTCAAACGATTCCTTCGTGGGGAGCGTCAAGGGCACGTTTTGGAAGGTGCGCACCGTATGGGTCACATCCTCGCCGATGATACCCTCGCGGCCGCGGGTGATGGTCTGCTTCAGTTTTCCGTACTCATACCGCAAAACCAGCGTAAGCCCGTCCATCTTCCAGCTCAGCAGAACAGCACGTCCTGCTGCAAACCGGATCAGATCCTCAATGGACTTCGTCTTGCCTGCGGACAGCATGGGCTTTGTATGCCGCACCTCCGCCAGGCTTTCCAAAATCTCTCCGGAAACCTTCTGCGTCGGCGAGCCGGAAAGCACCAGCCCGGTATCATGCTCCAAAGAGGCGAGCTCCTCTGTCAGTCGGTCATATTCCAGATCCGTCATAATAGGAGCATCGTTTTTGTAGTAGGCGATGTCCGCCTCCGTGAGCCGCTCGATCAGTTCGCGCATCCGTTCCAGATTGGTATTGATCTTTTCTCGCATAATGCTTCTCCTTTTTGTTAATAGATTTTGCTGAGATACTGCCGGACAGTCTGAAGCCGATCCTGTGCGGCATTCTCTGCATCAGGGTCGGCTCCGTTAAAATCCATGTCCAGGATCTCAACATCGAATTTGTAAGGGCAGGCTCCGAATACTTCCCGAACCATTCCGTCCTTGACAACGATGACGACTTTATCCGTTCCCATCACCCCCTTCCTTAGGATGAGCGCATGGGTGGACCGGCATCCAATCACCGCATTCCCGGCAGTACAGCTTACCATTGCATCTGTCACGGATATTTTTGAACTGCGTTCCTGTCCTTTCGTGGAGTTTTCCACACCCGGAACACTTGAGCCATAGAATCTCTGCATTGCAAAGCACTTCAGGGCGATATTTTCGGTTGAATGGAATAAAATCGCACCACGCCGGATTGTCCGGCAGCCGCGCCATATGCAAACTCAGCACATCCAGTTCAAACTGAGAAGGACTTTGTTCCCAATGGCTTTGCTCTCTTTCCCATGCGAAAAGCTGCTGATATAGCTCCTGCTCGCCGGATTGCCGGATCAGTTGTTTTGCCAGTCGGGTCCACTCGGCTTCCGGCAGATCTCCGATATCGGTCATCACACCGTGCCGATAGCCGAACACCTTATCTCGGCCTTCGCCGGAGATGAGGTAGCTCCGTCCGGTATAGTAGTGAACACGCAGATCCGCAAAGGTCAACGCATGCTCGGTATTCCCGATGTTATCCATCTGCATCACCTCACAACGCGAGTCTGCGGCTTTCCTCCGGAAGCACCTGCTTAAAAAGCTGCATATACCGCTGAAAGCCCTCTGCGGTCAGCGGCCCTTTCAGGGATGTTTCGCTCCAACAGATGAGTTCTTCTTCCGGGACACTGTAAGCAGCTGGGATAAATCCGGCTCCGTCATAGTGCGGACAATTGGGTCGGACTAGCTTTTGCAGCTCCGCCTTGGTTGTGGCGGAACCTATCATCCGGCATTTCTTGTCTGCAATGGCATAGAGCAGCTTCGGCATATAGCCAAGCTGCCGGTAATAATGCAGATACCGCTGAAGCTCGCTAATGGCTCCAAGGCGGAGCTTTTTGACTCGTTCAGGCGTATCTGAGGCGGCAATCTCCGCAATACACGGGATGATCACCATCATGTAATCGTCTTCCACTGGCATTTCCTTTCTGCATTCCTGCATGTAATATCTATCTGTACGGGTATGCCGAAAGGCTCCCCGGAGCAAAGGGTAAGGGAGCGGTTAGGCTCCGATCTATATAAAAAAGCGCTTAAAGAACCGAAGCTCTCTAAGCGCTTTTGGACCCAAGGATCCCAGATATGAAATTGTCAGCAGGGAGGGGGCATACTCCCCGCCGTCCCCGTCTGTGCCTCTGTTTGTGAGAGGCAGAAGAAACAAAAAAGTGCCTGAAGACTTTCATCCTCAGGCACTGTGTTACTCATTCACTATAATTGCTCGGTGGCAATTCTGAAACTTACATAAACATTATAGCAGGGATTCTGCCATTTCGCAAGTGGAACCTTGAAAGTTCCTGCTATAGGCTGAATGCTGCAAAGTCAATGCTCATATACGGTGAAGAAGCAGAAGACAAAGCTATGGTCAAAATGCCTCGCTATCGCGCCGATAGTCAGTTCCATAGCAAAACAGGCAGCTTTCGCCGACGCTCATGCAGAAACGCGACTAAGGCGGAAAGCTGTCTGTTTTTTTGCAGGCTGCTGCGTTATTGCCCAATCATTTCCGCATCAACCAGCCGACAATATTGAATCTCTCCTTCCTCATATAATTCAAATGTACCACTAACCGTAATCTCGCTGCCCAGCTCCGGATAATCATCCGGATAGGTATGCTTACCGGTCAGTACAAACTCCAGTCCCTGCGAGCAGCAAGCCATTGCATCGCCAATGATACAGGTGAAGTATTGGGCTTGCGTATCAGGGTTTTCGTAATATACAAATTGTCCCGTCATTTTAATGGTTTTCCCAATATAATCACCGGGAGTGTACATCATATTATAGACTTCGGAATATACCATTGTACTGCTAAGCCTTGTGAGGTCAACATCAACACCGTCTGTGCTTTGCGTTGGTTCAGAGGCTGCAGGCTTAGGCTCCGATTTCTTTTCTGAGGGCTGTTTTTGTGAAGCAGAAGCCTCTGGCGCTTGGTTATCGGCTGAATCAGCTGTAGCAGCCCCTTTATCTTTTTCACGACCGCAGGCGGTGAGAGGGACAAGAGTTAGGGCAATCAGCAAAACGCAGAATATTTTTTCATCTACGAACACCTCCAATAACGGTTCCTGCCAGCCACGACAGACCGAAAGCACCGATCTGAACGGCGACGATGGTGGAGCCTACCGGCGTACCGGCGAGAATGGACACCAGAATGCCGAGCAGGGCACAGAAAACCGAAAGGGCTGCCGCGCAGATGGTCACGCTGCGGAAGCTCTTGAACATCCGCATGGCGGACAACGCCGGGAAGATCCCCAGTGCGTAGATCAGCAGAGAACCCACAAGGTTCATCGCCAGCACAATGATGACCGCAACGACGACGGCAACCAGCAGGTTGTAAAGCCCCGCCTTCGTGCCGGTCGCCCTTGCGAAGCTCTCGTCAAAGGTCACGGCGAAGATCTTATTGTAGAACAGAATGAACACCGCCACGACCAGCACCGACATTCCCACGCACAGCCATACCTCTACGGGGGACAGCGTCAGGATGGAGGTGGAGCCGAACAGCGTGCTGCACACATCGCCGGAAAGGTTTGACGAGGTGGAGAAAATGTTCATCAGAAGATAGCCGATGGCAAGCTCCCCCACCGAGATCATGGCGATGGCGGCGTCGCCCTTGATTTTCGTGTTCTGCCCTGTACGCAGAAGCGATACTGCACTGATAATCGTAATGACCATCACCAGCGGCATTTCATTGGTGATTTGCAGCGCGGCGGCAATGCTTGTGTACGGTAAAGAAGCAGGCAGCAAAATGATAGACAGAAAGCCTCGCTATTCCACAAAATTCAATTAGGTCTTGCGTTTATTTGGTTTTTGCTATATAATAAAAATCGAATAAACCATAACACGGAGGTGAACTCTATGTGGAAGTATGTTCTAAATAAAATGATAAAGCAGAAAGAAGAGAATTGATGTGTGAATGCATCAAAATCCTTAAACCTTCCGGATCACATTGCACTGCCGTGACAAATGGACTCTTGGCGAATCCTGCAACCATCCAACAATTAGCTTCAGCCGGTTTGGATGGAATACAGTTTAGTTTAGACGGACTAAGAGATTCACATGAGCGCCTGCGAAACAAGGTCGGAATTTTCCCGAAAGTAATCGATGCCATGAAATATGTGCTCAACGAAACAGAACTTAGATTATCCATTGCCTTTACACCTACAAGTTTCAATGTCAAGGATTTTCTTGGGGTGTATGATTTGTTGGTTGATCTTTATAAAAAAAGCAACCGCACTACCGGAAGTGACTATATCGATTTCCGGTTGCAACCTCTCATGTTATTAGGGAGAGCAAAAGATAACCCCAATATTGTGCCAACTGAAGCGCAGTATAGATGGCTCGTCCAGAACATAAACGAAGTAAACCTTACGGGAAAATGCCACCCTTGCATTGATGTTAAATGGGGTGATCCTATAGACCATCTTGTGAGGTTTAGAGATACAAATTATTTTATGGATCAAGTGTCCGTACACGCTAATGGAGATATTGTTGTTTCTGCGTATCTCCCGTTAGTAGTTGGGAATGTAAGAAAGCGCTCATTGAGTGATTATTGGAATGCAGGCTTAAAAACGATATGGGCAACAAATGTTGTCCAGTATTTAACTGCAAGAATGCAAAGCGTGAGTGATATGGAAAATATTACTACACTGATTTCGGATATCAATATGGATGGCTGCCTAAATTTGGATCTGATGGAGAATGATCTTAATGATCTGAATTTGATAAAGGGAGTTATTCTTGAAGAATGGATGTAGTGATATTACTGAAAAAATGAGAAAGGAGGAACAAACAGATGTACGAAACACCTGAACTGGGAAAGTTGAATGGTGGTGGTGACGCTGCGCCGACCGGCGGTCTTTACCAGAACGATTGGGTTGCAGTCGATCAGTATCTACTTGGAGTGGTAGTTGGAATCCTGTTTCTTGCTATCTTCCAAATTGATACAACTTACCCAATCTCAACCCCGAACGGACCAGAAATCGAGTAGTATCCTTTACTTCAGTCGCCGGTGTAGTAGCATCCATAAATTGGGTGCTACTACACCAAAACAAAACGAAGGAGATGTTTTTCCCATGGATGGTGATTTTTTTGATGCGCTTTCAAACCCATACAGGCGCCAGATTGTGCGAATGTTAAAATGGGGAAACTATAGCGTAAATGAAATAACAAAAGCTTTGGAAATATCACAACCATCTGTCTCACGGCACCTTGATGTGTTAAAAAAAGCAAACATTGTTGTTGCCGAAAGAAGGGCCAATCAAATTATATACTCTTTGAACTTGTCCGTTATGCAGGAATTTGTGGGTAAAATGGTCGAGTTCTTGGATGATATGAAAGACTTAAAAGAGGTGAGAAAATATGAGAGTAACAAAGATGCATACAATAATTAGCATCCTATCTTTTGCAGCTCTGGCGATATGCCTTGTTGTGCGCGATACATGGGTATCATTTGCCCTAATTGTCGCTTGTCTTCTTATAGCGTTGGCACTTCTTGGAGGCAATATAAGTCATCTTGCCAATATAGTGGAGGATAACCCGAAAGTCAAAACGATAAAGTTTGTCACGGTATTTAACGCCGTTTGTTTCTTGGGTGTTGTGGCCATTATTATCCTGAGCATTACAGGGACAATCCAATTGACAGACAGTAGCGAAACGATGATTGCTTCTGCCATTACATCGCTTGTGATTTTAGTGCTTGGTAACCTGTGTCCCAAACTCCCATATTCAAGACATACTGGTCTCAGATTACCATGGACTCTTGCAGATGAATCTACATGGATATTGGCGCATAGAATACTTGGTTATACCGCAATTCCATTTGGAATTAGCAATATAATTGCTATGTTTTCTTTCCAAGCCCCCAACATCCGCGAAGGGTTTGCGATAGGAACATTTTTGCTGTGGGTTGCTATTCCCTCTGTTATCTCTGCCATTTATTTCTACAAGAAGCGTGGATCAAGTTATTGAAGTAGTAGGGATTCTCTCTTACTCCATTCTTGATCCATTTGCAATGGCAGTCTATGTATGCTATAGTCTCAATAGTTTGCGAAAGTTAACCACCAAGATTGTCCATGGCTAAATTCAATTACTTTTTCTCCTTCTCCCCGTAAAGAAGCGTAAGCGTCAAACCACCCCGCGCATGGACAGGCATGAGACAATAGTAACGGGACGTTGCGAAACGTTCCGTTACTGTCATATTGGAGGTAAAGGGATGACAAGCACAGAGTTGAAACACCGTGTAAAGCTGCAGGAGTGGGCGGCACGAATACAGGACTGCCGCAGCAGCGGCCTGTCAGTGCGGGCTCATAATCTACTGTGCTACTTTCCATGCCTTTGCGTTCTGGCGAATATTCCAGTATTTCTGATAAATACCCTCCTGTAAAACAAGCTCGTCATGCTTTCCATGCCGAACAAGTTTCCCGTTGTCGATGACTAAAATCTGCTCTGCGTCCCGAATGGTAGACAGGCGGTGTGCAATTACAATCAGTGTCTTATCTTTTACTAAAGTGCTGATTGCCTGCTGCAAATACACTTCATTTTCGGGATCAACGCTTGCGGTGGCCTCGTCCAAAAGGACGACAGGGGCATTTTTCAGCATGGCGCGGGCAATGGATATTCTCTGTTTTTCACCGCCGGACAGAGTAGAACCGCCCTCTCCAATCATGGTATTGTAGCCCTCTGGTAATAAGGAAATAAAGTCATGGCAGCGTGCCTTTTTAGCTGCTTCTACAACCTGCTCATGGCTTGCTTCCGGGCAACCAAACTTAATATTGTTTTCAATGGTATCTTTGAATAAATAGACATTTTGAAATACCATGCTCATATTTTTCAAAAGGCTGTCAGATGTAAATTCCCGAACATCTTTGCCACCTATGGTAATGCTACCGCCTTGAATATCCCAAAAGCGGGAGATCAGACGGGTAATCGTTGTCTTTCCACCGCCGGAAGGCCCGACTATGGCGGTCATTCCTCCCTGCGGAATGGTAAAGCTGACATCATCAAGAATTTTCGTTCCCTGTTCGTAGGAGAAGCTAACATGATCAAAGACAATATCATAACTTTTTAAGGAAATATCTCTGCCCCCGTCATCAATATTCTTTTCTCCCTTAATCCGTTCCACACGGTCAAGGCTTGCTTCCATGGAGCGTATCATGGCGGTCATTTGTCCCATTACCTCTACAGGATTGAAAATTGAGAATGAAGCAATGAGGATAACCGCAAGGCTTGAAAAATCCAGTTCCCCGCCTAAAGCGAAAATCTGTGATACTAATATGATAGCGCAGGCAGCTACACGGAAAACCATAGAATATGCCATATTCATAGGTGCGAAATCCCGTTCAAGAGCGTAAGACGCTTCCATACTTTTTTCATAGGCCTTTTCAATGCCACTTAATTTTTTCTCTGCCATATTGAATGATTTGATGACGGATATTCCCTGCACATATTCCAACGTAGCCTCAACAGAAGCAGCCTGTACCTGCCGCTGTTTTGCAGTCAGTTCTTCTCCCTTTTCCTGCATACGCCCATAAATTAGGAACGAGCAGAGAACACCTAAAATAAAAATCACACCAAGCCGCCAGTCAAACATCAGAATGAATATGCTGATCACCACCATGTTTACCATTCCGGTTGCTACACGGTCAAGAATGTGCATGGAGTAGTTTTCCAAAAAATTAAGGTCAGTTGTAACCGTTGTTGTAATGTCCCCCATATTTCGCTCATGGAAAAAACCCATACCCACATTACGCAGCTTATCTCCTAAAGTAATTCGCTCTCTGGAAACAAACTCAAATCCCGCTGTGCTTTGAAAGCTATACACTAAGTATTTGAACACCATGCGGACAACAAGAGAGATTATCAGTATGCCAAAAATTACAAGCCAGTCATTCCCTGCAAATGCTTTGTTGTTCTGTATTTTTGTGAGGGTATAGAACACAGCCCCGACAGGGAACATTGCCATAATTGAGTCTATAAAGCTGAATACAAAACTCGCATAGATACGCTTTGACAAATCACCACTCAACCGCAATACTCGTTTAATTACTTTCAGCATAATATTTCCACCTCCTTGTTCATACTCCAATCCATTGCCGATATATGGGCTTTCCACATATCCAAATAGGTCTGTGAAGAAGATAATAGCTGCTCATGGGTTCCTTCCGCTGAAATCGCACCATCCTCCAACACTAAAATCTTATCTGCGTACATGATAGTGGACAGGCGGTGTGCAATCACAATCAGCGTTTTCCCTTTTGTCAAATAGTCAATGGACTGCTGCAATTTATCTTCATTCTCCGGGTCGGTAAACGCCGTAGCTTCATCAAGAATAATAATCGGAGCGTCCTTTAGAATTGCCCTCGCAATCGCCAAACGCTGCCGTTCCCCTCCCGAAAGGCGGGCACCTGCATCCCCGGCGTTGGTATCATAACCCTTAGGGAAGCGGGCAATAAAGTCATCACATCTCGCCAGTGACGCAGCCCGTTCTACTTCTGCATCCGTAGCATCCGGCTTACCGATTCGGATATTGTCCCTCAGGCTCATATTGAACAGAAAATTATCCTGTGAAACATAACTGATTTTTTCGGAAAGCTCGGATAACGGCAGATTGCGAATATCCGCGCCGCCCACAGTTACCGCACCCGCGCTCACGTCCCAAAAGCGGGCAATGAGTTTTGCCAGAGTTGATTTCCCCGAACCGGATGGACCTACCAACGCTGTTACTGTCCCAGCCTTTGCCGTAAAGGAAACGCCATGGATAACCTCGATTGCTCCGTAGCTGAAATGAACATCTTTCAGCTCCACATCATTGCCGCTACTGTGTTGTGCTTCTATCGGCTCGGGCAACTCCTTTGCTTCTAAAAGTGCCAGAATACGGGGCTGTATCTCATAAATTGCGGCAATGTCATGCCAAAACTCAATCATTGCCTGTAAAGAGCCAACAAGCCCCATAGAAAGAAGAATACATAAAATAACCTCGTTTAATGTCGTAGTACCACCCGAAAGAAGTACAACGCCGACGGGCAAAACAAATGCAATCGTTGAGGGCATAACAACCTGACTGATACTCATAAAAGGATAGCAGTGCTTATACCATGCGGTAGTAATATCCCGCACTTTCAATACTGCTCCCTTAAACCGTCCCATCGAAGAAGCAGTCTGATTGAACATACGGATAACTTCCATACCATTTACATACTCAACAATGGTTGCGTTCATATCTCCATTCGCGGACATATATTCTTTCATCCTCTCGCTGCGCCCTATCATCATGCTATAATAGATAACATTTCCCAAAACAGCCGAAGCAAGAGAAGCAAGCGCCATACGCCAATCCACAAAAAGCAGATAGGCAAACACAAAAATCGGAATGAGAATACTTGCTGTCATTTCGGGAATGGCATGAGCAATCTGTCCTTCAAGTCGTTCCGTATCATCAATGACTAATTGCTTAAATTCGCCGGAAGATTTTTCCTGTATTGTCCCCATAGACATTTTTGACATCTTCCGCATAATTGCGCAGCGGATATTCTGTATGATTTCATACGCTGCCTTGTGGGAGCATAGGGTTGATTTTGAATATAGAAAGTGTTTTAGAAAATATCCTGCTAAAGCCACCAAGGTCAAGCTGACTGCCCATTCTATGGTCAAAGCATTGTCTAACGCTTTCCCAAGCAACACAGCTACAGCAGCGTATGGAACCATACCAAACGCAGAGGACAGAACAGAAAGGACAACGGAAATCCTCAAAAGTCCTTTCCTCTGACTGGCAAACTGCAAAATACCCCTTAAAGGCGATTGCTGTTTTTCTCTTTTGTCCATGTTTTCCTCCTTATTTGAAATAGTCAGTAATTCATCTGTTAATCCTTCAAGAAATTCTGCGTCATGGGTTACAATGAAAATCAGCTTTCCCTGTTTTTTCAGTTCACGCAGAATATTCTTTAGACGGAGCATATTCCGTCCGTCAAGCCCACTCGTCGGCTCGTCCAAAACAAAAATATCCGATTTTGCAGCGATGGACGCAGCAATCGTGACCCGCTGCTTTTGTCCGCCAGACAAAGATAGCGGGTGTCTTTCGGAATATTCGGCCAAGCCGAACCTGTCAAGAATGTTTGTTGTTTCCTCTTTTGAAGCTCGAACGTTTTTTTGCTTATTTTTTCGTGCCGCCAATTCCATTTCATGGGTAACACTTTCCGTAAAAAGCTGATAATCTGCGTCCTGCATAACAAAGTATGTTTTTTTCAGCAGCTCTCTATCGGTCATTTTTTTGCCGTTCAGATGAATTGTCCCAGTTCGCGGTGCCATAAGTCCGCACAGCACTTTAGAAAATGTTGTTTTCCCGGAACCGTTCGCACCGACAATTCCAATAATCCGACCTTCTTCGCCCCATGTAAAGCAAAAATTCAAATCATGGATAATTTCCTGCTTTCCGTAGTAAATACAGAGGTTTTGACACGTCAGCTCGTTTGCATCAGACCTCGCAGGAGTTTTCCTTGTAGGAAAAGGCACATTTTGTATACTGCGTAAGCCGTATTCTTGCAGCACATCGGGCGAAAGGCAAGCAGCCTCCGCCGCACCCCATATTTTTTCAATTCTCCCTTTGCGCATATATACATATCGGTCGGCAATTCCTCCAAGCCAGGAAAGGCGGTGTTCAGAAATAATGAGAGTTTTCCCCTCGGCTTTTAGTGTAAATAAAAGCTCACGGAGATTTTGTATTGTTTCTCCATCAAGGTTTGCCGTCGGTTCGTCCAAAACAATGACATCGGTATCCATTGCATAGATAGAAGCAACTGCCAGCCGCTGTTTTTCGCCGCTGGATAACCCAAATAAACTCCGATCTCGCAGTGCGTCAATATTCATTCGGGAGAATGCGGCGTCCACGTTCTGATTTATCCGCTCCGTGGAAAAGGCAAGATTTTCACACCCGAAAGCTACTTCGTCCGTTGTGTTTACTGCAAAAAATTGTGAACGGGGATCTTGAAACACTGTGCCAATTTTGCGACTAAGCTCATACTGTTCCAATTTGTTTACTGGAACACCCTCGTACAATATTTCTCCTGTAAGCGTTCCTTCAAAAAAGTTGGGTATTAAACCATTGAGGCATCGTGTTAAAGTTGTTTTCCCGCAGCCACTTTCTCCCGTTAAAATAACGCACTCTCCTTTACGAATTTCCAAATCAATTCCATAAAGAGCGTTTATCTCCGGGGCGGCATCATATTGAAATTGTAAATTTCTTATTGTGATCATACTCATTCTGAACCTCCGCGCTACCCGCACAATGAATAAAGAAGTGTTCCGATATTAGCGCAAATCACCATCATCAGATACACAATATCCTTTATTCTGATTTTCAGAGGAACTCTCATCCCTCTTGGCACAGGATTTTCGATTGCACGAGTGACCGCAGCCGCAGACAATTCATCCGCTACCTTTATACAGCGCATGATAAAGGGAATAATCATGTATTCTGTGGTCATGGCAGGAGCTTTTACAAAAGTAATCACATTTAAGGGGACGCCCCTTGTTTTCATGCCGTTTCTAATCTGTTCAAGCTCATGGCGAATAGTGGGAATAAATCGCAATGCGACAGCAAGCGCAAGCGTAGCTGATTTAGGGCAATGTAATTTTTGAAGCCCCATAAACAGCTCACTCACGGTCAACGCCTTTAGTGACAGGACCATTACGCCCAGTAAGGGAGAGAGCTTGCGTAATAGGAAAACGGGCTGGACTATGATTTGCGGAGCGTTGCTCTCATTCAGTAAGGCATACAATCCGACAAGGAACGCAAACCATACGCCCAGCCGCAAAGCCTCCTTCGGGTGTTGCAAATATAACAGAAAGCTCATCAGAAAAATCACTTCACAAAGCATGGCTAACGGCTTAAAAATCCAAAATGCACATGTCCCTGAAAGCACAATCTGAATAATCACTATCCGGGGGTCTATGCGGTGCATTAAATCACTCCTGCTTTTTCAAAATGCTTCTTCAACATTCTCTTTGCAATTACAGCACCTATCACAATTGTGATCAATGTAACCGGAATTGCAGCAAGCCCAGCCGTAGAATGTGCTGCTGCAATCATTGCATCCACGGTTTCCTTTGGACGGTCAAATCCATACCAAAATGCGGGATAATAATAGAGGGGTGCGATGGCACCTAAATAATATCCAACTGAATACAATCCAAAAGAAACGGTAAGCATTTTGTAATTCTGATACTTTGATTTGCTGGCAAGGACTTCGCCTACAACGCCAAACCCCAACATCCAAATCAAGACAAAAATACCGCCAAACAGCCCCCATAGAATACCGACAATAGCAAAAGTCAATAAGACTGCGCCTTTCTTATGTACTTTTGCCATAATCAGCATATAAAGTGGCGCAGATAAAACGGCAACAACCGCAACGGAATACATATTCAACACCATGCTAATTCCCATCAAAGCTCCTGCTACCATTGTCACCACAAAAAGGAGTGCGCTAAAGATGCCTATGGTCGCAATGTCCTTCATTTTTAATTTGTTTTCATTTGTTCTGCTCATAGCAATAACCTCCGAGTTTTTTGGTTAGATAACGCTAACTGCTATTATTATAGCACGATGCTTTTCTGCATAGTATCACTATCGGAAGTTCCTATATCACAAAAGAAAGAACTTCATGCGGTCTTTTCAGACTTACATGAAGTTCTTATCTGTTGTTTTTTAACATTTCACCGGGGGATATTCCATAATGCTTCCGAAAAAGCTCGATGAAATATCCCGTATGAGAATACCCCACCATCCATGTCACTTCCTGCACAGTATGTTTTCCAGTTTTCAATAATCGTATCGCTGCTTCCAGCCGTTTTTCTACAACATAATCATTAACTGTAACTCCAAAGCACCGCTTAAATCCATCCTTTAGTTTTTGCTCGTTGATAGCAATCGCCTTTGCAACAATTGGAATTGTGAGGGGGTGGGCGAAGTTTTCACCAATAAATTCCCGCGCCTTCAACAGCGCATTGTAATCTTCCACACTAATACGGATGCCAAAGTCATTTGTAGGAGATTTGCAAATAACCTCGTCGCAGCAAACAGCAATTAACTCAAAAATTTTTCCTTGCAGATAGATCTTTTTCATTTCATCACAAAAGTGGCAAGCAAGGATTTCAGAGAGAATTTTACTGATGTTTGGTGTGTAGGTATATACTCTTACGGGCGCTGTTTTTCTTGTATCATATAATGCCCCCCTTATTTTGATACAGGTGAAAATTTGCTCAAAGATTTTTTCATCCAAAGTAATGCTAATGCCTTTGAATTTTCTGTTTCCGCTTATTTTACTTCGGCACTCCTTAAATGTTCCGTAGCGTACTTGGCTCTGCTGTGCCGCAATTTGAAATTGATGAACAACCTCGTTATTGATGTAAGACCACTCCATATTGCCATCAATGCAAAAGGAAATCTGAAACAGGCTCAAATCGTCGTGTGTTGTTGTCATTTCAATATCTTCCTGTGAAACAAACTCTGATGTTGTCAACAATATTCCATCGGTAATATCAATGTTTTCAATAGTACCATCTATGAGGGGAATGAGATATTGATTATCGGCTGTTTTATTCGCCTGCATAATCTGACTTGATGCAGCAATGCTTACCGCGGTGGGAACAAAACGAGCCTCAGGGTATGAAATAATAATAAGTCAACACCTCCTTGCGGTTAGCTGCCTCTAACTAATGCGCAAAAATCAATCTGCCGAAAGTACTGGCAGATACTTATATGCAAGTATAGCATTTTTTTGAGTTGTATTCAAGGGCAAGAATGTAAATGTTTTTCCGCCTACAAACACAGAAAAGTTCCTTATGAAGAAGGCAAAAGAAAATTTATCTACACTGGAATCGACAGTGATTTATTTTTCTTTGTGGAGAAGATGGCTGTATGTTTATTTTCTTAATTCATCACTTGACATTGTGGCAAAGAAATGAGCATTTTTTGCAATAATCTGCGCATTGTGTGCATTGTATTGCATCGAAGTATCCGATATGATGAATTTACAGTAAATAAGCATGAAAAGGAGCGCACACATGAACGCAGCGGAACTGATCGAATATATCCGCACTGCCGAAAAGAAAACGCCAGTCAAGGTCTACATTTGGGAGCGTTTTCCGACGAGCTTTCCGAATGCCAAGGTCTTTCCGGCCGGGGACGGGGCAAAAATCGTATTTGGCGACTGGCGGGACATCGGCCCCGCCATCGAGGCGCAGCAGGACGCCATTGCCGATATCGTGATCGAAAGCAGCTGCCGCAATTCAGCCGTTCCTCTGCTGGACACGAAGGATCTACGTGCCCGGATCGAGCCGGGCGCCATCATTCGCGAACAGGTCGAGATCGGAGCGGGAGCCGTCATCATGATGGGCGCCATCCTCAACATCGGCGCAAGCGTGGGCGCAGGAACCATGATCGACATGGGCGCGGTGCTTGGAGGCCGCGCAACGGTCGGCGCACGCTGCCACATCGGCGCAGCTTATTACTCCACATTAAATCGTTGCCATATTTATTCAATAAGAATTGTTTATAT
>OGWR01001545.1_pt1 | contig 18320 bp, 21 predicted proteins | sample 1576061 | NCBI WGS metagenome assembly OGWR01 (sample SAMEA3541511, study PRJEB24748) | human gut metagenome | biome: human gut; feature: human-associated habitat; material: faeces | place: China | collected 2012 | reverse complement strand
CCTTTCTAACCTCTTGGACGGTGTTTTCCTTAACCTCATCTTTCAGGCTCCCAATAAAGCTCTCTTAAAAAGAGAGCTTTCTATTTTATTATCTTCTCATTGAGTATTTCTTTAGTTTACCCTGCTCGTTACTCTACGAGCACATCTTCTCATTGAGTATTTCTTTAGTTTACCCTGCTCGTTACTCTACGAGCACATCTTCTGTATAATTATTATACCATATTTGAGAAATTTAGCAAGTTTTTTTTGGGTTTTAGTTTCTTATAGATTTAATTCTTTTATAATTTCTTTTAATTGCTCGGCATTGTCATAATCTACTATAAATTTTCCTTTTTCTTTTAAAGAAAATCTTAAAGAAGTTAGTAATTGTTCAAGATTATTTTCTGGATCTGTTGTTATGTATACTCCATTATCTAATTTAAAAAATTTTTGTTGCATGAAAAACCAATCTTTAAAAAAAATTGTGTTACTTCCAGAATTAATAGAATATTCCCAATACTTTTCCTTTAATTCCTTGGTACTTTCATGTTGATATAATTCTACAAGACTATCATAAAACCTTAGATCCTTCATATTTTACCGTCCTTTTTTATTTTAAAAAGAAAATTATTATTTATAAATTTTAAAATTCTCAATAACTAATACTACTAAAATTTATTTCTATAGTCTGCCCTTATATTACCATAAAAGAAAATATTATACTAATAATAGCAAAACAAATTAATAATTCAATACTTCTAATCTCATTTGCAAGACTAATTATTAATTTTGATGAAAAATACTTTAATTCTTTTGTTTTAGGAAGTTCAAAAATTATATAAATTTTTGAAAGAATATAAGATATTATTGAAATTGTTATCATAATTCCTAATATTTTTAAATATATTAAACTCGCTAATGGAGCTTCCCACGGAAAACCATGAAACTTACTTAAATATCTATTTATTTGCTCTAATGGATCACTTTTTATTAAGTATGTACTTATAAGATTTAAGCTAATAATAAAAGATAAAATGTATGTTTTTATTTTTCTATTTTGTAGCTCTAATTTTATTTTGGATAAAACTTCTTTTTCTTTAATATTAATTTCTTTCAACCCTTTCATAAAACTAAATAAGAATATAATACTATAAAGAAAACCTAAAAGAGATCCTATTAATAAAATAATATCCAGCATTTTTACTCCTCCTTTTTTATAAGTTTTTCATATTTTTTTTTATACTAAAAAGTGTTGATTTTCCTATCCCTGTAGCCTTTATACAATCCTTTGTTTTAATATTTCCTGCTATCCAGGCTTCTATATACCTCTTTTGCTCTTGAGAGAGGTTTTCTTGCTTATTAGGACGCCCTACAACCTTATTTTTCTTAATAGAGAGCTTTCTTCCTTTCTCATCAACTGGTAAAGCTGCATAAGCTCCTGTTTGTCTTTCTTTTTTTGTTTCTAACTCTTTTTCAGCAAAATATGATAAGACATTAAGAACACTAGGTTGTAATACTTCTCTCATTATTTCGTTCTCTGTATTGGTATTAAGGAAAGGCATATTTAAAATTTCTACATAAACACCTTTAGCCTTTAGCAATTCAAAGGTTGCTATAATATCTTTTTTAGTACGCCCTAATCTGTCTAGTTCTGTTACTACTAGAGTATCTCCCATTATTAAGTCTGCTAATAATTCCTTCCATTTAGTCCTGTTTAAAGTTCTTCCACTAACTTTTTCAAGATAGATGTTTTCAGTATTCACATTTGATTCATTCAAAAGTTTTATTTGTCTTTCTAAAGTTTGATCTTTTGTAGACACCCTGGCATATCCTAATCTTCTTGCTTTCATTTTCCTAAACTAAGTCCTTTTACTTTATCATTTTCTAATTTTCTTTTCCAGGGATCTTCTTTTGAAATTTCTTCAAAAGGTTGTTTTAAAAGTATCTCTTGATCTTTTATTTCCTTTAAAGATTTTTTTTCAAGTTGATCTTCCAAATTGATTTTTAAATCATTTGCCCATTTCGGTAATTCTTTTGCCAATAAAGTGATTGAATCATTTTCTTGAATAAAACATCTAGTATGTGCTTTTCCAACCTTGCTATTGTCATAAACAACTAATTTATCACAATACATAGCAATTTTCTTTAAGTTTTTTAAGCTCTCATAATATCTTCTCTCTATTGTTTCAACAGGAATATCATGTCCACCTTTATTAACTCTTATTTTAACACGCTCTTTTGCTATCTCTGGATTTTCTACTCCTACATAAGCCATTAAAATTTTATATCCATTCTTTTTAGCTTCTTCTATAGCTTTTAATATTGTATTTCCTGTTAAAGTTGTTTCTTGATTAAAGGAAATTCCTTTTTTTATAAAATCTTTTCTCATTTTAATAGCCATTTTTGAAGCCTTTATCTGATCTGCTGCATTTTTCCAGTTTCCTATTTTATTAACTATTTCATCTGTATTAATTCTTTCTCCAAAATCAGAATTTTTATCAAAAGTAGAAGTTAATTTATATAAACTTGATTTTCCTACACCATTTACTCCTGCAAAGATATAAAAATTTTTTTTACTCATTTTAATATCCCTCATTTTCTAAGACTTCATTAAATTTATTTTCCATAGAATATTGTAGGAGCATATTAAAAAATAATTTTTCTTTCTCATCTTTAGCATTAGATATTAATTCTTCAAAATCTAAAAAAGATAATTTAGTATACTCTTTATAAAAGTTTTCAAATTTTTCTACATTTTCTAACATAATTTTACCTCCCAATATATCTTTCTATAATTTATTATACCACAACATTCCAAAAAAGTATACAAAAATTTTTTTAATTTTTGGACTATTTTTTATATATTTTCTCTAAAAAATTTTATCATTTTTTCTATTCCAAAAAAGTATACTTTATTGGAATATAAATCTTACTTACTCAAAGATAATTTTTTATCATCTTCTATTTTTTTTACCCAGGGGTTTTCTTTTTCATTCTCTTTTGTCTTTGGAAAATGGATTCCGTCAATACAATTATCATAAAGAAAAGCCTTTATATTAGACATATCATTAGTTTCATAGAATTTAATTAACATATCCCTAAATTTTTCTTGATGTTTTATTGGAACAGAAATAATACCTACTCCGTTTTGGATCATAATTTGATTACCTGCCATCATTGCTGTTCTCTTATTTCCGTCATAAAATGGTTGAGTTCTCATCAAATACAACATCATAGTTAAAGCTCTATCTGTTACATTTTCAATTTTAAAAATATCATTCATATGTTTTTCAATTTCTTCTCTATTTGGAAGTTCTGGTTTCCAGTCAGTTCCTCCCATATTTACATCAGAAGTTCTTAATGTTCCTGCAAGAGGAACTATATTGTATTCTCCTACTAATTTATTTATTTGAGAAAGGTATCTTAAATCTAAAGGATAATCTATATTTTCAAGTGTAAACTGCCAAGCGTGTTTTAAATTAACAATAGCATTTATATCATTTATTCTCATTCCATTAACTGATAGTCCGTCAAAAATAACTTCTGTTTGTGGATAAGTTACAGCTATACCCTCTAAGTTTGCAGACTTCCAGATATAATCTACTAAATTACGCTTTGCTACAAAGATATTTTCTTCAACTGTCATAGAATATTTATTTTCCATAATCTCCTCCCTATTTTATGTCATTCATAATTGTTTCAACATATTTTCTAATCATACCAAAGTAAATATTAGGACTTTTTTGTTTTGTAGTTAAAACAAAATTTTCTGTTATTTTTTCTTCATCACATAGTAAAATAATTGCTTTTTCTTCTATCTTTAGTTTATCATAAGGATCTAAACTATTAAAATTTTCCAAAATTAGATCTACATTTTCAGAAGCTGTTTTATCTTTAAAAAGATCTAAAACTGGAGATAGGTTCTTTTTCTCTTGTATATTTTTTTCTATAGTTTTGTTTTCATCTTTTTTATCTGTTTTAGGTTTTTCAGTTTTAATAATATTTATTTGTCTTTCTCCTTTAGCAATTTTAGAAGAAAATAAGGCAGCAACATTTACTACATCTTTATTATCTTTAATAGCTTGATAAGTTTCTCTTAAATAAAGTTCAACATCTTTAAGAGATAAACTTTTTCTTAATCTTAGTACAGATTCCTTATTTGTTGTAGTAAAGTTAATTCCAAATTCTTTAAATAAATTTTCAAAAAAATCAAGTTCATTATCATGATCATGATTCTTTTTATAATTGTTCTTTATAACTTGTTCTTTATTGGGTGCACCTCCTGCACTAGGGTAGTGCACCTCCTGCACTAGGGTAGTGCACCTCCTGCACTACCTTTTCTAAACCATTGATTTTCTTGACTTTTTCATTCTCTACTTCTAAATATTTTTTTATATTGTTTACAGTATATAAATTTGTATCATTTACGATTTGATCCTCTTTTTTTCTACTAACTTTGTTTATTAGTCCTTTAGCAACTAAAGAGTTCATAGCATTTATAATTGTTCTTTTGGAACAAAAACAATAATCTGCTAATGTTTTATACGAAGGAAATGCAACTTGTTGATTATTGCAAAAACGACATAAAGTAATATATAAATGTGCTTCATAGATAGTATCAAATATCTCATAATTATCTATTGTAGCATTTTCAACTTTAAAATAAAAATCTGTTCTATTATCTACTATATTTAACAATTTTTTTTGCTCATCAGTTAAATTTATCATTTTTATACCTCTCATTCCGCAGTTTAATTTTTTTTAAGCAATGATTAAATTACATTTTTATATATCAATGAAAAGTTTTCTTTATCTATTTTTATTTTTTTATCATTTATGATAATACCATTAATTTCTAAAAAAATTTCTTCTATAAGTTTATCTGTAACAGATGTAGGTACATCATATGCTACATAAAATGTAGTTATTATTTTCCCTTTTTGACGCAATTCAAAATAGTGGCAATAATTATTTTTTCTTAATTCTATTAATACATTTTTACAAGATGTAATTCCGTCTGTTTTTACTTTTGTTAAATGTTCTAATAGATTTGAGTTGTAATTATATTTTAAAAGATATGTTAATAAACCTGTGGCTTTCCAACTTAAATTATTATCTTCTATATAAGAAAAGTTTTTAGTATTAAAAGTTTTTTCAATCGCCATATAATTCACTCCCAAATTTGATATTATTCTTTTCTTGTTTTATTTCTGTAAGAAGGTTAAAATCAATCTTATAATAACTTTTTTTAGAAATTTTTATTATTGAAATTAATTCTAATTCTTGAGCTTGTTTCTTTACTTTTTTTATACGATTATATGATATTCCACTAAGTAAAAATATTTCTTCATCTGGAAAATAAAACATTTCATTTTCTGCTAATTGGTTTAACCTTGAAAGAGAGTTATATTTATTTTCTAAAAGAGAAATATAAGCAGCAAAATCTAATCCATATTTTTTTAAAAGTTTTCTATCAATAGGTAAAAAATCATTTAAAGATTGAGTTAAAGTTATCATTATAAGTTCCTCCTAAGAAATTTAATATTTATATTATTATAGGGCTTTTATATTTTTGTATTAAAAAAGCCATGCAACAATACAAGTTACATAGCCCTCAAACCTTTTTTTCTTCACTTTATCTTTAAAGTATTACGATTAGTATTACTTTTTAAAATTATCTATTGACATTTTGTCAAATCTTTGATAACATTTTCTTATAAGATGAATACAAAGTTTGTGGGGCAAACTTGTATCGGCTCATAGAGAATTGCAGTTCTCTATGGGCATTTTTTTTTATATTTAATTTTTTATATTTATTTTATACACAATATGTTCACTTGTCAAGAATTTTTATTTTTTCCGTATAGAGGAAAAACTATCTCCCCATATTAAGGCTTCTACTGTATTTTTACCAATTATTAAAGTTATTCCTCCAGTACCATTAACTCCTTTTCTTGCATATGAAGCTGTTGTTCCGTCTGCAACAATATTAGTTACAAAACCTTTAATAGAATATTTCTTTATAGAGGCACTTTCTTGTTCCAATTTTATAGAACTAATTTCAAAATCAAAAATATCTGGTGTCAAAACTTCAACTTCTCCTAAAAAAACTTTATCATTCCCTTGACAAGATATTCTATATTCATTTCCTTTTAAACGCTTGATTATTAGTTCTTTATTATAACCAAAACCTACCATTTCCCCTTTTTTTAACTCTCTAGTATAAGTTCCAGGTAAATATTTTTTGACTGTATCCTCATCTGAAGATCCACAACTAATAAGTAAAGTTGATAGTAGTAAAGCTCCACATAGTTTTAAACTCTTTCTCATAATTTCACCTCTTTTTAATGTAATCTATATTTTTCTAAGAACTCTAGGATTGCTAGAGATAGATACTCTATAGATGAATAAGTTTTATTAGCTTTTACAAATTGCTGAAACTCTTGCCATACATTATCCACTACTTTTACAGATGTCTGTTTGACTACATAATTTTCCCCTTGCAGTCTAATAGGAAGTATTTTCGGAAGTTGAATAATCTCATAAACATCTTCATTAAAAGTATTACTCTTAGTATTACTCTTTTATCTACAACTTTTTCATTTATTTGTAAGTAATATTAAAGGTATTACTTTTGATGAAATTCTTTATAGTACCCCAATGCCATTCCTATTAAAATAGCTTTGTCCATGTTCTCAACAATGTATCTTACATCTAATTCTTTAAAATAACATTCCACCATACCATTACTTAATTTTTTTGTACTCATAATATCCTCCTTTATTTTTTTAAGGATATATGGTATAATCTAATTGCGAGTTAGGATATATCATATATCTTTTTGGAAGTCATATTGACTTCCTTTTTTTTATTTCTAAGGAAATTATAAATTGATTTTATATAAAAATTTTTTAATTTTTTATATGAAAATAGACAAAAATAAATAGAAAAGTAAAAAAATCCTAAATTTTTATAAGCGAAAAAAACTGATATTAGAATCAGTTTAATAAGAGTATTCTTTATAGCGAATGGAGCCAGTACGGCTACTAAAATATGTTATTTCTTTAATTCTCATTTTGACATGACATTTAAAGCAATAAAAAGGATTTACTTGAAAAGTATCCCAAGTTTCAACTTGATAAAATGTACTTTTAGAGTATTTGGATACATATTTTCTCATAGTTTCCATAATACTTTTAATTTCTTTATTTACATTTCTTGAATAAATTCCAAAACGTTTAATCATTTTAAAATGTTTAGGAGGAATATGAATAATTAATTTAGAAAGAAAAGTTTCAATATCTAGTGTTAGTTCTACTCTTTCTTTGTTGTTAGCAAGATCTTCGTAATAGAAAGTGACATTTCCATCAGAATAATCAATAATTTTATATTCAGCGATAGGAGCCCTAGATAAATATCTACCAATATACTTAATAGCCTTAATATTATTATTTAAATCATTTTTAGCAACATCAAAAAAGAATCTTGTATTTTTATGATAAAGTTGGGAAGCAACATGATAAGCTTTTTTCTTTAGTTTTTCATTTTCATAATTACCATTTTTAACAATATCAATAACTAATTTTTTCCATTGTCCAACAATGGAATTAATATGAAAATATTTTTTTTCGAGATATTTGTGATTTTTATTGAATCCACCTAAAGTAACAATAGCATGGATATGTGGATTCCATTTAAGGTCACGACCAAAGGTATGAATAACAGTAATTAAACCATAATGTAAAATATCAGAGTTAGTAAAATATTTTTTAGAATACTTACCAATTTTGTGAACTCTTTCATTTTTACGTTTAATATTATGAAATTGATATTGAAATATATCATTGATAGCATATGTAAGTTTAGTTAAAAGATTTCTATCATAAAAGAAAAATTCTCTAAGTTCTTTAGGTATAGTAAAAAGAACTGCTCTATGTTTAACATCAATAAGGGAACTAGCAGTTTTTTCAGCCCAAATAGCAGAATATTTTTTACCGCATGAAGGACAAAGTCTAGATTTACAAGTAACTTTAAATTTATGAGTCGCTTTACAAATAGGACATTGATAAAGAGCAAAGCATTTCTCAAGGGAACAAGCTTGAAATTTTAGAATAGTTTCAGAAATATTAGCAAAATGCTGATCATTAAAATATTTTTTGATTTTTAGAAGTAAATTTGCTATATTAATGTTAGAGAATATATGTTTTAATTGCATGTATGTCTCCTTTGTATAAATTGTTGTGGTGACTATATTATACAAAAAAGAGAGCTGAGTAAAACATTTTTTTTAAAATGTTACTCAGCTTTTTTTATATTGAGAGTTTAGCGAAAATAAAAATTTTGAAAAAATTTTCTATTTTAGATAAGCTCAAGGGGGGTGTGGGTACTCCCACTAGGCCAGCTTTTTTGGTAACATAATAATTATAGGACAAAAAGACAACTAAGGGAAAAAAAGTTATGAGAACTCTCATATTTCCCATAACTTTTCTTTTTTATTTTATTTCTCTATAAATATTCTAATATCTCTCTTTCTTTTCTAGTTAATAAATAATTTTCTATAATATTCTCCTTAAAAAAATAAAATTTCAATTAATTTTAATATTAAAAATAAAAGTCCACTAAAAAAACTTATTATTGATAAAATACTAATAAAGAAAAAACTAAACCAAATCATTCTACCTATTAAGTCCTCTATATCTAAATTAAATTCTTCATAAGTATATATATTAGGAACTGTTTTTGTTTCATAATCTAAGAAACTTACATTTTTTAATTTTCTCATTATGAATTTTGAATTGTGATATTCAATTTTATTTTGTCTTTCTTCATAATTTATAATTTCCCACATAATACTCCTCCATTAAAATTTATATCCTAATCCTGCTCCTATTCTCATTTCTTTATTTTCTGTATCTTTTGTTAAGTTATATGAGCCTTTTAAATCATATATAAAACCATTCTCTCTTTCCACTTGATATTTTACTCCTATTGATAGACTATCTTCGTTTTTAGAAGGGATTAGCAACTCAAAACTACTTCCTCCAAAATCTCCTGTTAGACTATTTTCTTCTGCTCCTGATAATATTCTTGTATAACCTACTCCTGCTACTAAATTATGTCTTGCTTTCTCTGTTACTATTTCCTTTCTAATGTCTAATCCTACTGTTCCTTCTAATACTGAAAAATCTTTAGATTTTACATTTAAGGATAATGGTTGTTTTTCCTCTTTTATATCTTCTTGCATTACATAACTATAATTTAAACTTAAACTTGGCTCTATATAGAATCCTTTTCCTAATTCATTAGAATACTTTGTCTGTCCATAGATATTAAATGATACATCACTATATTCTCCTGAATACTTATAACCTAAGTTATCTCTGATTGTATCATATTCTGTATATTGTACTCCTATTCCTAATGTATTTCTTACATTATCAATGTCGTGCTTTAAATAAGCCCCTAAATAAGCACTTGTTCCTTCTGAACTTGATTTTTCTACATCTATATTATGCTTATTTCCCCCTAATATTGTTCCTATTGATAATGTATCATTAAGTCCATACTCTACTAATCCATATGCTCCTGTTGTCTTTATTTCTTCATTTATTCCTATACTATTTGTATCAAAATTATGATAATTTCTTCCTAATAATTCTGTTCCTCTATCTAATTGAGAATGTGTTAATCCTCCATATACTAATACTTCTTTTTCTTTTGATTTGTAGTTACTTTCTTCTATTACATCTGAAAATAGCTTCATTGAATTTCTACTTGCTTCTGATGTATAACTATATGGTGTAGTACTGTATATATTATTTAAGTATGTCATTAGTACTTTTAATTGCTCTTCATTATTATTTTCATCATAACTTCCACCTAGATTTGTATTTCCTATTATATTTCTCAACATATCTAAATTTTCATCACTACTACTATATATTCCTTTATAGATTGAATCTAATTCTATATAATTATTTATTTCTGTCGGTTTACTTCCTTCATTTCCACTTGGGATTTCAGGTGTTGTTACTTCTTCCTTATTAAATATTTCATCTAAAGATGTTCCAGCCCCTAATATCACATATCCTTCGCCTAATTCTGCTTTATCTATTGCTGATGATGTTGATATATATAGATTTTTTAGTTCTATATTAGACATATCTACATTAATTTCTTTTCCTATTCCATTAGTAATGAATTTTAATGTTCCTGCTGTATCTGTTCCATTTCCTTCTCCTTGAATAGTAATTTCTTCTCCATTATTTAATGAGTGAGTTGCTTTTTTCACTCCTTCTACTTCTTCATCTGTTGATTTTAAACTTAATATTAATGTTCCATCTTTAGAAATAGTAATTGTGTCTGTTCCTGTTATCTCTGCTTCTTCATTTAATGTTGTATTTCCATTGATTATCATATTTTCAAAACCATCTATATTGTGGTACACATACATATTTTCTAAAGTTAAGAAATTATCTTTACCACTTGCTTTCATATCTCCATTTACAAGTGTTTCTTTTAATATTAAATTTGTACTATCTCCTGTTATATTTATTACAGGTGTTGAATTTAAAATAAAATTTTCTTTTTCTTTATCCCAAATTGAACTAATATCTGCTCCACCATTTACTACTGAATTTTCTAATACTAATGTAGAATCATTGTGCATTTCTATTGCACCTTTGAAAGCATTAATAATACTATTTTTAAACGTATTAGTTTCTCCTGTTCTTACTACAAGAGTTTTATCAATACCATTTAATATATATTTCTCTGTTATTGAGTTATCATCAAATTTTAAACTATATGTTAAATCACTAAAGCTTGGAATTAATTGAGCATTTAATATTGTATAATCTTCTAAATCTGCTTTTTCATTAGATACAATTACTTTTTTTATCTCTGTTGTTGTTATATCTCCATCTTTCTTCTGTTCTGTTATTACTTCTATTCCATAATTTTTATATTTATCAGTATCTACTTCTTGAATTGAATTATAAATATGTCCTGTCGTATCATTATATTCATTTTTTCCTGTTCCAATAATTTTTTGTCCTGCCATTATTCCATAATTATTTATATTTGCTGTTACTAACTCTGTATTTATCGCTACTTCACTTCCTGTCATTATTCCTTTATTAGTAACATTTCTATTAATTTCTTCTGTTCTTAATGCTGTTCCTGATTTTTCTATTAATACAGTATCATTTTCTGTTATTCCTTTGACATATCCTATTAGAGTTCCATTATTTTCTACTTCATAAGTACTTGAATATGAATTAAGAGCATTACCTGAATATTTAAAAGTTACACTTTTATAACTTTCATTTCCACCTATTGCAAATGATTGACCTTTTATTAAACCATTATTTTCTATTTTTAAAAAACTTGAAACACTATCATCATCATTTTGCATTCCATTTCCTGCATTAGCTGAATATACTTTAGAGGTTAATCCTCCATTTCCTTTAGTAGATATTCCTAAAATTTTTCCCTCTATTTTTCCACTATTTTCTACTTTCGTTGAGTTAATAAAACTTAGTCCATTAGAACTTCTTAATCTTATATCTGCTCCTTCTCCTGACGGAACAGACCCAACTTTTATTTTTTCTTCAACTTTAACTAATCCATTATTAATAAATGAATTTACCTCAATATAAGCATTAGATACAGTAGAATAAGTATCTCCCCTATAAAAGCCACTTGCATATATTGTATGTGCTTTATCATTATAACTAATAATTGTACCATTATTTATAAAACTATTATATTTTCCTTGAATTAAAAATCTTTCTTTTGGCTCTTTTGTAGAATAAAGAGTTTCATTAAAATAATTTATATTACCATTATTTATAAATTTTAAAACTTCTAATTCTGAATTTAAAGCACTTGTATATTCTTTATCTTCGATTATTCCTTTTAAAAAAGAATTATTTATATATTCTTTTGTTTCTTCATTTTTAATATTATCTTCAAAATCTCTATTAGTTAAAAAACTTTCATTTATATGTAAAAAAGTATCTTCTTCTGCTGTATAACTTACTATTCCTGTCAGTAGGAAAGCTATCATTGTTGCCAATGATAGTTTTACTCTTCCTTTTAAACATCTTTTTAAATTCTTCTCTAGCTTATCTCTCATCTTGCCCCTCCACTATATACTTTATTTCTACTCTTCTATTCTTTGCTCTACCTTCTCTTGTAGCATTAGTATCTATTGGTTTTGTTTCTCCATATCCTTTTACTTCATATTCTATTTCTTTAGTAAGGTTTTTCTTAAATTCTTCCTCTACTGATTTTGCTCTTCTTTCTGATAACTTTTGGTTATAGCTTTCTGTTCCTATACTATCTGTATGTCCTTCTATTTTTAATTTTCCTATTCTTTCTTCATTATTTATTTCATTTGACATTACTTTAATTACTGCTTTTCCTTCTGATTTTAATTCTGATTTGTCAAACTCAAAGTAACTATCTGCTTTTAGTGTAAAATCTCTTAATACTACAACAGGATTTAATTCTTCTAACTTATTGAATCTATATCTAAATCCTATCGTTCCTTGCCAATGCTCAAAAGAATCTGAACTTAAAGTTTTATCCAATTCATAGTAGATATTCATATTATCACTTACTTTAAAATCTCCACCTATTCCTATCTCAAACCAAGTTTCTTTTGTATCAATAGACTTACTTAAATTTCTATCTGCTCCTATCATCTTTACTTTTCCTTCTCCTAAGAACTCGTGTAGTAAGTCTAATTTTATAAAATGATTACTATTTTCAAAGTCATATCCTGCATATAGTCCTGCTTTTCCTATCAATGAATTATAGTCATCTTGTTCTACTTCTACCCCTGTTGTTGTTTCATAATCTGCACCTTTTATATATGTATATGTTCCTTGTAAGTGAGGTTTTAAGTACCAATTTTTCTTAAAATATGATTTTCCTAATTCTAGTCCTAAACTTCCTCCATAAGTATCATAATCTGCTTTCATTACCTCATCTTTATTATTTGTTGTTACATTATCATTTGTTAAGAAAAATCCTTTTCCTACTATATCATAGTATTTTCCTTCTGTTCCTTCATAACTTCTATATAGAGTTATTCCTGTACTTCTATTTTCTCCACTTCCATTCCTAAAATCTGCATTTCCTGTTCTATTATTTACTGAAAATCCTGTTATTTTATTATCTTTTGACTTATCATATCCTACTTCTATATTTGAGTATTTATTCTTTGCATATATATCAGATTGATTGAACTCAAGCTCTCCTGTTTGGTATCTTGCCCATACTCCACTTTCTTCTTTATAGGCTCTTATATCTCCTAATCTCTTATGTAATGAGTCTATATCTTGTCTTGCTAATATAGAGTTCATCATATATATACTTAAATCATCTTCCACACTTTCTACTACTTCTGTTTCTTCTCCTTCTTTATATCCTGATATATACCAATCATTTAATTCTCCTTTATCTACTCCTTCAAGGTATATATCATATTCATATAAATTTTCTAAACTATCTATTGTCTGCCCTTCAAAAGTTACTTTTTTGTCTGCTTCCCCTAGTAAAAATCCTCCTTTTGAAAAATCATTATTTATAACATTTAATATTGAATCTTTGGCAATTTCTATACTATGTATATTTTCTGTATCTGCCCCTTTTATACTAAAGAAGTCTGAATCAGTCTTTGATATATCCATTAAGATAGTTCCATTATTTCCACTTAAATTGTTTACATCTATTCTTTTAGCTTCTCCTGACATATCTATCTTAGTATTATCTAAATTTAAGTTATTTACTGTACTATCTCCTGTCATTGTCCATAAAGAACTTGTCATATCTAAGTTCTTTCCTGCTCCTAGTACTTTTCCTTTAAATACTGAATCATCTTTCATTGATACACTAGCTGTTCCTTCTCCTAATATATCTCCTGTTAATAACATTGAATTTGATGTTACATCTACATTTCCTGATGTTACTTCTATATCTCCTGTTATTATACTTGTTTCTCCATTTATTTCTGTTGTTCCACCTTCATTTTTTATTGCTATATTTCCTTCTGAATTTATAGATAATGTATCAGATATTAAAGTTAGTTCTCCCTTATTTAATATTCCTTTTTCAAAATTTGTTATAGCAACATTTCCTGTTATTTTTAATTCTCCTTCTGTATTATTAATTATTCCTGTTGCTGAATTAATATTACCTTCTTTTGTTAAATTTATAAAATTTGTATTTAATGTAAAAGCTCCTGAATTATCTATTCCTATATTATTTACATTAGTTTCTTTTTCATTTTTTATAGTAATTTGAACACCATTTTTTACATCTAGTGTTGCATTATCTGTATTTTTTATTCCTGTATTTGCTCCCTTACCACTTTGAAGATTTTTACCATCATTTTGAACTTGAATAATTAAATCATTTGTATTAATTTTTAATAAACTATTATTGTCTATCCCTATTAATATACTTTCATTAGAATTTACATTATTCTTTGCTAAAATACTTATAGTATTAGCACTAAGTGTTAAATCTCCTAAATTTCTTATTCCAATATTCTGCATATCCTTTGTACTATTTCCTATATCACTTTCATAAATAGAATTAGATTGAATATTGATATTTTCATTTAATGTAATATTAGCAATTCCTTCATTATATATTCCAATTTGTTCACTTGTTGAAGAATAGCCATAAGAGTTATCTTGTTTAAAATTAGAATTTAAGTTTATTGATAAATTATCTGCATTATAAATTAAATTGCTATTTTGAGTATATTCTTTATTTCTTATTCCTATAAGGCTAAAGCTATGAGATAAATTTCTATTTAATTCTATATCAATTAATGTATCTTTTATATTTGCAGTTAAATTATTAGAATTTGTTATACCATAATAAGTTTCTCCTGAACCTCCATCTGATATATCTAAAGCTGTTTCTTCAAAATTTATATTTAAACGACTTGTATTTAAAGTTAATATCCCACTATTTTTTATTATTTCAGAATAACTTTGTCCTTCTTTTTTATCAATATTAATATTAATAATTCCTTCTCCTATATCAAGTGTCATTTCTCCTCTATTATCTATTGCATATATATCAGCATTAGATACATTAAAGGACATTGACATATTACTATTATTAGTATTTATATTAGAATTTCCTAACGAATAAATTCCATATACACTTCTTAATTGTTTTTCTTCTTCAATTTCGTTATTATCAACTGAAATTATTATTCCTTCATTTACATTTAAGTTTAATTCATTTTCTACCCCTGTACTTATTGCTGTATATGATGTTGACCTTTGACCTGAAATTGACTTATCTATATCTACATCAAACCTTATTTTTTGTACATCAATATTAGTATTTCCACCAACAAGATTTAAAGCTTCTATTCCTCTATAAAAAAAATCTCTAAGATTATTTGTTTCAAATTTTAATTCTCCATTTCCTACTATTTCTAGCTTACCATTCTCCTGACTAAATAAAGTATCACATATTCTAAGTACAGAATTATCATACAAATTTATTGTTGTATTAGAAAAATCCTTATATTCAGGTTTAGAATAATTTGGCTTATAATATTGTTCTCCAATTACATCATTTTCTGTTCCTGCGACTATTTCATAAGCACTAGCAACATTTCCTGTTATTGCAAAAGCTACTATTGTTGCTAAGGATATTGTCATTTTTCTCTTTAGCCATCTTTTCAAGCTCTTCTCTATATTATTCATTTATTCTTCCCTCCATTAAATCTATATATTAGACCATTTTATCCATCTTAATATTGGAAAACTTTCTGATGTTTGATATTCCCACTCTTCTTTTATTTCTTTTAATTCTTTTTCCTCTGCATATTTATTTAAGATTACATATTCAGTAAATGTTTGTTCTCTACCATTGACTATTTTTGTATTACTACAACCTCCTAACATTCCTGCTACTAATAAAAGTCCTATTATAGATAATTTTTTCATATACTTTTTCCCCCTATTTATTTATTTGCTCATTTGGATAATATTTATCTAGTTTTTTATTTAACTCATATTTTTCTACTAAACTATTTAAATAATTTGCTTTTTTCTGATTTACTTTTAATAGCAATATTTCTCTTCTTATTTTTGGTAATGCTTCTTCTTTCTTGATATTCTTCAATTTTTCCTTATTTGCTTCATAAACTTTTAAGACTTCTTCATCTGTTACTGTAACATTCTTTGAAGAAATATTATTTAAATAATATTCCATTTGAATTTGCTCAAGAGTATTTTCTAAATTTTTTAATTCCATTTCATTATATGTATGTTCTAACATTTCTTTTTTTACTGCTTTTTGAACTAATAAATTAGCACCTACTTTTTTATCCTTTATCTTTGCTATTTCCTCTGATGTTAGTTCAACTTTAATATTTCTTACTTCAGTATTTTTTTCCATAGTATTACTACAACCTCCTAATATTCCTGCTACTAATAAAAGTCCTAGCATTGTTATTTTTTTCATTATTTACCTCCAATCAATATATAAATGAATCTCCAAAAAATAAAAGAGTAAAAACAATAATAGTTAAAGATAAAACTGCTCCTAAAAAACAACCTTCTTTGTGTGTCATAAATTTCCCCCCTTTTAAAATTATTTAACAAAAAAACCTAATAAGAAAAAACTTAAATTTATATTCAAGTTTAATCTCATTAGGCTTTCAGGCTATCTGTTTATCCTATTTTATATATTTATTTTTTTCTTAGATAAATAACTCTTATATTACTGGCATTTATATATGATTTTTTTATATTCAATGCTATGTCCTCATTTAATATAGAATTTTCTTTTTTTAAGATCCTTATTTTAGTAGTATAAGAGTTCTTTTTATTTATTTTTTCAATATCTTGCATTAATTTTTCATAGTTTATTTTATTTTCTTTGAGTTCTATCTCTAATTTTTTAGAATATCTTCTTAGATTATCAATTAAATAATTTCTATCATATATAAATATCATTAAAAGTTAAATTTAACTCCTAAAGCTATTCTATTTTCATCATAAGAAGTATTTAGAGATTTTCTATACTCAAAGTCTGAATATAAGTTAAGAACTTCATTTATCTTTCCAGTAATTTCTACTTTAGCAATTATATTATCTTTATCTGAATATTTTTCATTATGATATACTTTATCTAAAAATTCTCTTTCATATCCTAAAGATCCTCTTAAATTTACAGTATTAAAATTACTTATATAAAAGATTTTTTGGAAAACTCCATCTAATTCTAATGTTACACTTTCATTAGTGTTGTCATCTTTTCCTAGCTCTTCATCTACTCTTTTTCCTTCAAATTTTAAATTATATCCTTTGCTAAAGTCATTAAATCCTTCATATAACTTTTCTAATTCAGCATATAATCCATAGTAATTAGTTTTGTACTTATCATCTAAGTTATCTACTTCTTCATCTGTTGTTCCATAATAAATATTTACAAGTGATGAAGAATTATCAAATGGATCTGAATTTAAGTAAAATAAACTTAATTGATAACCTTCTCCTTCAGCTTTATTTTTATTTATTTTTGTCTTTAAATCATTGTAAGTTAAATTAATTCCTAATCTACTATCATCTGTATATAATCCAGCAAAAGTTAAATTTAATGAAGGTACTTTTAAATTCTCTGCTTTTAAATAATTATAATTTAGTCTAAGTATATATTCTTTTTGTAGATCATCTTTTAAAAAGCTTCTTGAGAGATATGTATTAGTATTATCAATAACATTGTAAATATCCTTTAGATGATCTATATTGACATTTTTTTCCCCCCTATTGATATTGTTATAATTAACTGAAGTTTCTAGCCCAGTCATTCCAAATTCTCTTTGTACTCCTAATAAGTCTATTTCTCCAGCATAAATCATTGAGGATAACCCAAGAATTATACTACTTAATAATATTTTTTTCATATAAAAACCCCTTTAATATTAGTTTTATAAAAATTATTTTTAGTAACTTATAATTTAGTCTAAATAGCCTATTTTTTTATATAAATCTATATAATCTAAATTTAATACTTTAGCTATTTTCTTTAATTTGAATGGATTGATAATACTTTCTGTTCCATTTTCTAATTTCATTAAATCAGAAGAAGGTATTCCTGTTAAATCTGTTAAATAAGTTATTGAAAAGTTATTTCCTTCTCTTTTTTCTTTTAAGTATTCTCCTAGTTCCTTTCTTTTTTGAGGTAAAATCTCAAAGTTTTTCTCACAGATAAAAACTTCATAATCTTTTATATTCACAATATTACTCCTCGTATAATATTTATATAATAATTTACTAATTACTAATCTATTTTAA
>OGWR01001543.1_pt1 | contig 18325 bp, 23 predicted proteins | sample 1576061 | NCBI WGS metagenome assembly OGWR01 (sample SAMEA3541511, study PRJEB24748) | human gut metagenome | biome: human gut; feature: human-associated habitat; material: faeces | place: China | collected 2012 | reverse complement strand
TGATGGCTTTCCTCATTCAGCGGCATATTACCGACGGGATGCCCGTGGACCTCACGAAGATAGCTGCCGGGGCGATTTGCTTCTGGCAGGCGTGGTCGATACTGGAGAATGAAAGCAGCTGCAACGGCGCCAAGTGGGCGACCATCTTACAGAAAATCCTCGTTGACAAAACATCGCGGCATTTCGACATTGATCTTGACGAACTTAAACCCGAAGAGCGATGAAAGCGAGTGAAAGCATCAAGGCTTTTATAAAGCAATGCGAGGGGCTGAGGCTGACGGCCTACCGGTGTCCCTCAGGGGTGTGGACGATAGGCTACGGCCACACGGGCAAGGACGTAACGCCGGGCAAGCAAATCACCAAGGCCGAGGCCGAGCGGCTTTTTGAGGCCGACCTGCAAAGGTTCGAGGGTGAGCTGGGCGCGGTTGTCGGCCATCTGGGGCTGCGGCAGGGGCAGTATGACGCTCTGCTGAGTTTTGCGTATAACGTTGGGATGCGGTCGCTTTTGTCCTCTACGCTTTGGTGCAAGGTGCAGGCGGATGCCGACGACGTGAGCATTCCGGCGGAGTTCTCGCGCTGGGTGTACGGCACTCAGAGGGGCCGCAAGGTGAAACTTCCGGGTTTGATAAAACGCAGAGCGGAGGAGGCGCGGCGCTATGCATCCCGCTAAGATGACTACGCGCCAGATAATGGCGTGGAGGATGGTGGGACGCGCACTGGTGGCCGTGGTTACTATGGCCTTCTGGGCGATGGTAGCGTGGGCGCTGTGCGGATGCCGGTGCCAGCAGCCCGCGCCGCGGTATAGCCTCGACGTGCCGCCCATCGAGACGCACACCACCCGCGAGATACACACCACGTGGATTGATACTCTGCACGTCAGCCTCCCTGAGCAGCGCGCCGAGAGACACACCCCCGACAGCACCTCGCACTTAGAGACCGACGCGGCCGTCAGCGATGCGGCTATCCTTCCCGATGGCTCGCTCTTTCATTCGCTGGAGCAGAAACCTACGCCTATCCCGGTGGCCGTGCCGCACTCGGCCGACACCATCGAGGTGGAGATAGAGCGCCCGGTGCCATATCCCGTTCCGGCGGAGCTGACGCGCTCCGAGCGATTTTATCTGCGGTTCGGCAGGGGCGCATGGTGGGCCCTCGTGGGGGCGGTGGCCGGAGGAGCGCTATGGCTGGCGGTGAGGAGATTTAACCCGATTAAGCGGGAATAATCGAGATTAACCGAGATTAAGCCCGAAGGGCTACCGCATAGAGGATGAGGACGGATAGAAGAAGGAATTTAATTCAAAAGGATATGATAAAGATTGAATTGAATGTGAAGAAGGCTGCCGCGCGGGCACAGGCGCGCGTGGAGGCCGCTTACGCCGGAGCGAAGCTGACGCAGAGCGCGGCGGAAGGCGTGGACGCTGAGGCGTTCGACCGCGTGGCCATGAGCGAGGAGGAGGCAGCCGACCTTGACCGACACTGGGCGGAGGCTGTGGCCGTGGCTAATGCATCGCTGGGCGAGATGCTTGAGAGCGCGAGCGTCCCGATGGGCGACTGGAGGGCGACACTCCACACGTCGGCGCTGGCCAACACCGCGCTGAAGGCGAGCGTAGAGGAGGCGATGACGGATTACTTCGCGCTGGCGTTGCTGGGCAAGTGGTATCGGCTGGTGCAGCCGAATCTGTCTGAGGCGACGCTGGAGCGGGCGATGGCCACGCTAAAGAATGCTGTGGGGATGCTCTATCGCAGACGGCGCCCGACCATGGCCGACTACGAAATATCAACCAATCCAAAGCCTGACGATATATGAGCTGTCCATTTTCAAGCAGAAGCGACGCCGCTTCGGAGAAGAGAACCGAGATCAAGATAACACTCAAGCGCGAGCAGCTGCTCCACGACATCGAGAACTACGCCTACGTGGCGGGCGATTTGATGGACGAGGATAGCCACGGGCGACATACCACCCAGGATATAGCCCGCGACGGCAACGAGCCGCTGGCTACACGTGCTATGAATCTTGCTGTGGCCTACTGCGCGGAGGAGCTGTATCCCTATACCAAACGCGAATGCGCCGAAGCGGAGGCCACGCTGACAGACGAGCTTGACCGACCGCCGGCATATACCATCGAGATGAGTGTGCCGCAGGCGTTTTCGCACACCACGCACACCCTGCTGAAAGAGCTGCTCCATCGGTTTGTGGTGGAACGTGTGCTGTATGAGTGGATGATGATAGCGAATCCCGAAGCCGCGCAGACATGGATGTTGCGGTGGGAGGAGACGAAGGAGAAGATAGAGAAGATAGCCAAGCGGCCGACGGGGAGGGCGAGAATTAAGCCTTGGCCTAATTGGTAAAGAAAAGCCGGAGTGCGACAGGCGCCCCGGCTTTTTTTTGGCGGTAGGCGGCTGCAAGCGGCCTATGCAGAAGACGAAGATGGGTGGATTGGGAGCATTGGGAATTTTGGGAGCACCTGCTACCGCAGATGGTTGGTGAGGCGAGGGGCGACATCGAGGGAGGCGCCGGAGAGCGTATCTTCAGGGTTGAAGTCGGTGAGGATAAGGAGGCGGAAAAATTTGTAGGGGGTGCCGGAGATATTGCGGATGCGAGCGTTGACGGAGGAGGCGACAAGGTGCCAGTGGCGCAGGTCGCGGGAGCCGTAGAGGGCGCATTTTACTGCGCCATCGGGGAAGTCGCCGCGCTGGAGGGCACTGCGGACGGTTTTGTAGACATCCGATTCGCCGAAGCCGAGCGGTCGGGTAACAAGCATGCCTTTAACTTTTGCCGGTTGCTGGCGCGAGTAGTCGAGCAGGACGCGGTCGGCTGTAACGGCCAGCGCCTGCGGATATGAGTTGACATCGTAGGAGATAGAGCCTCGCGCCACCGCCCACAAAGCCGAGCGGAGCGAGAATACATAGGCGTGGTCTTCGCCGACGCGGTAGGCATAGATGCGCTGGTGCGGATAGTCGTAAATCATATTGCAGCGGCGCAGGAAGTCGGAGAAGGCAGACTGCGGGATACATGAGTCCGAGCCGTGGCCGAGCATTGCGTGAAGCTTATCGAAATGCGGAAGCGAGAAGAGATTGAACGGCCAGTCGTTGGCGAGTGTGTCGGAGATGCACTGCGCCTCCGAGCCGGAAAGCTGCATGATTCCGCGTTCGGCGGGGAACAGCACCGAGGTATCAATCTGGACAATGCCGGAGGGATTGGCAACGACATCGCGGGTGATAGGCTGGCGAGCCACGAACGCGCCCGACGAACCCGATTCAAGCGCCCAGACGCCCTCGTCGGTGAAGGCGTAGACGGGGAACTGGCCGAACTGACCCTGCGAAAGAGCCTTGGCGGCGGAGGAGAAGGCCAGCACGCGGCCCGAGCCGACTGTGGTATAGTTGGCGGCAGGGAGGACGAACGGATTGTTGGTTTCCGAGCATACGACTTCCGAGGGAGAACGGCGCGTGGCTTCCGAAGGGGACGCCGCCAGCGAGAGGAAGAGCTGCTTGAGCTCGGGAGTGAGCGTGGACGGAGTAGTTCTGACATCATCCCATGAGCAGGGCTTGAGGGCGAGAGCAAAACGCCGGGGTCCAAATGTCTTATTCAGCATAGCCGCGTCGACCCCTCCCTTGAACTCCGCGAACGGATAGGTATGCAGCGGTTCGCCGGAAAGGTGGTATGCACCATGAAGATACTCATGGCTGGTGAATTCAATCCAGTAGGTATGTTCGGCGGAAGCGTGTTGCGGAGTGACGAAAGTTCCGGGTTCGTTGCCATCGACGGGGGTAATGACGGCGGGGCCTTCGGGGATTCCCGGGTTTTCGGGGGTTACCCAGATAGGGTGGGAGTAATCGTCGGATTGGGAGGCTTGGGAGATTTGGGAAGACTGGGAGGTTTGGGAGTCTTGGGAATTTTGGGTTTGGTCGGAGCCATCGGAGCCGCCGGAATTGGGGGATGGGGAAAGGGAAGGCCTGGCATATTCCTCGGCGAGCCATCCGGTGGCGGGGACGTGAAGACGCCCGAAGCGAGCGTTGGGGTCCGGAACGAAGATGAACGGCACGGGGGTATCCCAAGCCGACATAATCACCGGGGAGGAGCGGCGCATATACCATCCCTCGGGGTCCTTGCAGAACACCTCGACGTAGGCCGAGTTGGAGCCGATGTAGTCGTAGCCCTCGTGGATTGCACGATGGCCCTGATAGAATATGGAGGTAAGTCCCGTAAGGTTGCGGCGAGAGCGGATGAGGTCGCCCAGCGTGAGGCGGGAGTTATAGGTCCATTCGACCGCCGGCACGACCGGGTCGTTGGCTGCCATGGACTCCTTGAGTTCCTCGCGAGTAACGAGCAGGTCGGGCGAGACCTGAATCGGGTCGCCGACGATTTGATTGTAGCGGTATTCGCCGCCGGAGCGTGTGAACATCGCCTTGAGCTCTTTGATTGTGAGAGTGCGGAGCCGGTAGAATGTATGGCAGGATTTGATTTCGTCGACAAATTTGTCGTTAGGATAGAACTCGGCATAGATATTAAACTCGTTCATCCAGCTGACGGAGGGGAGCTTGTTGTAGTCGATGCGGTAAATCGGAGCGGAAATAAAGATATCGATACCGAGAACGAGGTCTCCCCATTGATCGAGTTCAGCCATCAAGGATGCAGTTGCGCCCGAGCTTTTGCGGGCGAGGAGGTTGTATGAGCGCATGCCCCATGTTCCGATGGAGGCATGCACGTTGCCATCCATGCCACCGCTGCCTCCGGAAGAGCCGAAATGGTAGGTTATGGGCGATGGAGGTACCATCAGCACGGGCGCGGAAATCTGAACGTGAGAACCATCGTAGAGGCGCAGGGCGTAGCATAGAAAGAAGGGTTCGACGAAGCGCGATAAATCCATCTGCGCGTTGCGGAAGGAATTGTAAGCACCGAACCATGCGTTTGCAATGGAGCGGCGGCCGCCGGAGGTGATTGGACAGCCTTCTTCGTCGGGATTTGTCTCGGCTACAAACGTGACGGCGGCAGTACGCTCGGCGCGGCACTGGCCGTTGTCGGACCACGGATTGCGGTCGGTGGAGGTATAGACCTCGCTGTAGTCGCGGTAGGCTACGGCGGTGGGTTTGACCTCGACGAGATTTTCGTTGCTTTTGTTGTCGTCGCCCCCACCTTTGCCGAGGGCGAATTCGAGCGGAATCATGGGCGGGGCCTGTGGGAGCAGACGGTAAGACTGGTCGACCCAGTAGAGGTGGGACATCTCGGAGGCGGTTGCGAAGGTGACGACGTTGCCCGTGATGGTATGGGCTACGATTCTGTCGGCATCGACGGAGCAGATGCGCGATGATGTATCGGCGAGGATTGCGGCGAGATTGGCAGTGCGCGAATCGAAGGTTGGCTGGCCAGCTTCAACCGCATCGATAGCCGAAGCCGAGGCGTAGCGGAATTCGACCGTCCGGTGTTCATAGTCGATTTCGTAGATGGAGCCGTCGCCCACGGGAGCCCTTCGCCAGTCGAGGTGTGTGAAGATATAGTTGTCGCCCTGCTGGACGTGGTGGACGCACAGCAGGGTGAAGCCTTCGGGGATTTGGAGCAGGCGGTCGGGTGGGAGGATGGAATGGAGTGAGCCGGTTTCGTTGATAAGGTCGAGCGAGAGAGCAAGCGCGCCGTCGGGGGCTTCGCGTTCGGAGGGGGCGGTAGAGACGCCGGTGTATTTTATTTCCTGGATCATAGGGGCTGTCGGGTTATGATAGGGAGATATAGTGTGCCGCCATCGAGAATCGGCTGCCCGGTGGCGAATGAAGCGGATGGCGTATGAAGTCCGGCGGCATCGAGAAGCGAACACGCCAGGGCGACAGAGTTTACGCAAAGGTTCGAGCTGCCACGGCGCGATGGGCGGCACCGGGCTTGATAGCGGCCGCAGGGATTATCAATTCGGACGGCGTGAAGCAGAAATTCTCCGTCGGGGGAGCATGAGATATTGATGCAGTCGCCGGGGCGCAGCGAGATGGCGTCGGCTACACGCGAGGTAATGCGAATCAGACCGCCACGCGAGAATGATATATCGGGTCGTCGGGTATGATGCAGAAGTTTCTTCACAGCAAGAGCAATTTAGGAACAGGAAGGATTAGCGATGGCTTATTCGACGGCGAGCGCGCGGGCGCTCGATTCGGAAATAGGGTTGGCCCGCTTTCGTGGTCTGGCGAGAAACCGAAAGCTTGCACGGACGCTGGAAATCAGAGACTCCATATTCATAGAACATGCGGGCCACGGTGGGATTCAGGGACTCGAAACCGATACAGCGGTGCTTACTGTTGTATTGCACGCAACCCATCTGGGTTGGTGTGTCGATGGCTGGGTTGACCATAAATCCGTAGCATCGGGAAGAGGGGATATAGAACACGAAGACGCGCGGCTCGTCGGCTTCGCCGTAGAGGAGCTGGAGCTTTTTGAAAAGAGAGTCGGAAAAGGTGACGGAGCTGTCGCGTGCATCCATCAGGACAAAGCAACGGCGCCGCTGCGCACGCGACGCAAGCCGCGCCGGGATAATCCGGAGCGACTTGGCCATGGCGCAGAATTTGCTGCGGAGGGTGATGAATAAATCGGTAAACATAAGTAACTGTTCAAAATGATTTTATACTTTCCAGATCTAATTATTTCAACATTCCCGCGGTAAAATTTTCGCATCTTTTTCTCTCTTCATCAGTCGTGTAGGCATCTACACTCCTTCTTCATCGAGAAAAATATCCTGAAAATTTTCCTCCCGGAAATATCAAAATAATTTCGACCAGTTGCTTAATGCGAAGATAGTGCGGGTCAGTGGGAAAAGGTGGTTAAGTTTGTATAGTCGTGTCGCGAACGGAACGACACGGTCTCCACAAACTTGTAGGAGAGATTGCTCTCGAGGGCGTCGCGGTGGGCGTCGGCGTCGTGACGGGAGAGGAAGATGAAGCTGGAGAGCTCGCAGCGCCTGGCGCCGCGGGTGTGGATGATGTTGGCGTAGTACCTGCGGCCGAACAGAAAGGCCGCGATTTCGGAAAGGACGGTAGGGAAATTGAACATGGTTTTGGATTATTGAGATTGGATGGTTCAGGCGGTGGGTTTGGCGCGGCGGATCAGGCGCATGTTCTGCTGCATCAGGGAGAGGATTTCGGCATGGAAATCGGAGGTTTTGTTGAATTTGGCGCGGCTCTGGACGACTTTGAAGGTACGTAGATTCACCTCGATGGTCTCAAGGCGGCTGCCGTTGCGGTCGCGGGCTGAGAGAATCAGGCTGTCGGACTTCCGGTAGTATTCGGCGTCGAACACGCAATGGTGCATCGCCTCTCCCTCCTCGGCAATCTCAGCTACCGAGCGGATGACGGCGATGGAGATGTTGCTGTTGCCGAAGCAGATGCCAAAGTATGGAGCTTTGTCCTGCTGATAGCGTTCCTCCCATTTGCGGGCTTCGGCCATGCGCTCCTGGCGCTGTCGCTTGAGGCGCGCACGCGCAGCCCGGGCGAGCAGGGCATCGTGGGCCTTTACAAGGTCGGGCGGACAGACAATCTTCGGGTTATGGGTATCCATGCCGGAGCCTTCGGCCAGACGGAGCATGTCGTGCCACATCTGAGCATCCTGGACGATATATCCGTTGCGGTTGGCGATGCGCACCGAGTGAAGGAACGGCAGCTCGCGCTGCCCCCGGCGCACCATATCGAGGAACAGGTCGAGCTGGCCGGTCTTGACGAGCATCTCGGAGGCGGGAATCGACAGCAGGTAGCGCATGGCGTCAGTCATGGCAATGGCATTCTGGTAGCGTAGCAGCCGGGGCGTCCATCCGTTGCGCCGGAGCAGAGGAGTTACGCGGATGTCGGGGTACAGCAGATTGCCGGAAATGTCGTAGATGTCGTCGAACTGATAGTAGCCGGTGCCACCCGCGTTGTGGTGGCGGATGTTGAGCGGCTTGTCGAAATCCCAGACCGTGGAATTGAACGAGCGATGGAGCTGGCGCCCGGTAATCACCTCCTTGCCTTCGTCGGAAATCCAGATCTGGAAGATTTCGTTGATGTCGTAGTGGGCGAAGTGTTCGGCGGTGTAGTTGAGCCGGGCGACTTCCCAGGTGCGGGCAACCTGATGGCCGCGGAGGGTAGTTATAACGGTGAAATAGCGCCATTCGCGCCAGGGAGTGTCAGGTGAGTTCTTCTCAGCGTCCATCGTTCGGCCGCAGTAAGGGCAGTCGTACTGGCCGTTGCGAAGAAATGAGTCGATGTATGGTTTGTCGTAGACGACGGTCTGGCCGCAGCACAGACACCGGACTTCGCGTTTGCGTGGCTTGATGACCGCACGGGGCGCGAAAGCGTGGGTGAAAGCGTATTGGCGCTGTTTCTCTGTAATGGGCGGGAGTTTGGCCGCGAGGGCCAGCATGGCATATTCGGCTTTACTTTTCGGTTTCATAGATCAGTCGAACAATGATGGTGAGGATTCGAGAATGCGCTGACGCTCCTGACGCTGGCGCTCCTTTCGGCTGGCTTCGGCCTTACGGCGTGCGGCATCGCGTGCGGCCTCTTCCTTGAGGCACTGCTGCTCGTAGGCCAGGCGCGCAGCCTCGCGGGCGGCGGCTTTCTCTTCGTCGGTAAGTTCAATGGCGGCAGCGGCCGTTTTAGAGGTTGATACGCGGGCTGCAGGCGCAGTGCTGATTTTGATGTTGTCCTCGTCGTAGTAGTGGATGGCGAGACCGAATACTTCGTCGTCGGTCATGCAGACTGACGATCCGCGCTTGCGGGCTTCGCCAAGGATGTAGCGGAAGCACTCATCGATGCTTTTTGACGGTTTGGCATAGGAGGTGGCAAACTGAGGGTCTTCGGAGGCGCGGCGGTCGAGGTATGCCTTGATGACGTCTTTGGGGGAGTTGGGGTTGGTGCTCATGGGGAGGGTTTTTGTGGGATTAAATTTGATTGAGCGGGAATTGTCGGGATATTGTCCGGGCTGAAGCCCGGAGCGCAAACAAATCGGGGGGCGCCGGGGCGTTGGTACCATTTTATAGCTTTAAAAATTTGTGTATATGGATACAATTTGTTAACTTAGAGAACGTGGTTGGTGGCTCTCCCACGAGGTAAGATATTTGTCAGTTCCGGCCTATAGTCGCAGAGAGCCACAATATTGCGTCCGTAGGTCGGGACTGGCTTTATTTTAAAGATTGTTTTTAGGTATGGCAAAGAATGAACAGACCTCAAAAAGAGTAGCATCTATTGCATCCGCATTGCTTCGCAACCCCAAAACGCCAAAGAACGTTAAGACGGTTGCAGCTTCTGTGCTGACTCAGGCTCCCGACAAGAAGTCAAGGGGCAAGAAATGACCTCCTGTATACAGGCTTTCGGAATAGTCATAATGCCGTTAACCTGTGAAGCAGTGTAATCCGTTTCATCGGCAAAGTTATGTGCGAGGGAAACTATCACATCATCCTCGTATATAACTTTGCCGATGCTTGTTATTTCAAGCACGCTTGGTTTGAAATCGTCAAGATGCATCCATCCCGACAATGTTCCATAGCTGTCAAGCCATTTGACAAACACTATATCGCCTATTTTCATCCGTTTACTCATTTTCCCCTCCTTTCTGAGCCTCGGCAACGAGGGCGTCGGCATAGCGCAGGGCGTTGCGGGCTACGATTCTTGTGAGGTTGTCGGAGAGAGGGTCCGATGCAAGGTCTTCGTACATTTTCATCCGGTCGGCATTGGAGAGTAAGCCTTGCATGGCCATTGCGGCGATGTGGAGACGGTCTGAGCGGTGACAATTTGTCACCGGTTGAGTGTACGATGATGGCGTACGGTTGGCGGGTTGCGGCTCTGGGGACAATTTGTCCCCATCGGGATTCGGCTCGGCTGGCTTCGGCTCTAAGCTGTCCACATTACCATGCGAGCTGTCAACGTTAACTTGCCCGCAACTTGCCTGTAACTTGCTTGGCTCCGGCAGGCACTTGGAGCCGAAAAACTCTTTAAGCATGGTCGCGCATCCTACATGAAATCCACGATTGTATGAATTAATATTGTATGGATGTGCCTTGTTTATTGACTCACGATATTCTTCCTGCACTCGCTTACGGCTCACCGTCAGCACTTCTTCCTCTCCCTCCGCGACAGAGGTGAGGTTGTGGATACCGAACATACCCTCATGGGCGTGCATAAAACCCAAATCATACTCCTCTTTGCTTGCTTTTGTCGCAACACGGCGGTATTCATACTTCACTTCCTCCTTGAACTCTTTCGGGAGGCAGTTCCACGCAAGGCCTTGTAATGTCTTATCCATTCTTCTTTCTTTTGATTATCAATTCAACTTCAATTGGTTCTGATTCCCATGTGAGGTCGGGGAAAAGTTCTTTCGGCAACCATTCAAGCACGCGCCCGCATAGTGTATTCCAATCACCGTCATTCTCATTCCTATATGGCACACTGCCTCCGTAAAAGAAATTCAGCAGGCCAGTCTTATCTCTACACACCCAGCCTTGAATCACGGTTTCTTGCTTACTTTCTTGCTTACTTTCTTGCTTGCCGAGGCAGTCCTGTGCTCCTTGCAGATAGGCGTCGTGAGCAAGACCATTGATGAAAGACACCAATGCGCCAGGAATTGATGCTGGTATTCTGATTTCGTCGGCGTACCTCTTTGCTGCCTTTTCAACATCCACTTGTTCGGAATTTCCGAACTGCTTGCCGAGGGCGTATGCGCGGTCGAAAGCGTAGCCGAAGATACCCTCAATATTGGGTGCGATTTTGTAGCCATGTTCCCTACAGAAGTCAAGCAAGCACTCTCGCTTCTTCTGTTGATATTCTTGTTGTGTCATAATTATATCATTGAGATAAAAAATATCATTGTGATAAAATGTTAAATCTGTTAATTATGCTGCATGTAATGATTGAATGATTGAATGAAGGTGTTATATTTGCAACGCATTTTAACTCGTACATAGGGGTAACTCCCAAAAGTCCCCAATCCACCCTCCCTTAATCAGCCGTCATCGCCATTAAGGAATTAAGCTCGGCAACTTCCTACTGCCGGGCTTTTTGCTTGTGACAAATGCAAGCGCCTGCCGGCAAGTCGCGCCGGAGAAAGGAGTTATCCCATGTACGAAAAAAATGCAATTGAACAAGGATGTAAGTTGGTTTTTGCCAGATTCATAACGAAGAATGGTAAAAGAATTTACCCCAAGCATGGAAAAGTATTTTGCTTTGAAGTGAAGGAATAATCCGACTTGCAAAATTGTCGGGGCGCGAGAAGGTAGGAGGCTCGCGCCTTTTTCATACCAGCACGACAAACTTGTCGCCGGTGATTTCCTTGACTTCATCACTTCCAGCAGCAGCTGTTTTAACAGTGTTGATTTGGTACATGCCGCCATCTTCATCTCCAGTCAGATAAAACACTTTCGTATCCTGCGGCTTCTCTAATAGAGCTTTAATTAATTCTTTTACTGTCATAATTCTATATCGTTAAATCAATTTTGAAATAATCCTCTAAAAAGGCTTTTGCGTCAATGGCGGTTTCGGGGAATAGACCGCCTGTCACCGCGTTGTGATATTTCTCGTAGCTGTCGAAAAATAGGTCGTGGAATACAAGATTATACGCATTACCGAATTTTTTTACTGATGATGAATTTGGATGGGTGTCAATAAATACTTGGCTTGATGAAATCAACCGTTTAAGGAATTTAGGGTATTTCACCATATCGCTCAATCCATTGTCAGACCGAAGTGGACAGCCTATGCACCCCAATCTTCGCTCGACATGAAAATTGCCCTGCTCGTCATAATAGAGCGGATGGCATTTTACACCTCGCTCTGCTATGAACTGCGCCACATCTTCGTCAGTCCATTCCAATATCGGCAGGAAAACTTCGACACAATTGTTCTTGCTCCCATAGATACGACATACGGTTGGCTCTTCATATCGCTTTGTTCTTGCGGTACTTTCGCATCTGCGTATGCCTTGCGCTGCTCGGTCGAGGACTTTATATTCTTTAAGATATTCACAGCAGAATCGGGCGCGGCGTGTCGGACATCCTTTTTTCTTCACCAAGTCAAAAAAGTTGATTGTCGGCGCGAATACCTCGACGCCTTTCTCCTTGCAATGCTTGATTGTGCCGGGAGGGTCAATAGTCGTGTTTTTGTAGATAGCCCGATACGGGATACCAGCCATTTTCGCAAGCTCCAGTATCACGTCGGAGTCTTTGCCGCCGGAATACGAAATCTCCACCGGGCCATCGTCCGTAGGGATGGAGCGCAGAAGCTTGATAGCGAAGTCGATTTTCCGTTGTAGTTCAGGTTTCATTTTGAACTTTAGTGATTGTTATTGTGAATCTCTCCGATGTGCCGCCGAGCCGCTTTCCCTCTACCGTCGAAGCCCCTTGTGCAACACGTGCTGAAACCTGCCGGGGCAGTGGATTTTCCGAGGGGAGGTCAGTTGTTCCATTTGCGGATGTGGCAGTATCTCTGGCTGAGTGCGGCCGTACTGCTTGCTTGCGGCTGTGTCGGAGATTACCTATATTTCGTCTTCTTTTGGGTATTTTTCGTCCGCTCAATACGGCTTGGGTGAGTCCGTAGCGGTCATTGAACATTATCTTTTTTCATATCATTTGTGTGTTGGATTCATTGGTATTTGGGACTTACCCAGACTTTGGTTTTGGAAGAGGCGCAGTTGCAAATTACGACGGAGATTCCGTCAGTCAGCTCGAAAACGTTGCCACCATTCGGATTGCTTGCGATGTATCGGAGTTTATCGAGTCCAAGCAGCTGCATTGCATCGCAGAGTTTAAGAATCTGGGGAGCACGGAAGGTGTGCTCATAGATGCCGATAACCGCTTCATCGGATGGCACGCGCCGTCCGGTCGGTTTTGTAACCGCCGGTATGCTTTCGCCCGTCCCTTTGCATATTGGACATACATAGTAACGATGGTGTGTACGACGGTCAGAGTCGGTATATTCCCACTCAACTTCGCCGTCGCCACCGCATTCATTGCAGACGACAGCAGGGCGAATCGTCACAAACTCCGGCTCGGAGGATATGCTTTTAATGGCCCTCTTGAGCGCGGCGAAGGTTATGGTTATATCGATGTTGTTCGGAGGAATCGTTTCCAGCACGTGAAGCTTGTTAGGCTTATATTCGCCTTTGCAGAGTGTCGGTTTAATCATTATCAGACGGTGCGTCTCTGTGGCGCACACATATCCGTCGGAAAGGAATGGTTCGCGTATTTGTTCGCGGTAATGGTCTGGGTTTAAGAAAAGACCGAGGAGACGGGCTTCGTTGAATTCAGGGGTTTTCATTGCGGTTAGGGGTTGAGGGGTTGATGGTCGGGGCAAGCGGGAGAGGATGGCTTGCGAAGGGTGTAGAGGTCGCGGAGGGCGCAGTAGTAGGGTTCGCCTTCGGAGGTGACGAGCCAGCGGCAGGTGGCGCAGGTGAGAGGGGTATCCATGTCAGTCGATTACTAATTGGTTGGTGTCGTTGGTTTCGACGGAGAAATCGGGGTCGTAATGTTCGACGTAGTCCTCGCACGCTGGGCGGAAGAGGACTACCTCCATATCGTTGGGATAGGAGGTGAGGAGGTCGATGAGGTCTTTGACTTTCATATGATCGAGTATTTGTCGAGGCTCTGGCGGATGTCGGCGAGGGCCGAAGGGCGGCAGACGACGATGGTGTGGGGCCCGAGGCGGTGGGACTTGAGTTCTTTGCGGTGTTTGCGCATGGATTTCTTGACCTCGGCGAGGCGTGAGGCGGCGGCCTCGCGATTGGAGGCGGCTTCCAGAGCGCAGCGTAATATGGCCGAGGCGGATGTAGGATTGGGAAGGGATTGCATTGCGGGAGTTGGAATGGGGGGATTTAACTTGATTAGAGGAATTCTGGACGGGCGCAAGCGCCCGGCACGAGGACAAAAGCTGAGGGAACGTGGGTGGACCGGATGGGAAAGGGTGGCTTCAGCGAGGCTGGTAGGAGAGGTCGGCGGCGGAGGAATCGGGGTCGATGCCGCGGTTGGCGCAGTATTGCTGCCAGCCGTTTTTGCCGGTGGTCTGGACGGAGAGGCGATACTGGCGGTCGGATTCGGCGCGCTCGGCGCGCTCGGCCTGGCGAATTTGGGTGTCGAGGCGGGCGCGGGCCGCGGTTTTGGCGGAGTTGAGCAGCGACGGGTTGCTGCGCAGTTTCTTCCGGACATGGTTGAACAGATGGCGCACGGCGCCATTTCGCGAGGGATGGGAGATGCCGAAGGAGTTCCATTCGGCGAAGACCGTGCGGGCGACCGAAGAGAACTGCGCCCAGTCGACGCCGAGGGCGTCGAGGCGAGAGCGCATGACCTCGGGTGACGTTGAATCATAAATCTCCTTCAAAAAATCTTCTCCCCACTCCGCGCCTTGGCGCGCTGGAGCGGCGGTGGAAACCGGCGCGGAAACGTTCGGGGGAGATTTAGAGAGGGTATTTATTTTATTTTCCTTTACTTTACTTTGGGGATTAATGTTGACAGAAACGGGGTTATTGTTGACAGAAACCCCATTAATGTTAACAGAAACCAGAAGGTAGGGTAGCTCGGCGGCGGAAAGAGAGCGGCGTTTGACGGCATCGAAGTAGATTTGCTGGATACTCCTTGAGGTAAGGACAGCCGCCGAGAGAAACAGTTGCTCATCGAAGAGCTTCCAATAAACTAAGCGGTCGACGATCTGGCGGAGGAGCTGGTCGCTGATTCCGGGCAGGTCGCGTAGCAGACGAAACCGGGTGGCGTCGTTCCACAAGACGAAGTATCCGTTGCGGTATACCGCGCAGAGCAGAGCGACGGCCACGAGATAGCCTTTGAGGCCGAATTCCCCGGCGATGCAAACCATTTTCTCGTGGGAAAAGAAGTCGACATCGAAAGGGAAGTAATCGAGACCGGTTTTTTTAGGGCGTGCCATTGATGATGATATTTTACAGCTCTTTAATTGAAATTCCGTGCACCTGGAGCATGAGCTTGCGTTTGATGATATATTCGGGGGTGCGTACGCCTTTGGTGTCCTCGACGATGGTCCGGCCCGATTCGAGACAGGTATAGACGAAGTCGGCGTAGTAGGAGCACTCGTGTTCGAGCAGGCGGCCGGAGGGGTCGCGCTGGGCAGGGATGAGCACGAACTTGACCTGCTCGCGGAGGTCGGAGATAACGCCGCATTTGAGCAGGATTTTGAGTTGCTGGGAGCGGTAGTATTCCTTGCGGGAGTCGTAGCCTCCGACCTTCTCGTTGTTGTACTTCCGTCCCCGCTGGCGCTTGCCCGAGCGGGCGGCGGGGACATCCGCCTGGGCCCGGGCAAGCTGCTCAAACGTCAGATTGGCGGTATGGGAGTTTTTAGCCATAGTCTGAAAATCGGCAAATGGGGATTGCGGGGGGGGCGGCCATGGGATTATTCCGAAAGCTTGACCGGGAGGACGTCGACATAGCGTGTTTCGGCAATAGATTCAATCTCATAGTCGGCGAGAGTGCCCTTCATGCCCTCGATCAGGTTGTCGTAGGCTTCTTTGAAAGAGGACGCCTGAACGACGATGAACGAGGCGGAGCGCTTTTCAACACCGGAACGCTCGTCGATGGTTATGAAGTTGAGCTTGGCCTTGTAGAAGCGGTCGCCCGACTTATCCCAGAAGATTTCCGAGATTTTGGTTTTGCTAACCTTGAGGACATTGAACTCGCCGCTGACGAAGGGAGTGATTTCCTCGACGACGCGGGCCTCGGCTTCGGTGCATGAGAGAGCGTCGACCAGATATGGGTCGGTGACTTTAACAGGCGCGCCGTTGTCGGCCAGCTTTTCGTAGCGGGCCTGAACTTCGATCCATTGTGACATGGTGTAATTAGTTTGAGGGTGGGACACTGCCCGGCGCGGGGCCGAGCTTGGATTTGAGTTTGGAGAGGAGGAGGGAGATAAGCCGCGCGCGGTTGCGGTGGAACGTGGAGCCGGGCGAGGAAGCGTAGAGCTTGGCGGCATCCTCGAGATAGCGGATGCAGGCGGCGGCATCGGTTCGAGTCAGTTCCATGGGCGTTATGGTTTATAAAATCCCTGAAAGCGAACCGTGCCGAAATATTCCGGCGACTTGATGAGGCCGTCGCCGCGGCCGGCGAGGGATTCGGCGCCCTCCTCGTCGAGCACTACCTTGGAGTCGACAGCTTTAGGCACGCGGAAGCAGACCTGCACGGGGAAATTGACCTTGGCATCGCCGGTGATGACTTTGGTAGAAGCGCGCTGAGTGGCGGCCACGATTCGGTAGCCGAGAGAGCGGCCTTTCTGCAGGAGCATCTTGAGATTTTCTTCAAGAGATTTTTCGCGGCCAACTACGCGCAGCTCGTATTTCGGGATTGGGAATCCCATGGGGCCGCGTTTGGTGCCGACCTCAACCTTCTCGCGGATGTCGAGTTCTTTGCCCGAGCGGGCGGAGGAGACGGCGTCGGCAAACTCGTCGAACACGACGAGTGTCTTGCTGTTGGCGCCGGTGCGTGCGCGCTGCTGCATTTCGTCGACAAGGCTCTTGAGGCGCGCTTCGATTTCGGCAATGTCGGATATGACCTCGCAGCCGGGGAGTTTTCCGATAAATTCATACTTGGGGTCGAGTACGATGATGCGGTCGACGCCGGCGAGACGGGCGTAGGCGATGGTGCTTTTGATGCACACCGATTTGCCCGAGCCGGTAGCGCCGCAGATGAGCATGTGGGGCGTGGACTGGTTGTCGATATCCCAGAAGACGGGGGCGCCGAAATTGTCGAGGCCCAGGGGGATGCGCGAGCCCTGGAGATAGCGTTCATCCCAGAGCAAGGTCTCGCCCGTGCGGTGGGGAGCCTCGACGCAGAGATAGGATTTGCCCTCATGCATGGTGAGCGCGGGGAGGACGCGCACCGAGGGGACGTCGATGGCGTTGGCGATGTCGAGCGCGTGGGAGGCGATGTTGGCAATCTTGACGCCGGCGCCAATCTCGAGCAGGTAGGATACCGAGGAGTAGGAGCCGAGCACGTGGGCCACGCGGGCCATGATGCCGAAGGAGCGGAGAGTATGTTCGATTTTTTCTTGAGGAGTCATATCATCGCGGAGTTCGTAAGAGATGAAAGTCGCCGCCTGACGACGGAAGGAGGTGATAACCTTGGGCGAGATGGAAGCGGCCGAGGCATCGCGCACCTTCTTGCGGCGGCGGGCGATGAGGATTTTTTTGCTTTCGGGGATATTGAAATCGTCGATGTCGGCCATGAGAGTGCGCGCCCAGAAGTCGTAGAGCTCGGCGCGGTCGATCAGGGGGGTCGGCATCGTTGATAGTGTAGAGGTAGTCGGGGTCGCTTGTGGCCTGGATAACGCGGCGGAGCGGTTCGTAGAGGATGGCTTCATAGAGACGTCGGGTGTCGGCATCGAGCGTGATGGCCATCTTCTTGAGCTGCGGAGAGCCGTCCTTGTTGGCGGTGTGCTTGTTTTCGACAAACCAGACCTCGGAAACCGGGAGCGACGGATTAGCATCTTCCCACGACAGGACGTAGACGATGGCCTGCTTGGCGCCGGTGAAGCCGAGTTCGGCGTCGTCGGTGTAGGCAGATTTGGATTTGTGGTCGATGATGACGCGGCGGCCGTCGGTCAGTTCAACCACGAGGTCAATCTGGCCATGGCAAGGGAGCGGGATGTCGACTCCATTGACTATGAGCCAGCGGTCGGTGCGCACCTCGACGGCTATGACGCGGGCAACGTCGGCGGTATAGACCGAGCGCTCGCGGTAGAAATTGGCGATGAGAGCCGTGGCGGTTTTGGTTGCCACCTCGATGCACTTCTCTACGGTCGGTGTCTTTTTGCCGAGCTTCCAGAGGTTGGCGTCGACATCGTCGATGACGGCGAATGCCGCGGCCTCCATCTGAGTGATGGAGACTTCCTGGCCCGAGTCGCGCAGAGCCTCGAAATAGAGCTGGAGCGCGGCATGGTAAGCTGTTCCGGCCACCGTGGTAGCCGAGCGGCGCGAGGGTTCGCGGTAGATGTAGCGGCGCTCGAACTCCTTTTCGTTGCGGGCGAAGGTCGCCACTGAGGAGTAGGACCAGGAGTCGACGAGGAAATTGGAGAAGTGCTCCTCCAGGGCATCGCCCCGGAGGCGCAGCGTGTGCAGATGGATGCCGCCGGTGAGCATGCTCAGCGGGGCGGCGTCGTGCGCCTGCACGCGCGCGAGAAACTGCTCCACATCGTAGCGGCTGCTGATCTGCAGTTGGCCGGTGAGCTGGCCGTAGACCGGGTGCTCGACGATGACATCGAGCACGGTGCAGCCGTTGTCGACGAGGATGTCAAGCTCGGTCCCGGTCTGCTCGAGCGTGTGGCGGCAGGCGATCGTGCGCGTGATGCCGTCCGTTGCCCGCGGCAGCACGTAGCCGCGCGGGGT
>OGWR01001534.1_pt1 | contig 18397 bp, 19 predicted proteins | sample 1576061 | NCBI WGS metagenome assembly OGWR01 (sample SAMEA3541511, study PRJEB24748) | human gut metagenome | biome: human gut; feature: human-associated habitat; material: faeces | place: China | collected 2012 | reverse complement strand
GTTGCAACCAGATCGCTGGCGTCAACGGCGATGAAAATAGCCTGTTGTGCTTCTGCCTGTGGCACAGCTTTGCCGTTACAGCGCGGCATATTGTGCATACCATGCCGCCAAGGCAATGACATTGGCTGGAACAAACGATAGACCTCAAGCGCAGGCGTTTTTTCTGCATCCTCAAGCAGTCTCCAGCGGGAGTTTTCCTCTGGCTTTAACTGCTGCATTTCATCAGGAGAATAGAGTGCACGCCCGACCATTTCGGGGTTACTGTGAAGAATGATGATGCCCTGCGCATCGGTGACCGCAAACCACAACACCCCAGGCTGGCCTGCCATCTCTTCCAGAAGCGCCTGTTGCTGCACATGGTGCATTCGCATCCCCATCCCTACGCGGCTTCCTGACTCCAGAGCGCGAATGAGCACATTACCTTTTTCCAGTAATGCCTGACGGTCAGCCTCACTTGCCCGCCCATAATCACGAATCACCGTTACCGCAAACAATCCCACCAGCCCAACAATGACCACGGGGAGGATCGCGCTTAACCATTTGGCTAAGGTGTCTTTTGAACGTTGCATAAAACGTATCTTCTTCTTTGCCTGTTCATCCCTTTTTGACAGCAGAAATCATGCCATCTTTTAGCAGCGCTTACCCTGCGCTGTAACACAAAGACTTAAGTTTCAATGAGTAAAAATGACTCGCTACCCACAACAGGCGAGTCATTTTTACTCGTTTATCATGCCAGATTACCCGTCATATCAGCGTTTCGTTGTTGGCACGAAAGATGCAATACCCGAAGTAAGACAACCACTGGAGGATTAACCATGAAACGGAACACGAAAATTGCCCTGGTAATGATGGCGCTTTCAGCAATGGCGATGGGATCGACATCGGCATTTGCTCACGGCGGACACGGTATGTGGCAGCAAAATGCCGCGCCTTTGACCAGCGAACAACAGACAGCGTGGCAGAAAATCCATAATGACTTTTACGCTCAAAGCAGCGCACTGCAACAGCAACTGGTGACAAAGCGTTATGAATACAATGCCCTGTTAGCCGCGAACCCACCGGATAGCAGCAAAATTAACGCGGTCGCCAAAGAGATGGAGAATTTGCGTCAGTCGTTAGATGAGTTACGGGTGAAACGGGATATTGCGATGGCTGAAGCGGGTATTCCGCGCGGTACCGGAATGGGTTACGGCGACTGCGGTGGTGGCGGTCATATGGGTATGGGCCACTGGTAAATCAGAACGTTTTCTCGTTGGGTTGCCAGCGACAGAAATCAGAGTTTGCCACTAACAGTAATTGCGAACCTTCGGGCGCTTCCAGCCATGCCACGCTGACATCAACAGAAGAGCGGCTCTGGCGGCGCTCGATATGCGCTATCGCCTGCGAATCTAAATCAGGTTTAATGGTTTGCCCTTCGCAGGTGGTCACAGTCTGCTCCATCGCATGCCAGCGCCCCTGGCGCAGCACGACTCTCCCCTGACGTAAAGCATCGCTAATCTGGCGGATCTGATCAGCACGATAACGGTATAAATCGATTTGGTCGTTAGAAAGCTGCTGCTTTTCCCCATCGGATTCACGTTGCATAAAGCTCAGATCGCCGCGATCGTCAAAACGCGCGCGAATGTTCACCGGCGGTTTGCTGTAAACATTGATATTGATGAGCGTGAGGTTATCGCCCTGCCAGCGATACTCTCGCGTGGTGGTATCGCCACTGCGCCACGGGCTAAACACGGCAAGCAGATGCACATTATCGCCGCTGTCTTTTCGCCAGATGCGTACCGCGCCCTGGTCTTCAGCAAATCCACTGGCGGTAAAGGGAGGAAGTGAAGAGTTGTGACTACAAGCAGTGAGAAACAGAGCGCCAGCCAGCATCAATGATCGACGCCAGAAAGACAAAAGGGGTGAAACCACCCCTTCGTTAAAACTGTTCACTGCCACGCAATCTTACTTAACTGCGTCTTTCAGTGCCTTGCCAGAAACAAATGCCGGTACGTTAGCTGCGGCAATTTTGATTTCTTTACCGGTCTGCGGGTTGCGGCCAGTACGCTCAGCGCGGTGGTTCACTTTGAAGGTACCGAAACCAACCAGTTGTACAGCATCGCCTTCTTTCAGAGACTCAGTAATTGCAGCCAGAGTGGACTCCAGAGCAGCTTTAGCCTGGTTTTTGGACAGTTCTGCTTTCTCTGCAATTACATCAATCAGTTGAGTCTTGTTCATAAGTTATCCTTACAATGTGTTTATCGCTTGCTAAGCATCGAGTGCGACGGAAATGCCAGAATAGCACTCTCCTGCATACACGCACCGATAGCCACTTTTTTTCGCCCCCCAAATGTAGACCAGACGGGGGGCGAAAGGGAAGACTCCAGGTACGACAAATCAGGCGTTAAATCACGTTTTCTGGTCTTATTGCTGAAAAATTATACCAATATTGCTCTCGCCCGCCTCACGCAGGTCTGCCCTAAGGCCTTTTATCAGCTCGATATCGCGTTCTTCGCACTCAGCTAAAAGTCGGAATATTTCCCACTGAATGTCCCATTCTTGCTCTACAGCTGGGTTTTCTTTGAGCTCTTCATCGCTCATTTCGCGACCAGCCTGAGTCATTTCCAGCATCGCAACGGTCGTGATGGAGGTCTTACTCACTTCCACCGCGTGTTCGAGCGTTTCACCACTCAAACGCGAATGGACCAGTTCACTTAACGCCACGCATGCATCGATTGCCGGATAAACGCCGTACAGATCGAAATCGTCGGCTGAAGGAATCGCTTCTTCAAATTTCTCCAGTTGGCTGTCGAAATTTACTTTTGCGTCTTTGACGGTCAGCGTTTCCCAGATGAGATCGAGAATGCGGCGGTAAATCTGCCCATCACCAAAACCAGTTTGCTGACAGAATACGGCGTAATTAGGGTACATGCGTTCGCATAAGCAGGCCATAAAAGTGACGTGCTGCCAGCTTTCCAGGCGCTCCAGACGCAGATGAATTGGGTTTTGTAACATGTTGAGTTCTCAAATACGGAAATTATCCGCAGTTTACCTGAATTAGGGCTGATTTGCTGTATAGCGCACGAACGCCGGACGTTCCGAGGCCACCGCGTCCGCCCAGCGCGTTGGCTCCGGCAGACGATAGCCTTTCATGCAGCGTTGTACCCACGCCAGCGCGCTGTCCACGCTGACCCGATGGCCGGTAGCGATAAACAATGGGTTACAGCGCGCTTTGCTGCGCCAGACCCAGGCCAGCTGCTCGCCTTTATCCATCAGTGGGGCCAGCGCGCCCGGTTCGCTGGAGAGCGGTTCGAATTTACCGCAGAGCCGTTTTTTCGCCACGCCTATCGTTGGCACATCCACCAATAAGCCAAAATGGCTGGCGACACCAAGACGGCGAGGATGCGAGATCCCGTGACCATCGACAAACACTAAATCCGGCTTTTGTGACAGCATCTCCCACGCTGCCAGCAGCGCAGGATATTCGCGGAAGGAAAGAAAACCTGGAATGTAAGGCATGGTGGTGGCGATGCGGGCCACTTTATACTCCACCAGCTCAAGCGAGGGGTATTTCAGCAGCACCATCGCCGCTCGCGTCACTTCTCCGCCCTGCTCAAATCCGACATCGGCTCCGGCGATCAGATCCGGTGGATCTTTATCGAGTCGATCCTCGCGGATCACAGAAGAAGCCAGTTCGATTTGTTGAGCGCGTAATGACGCGAGATCCATAACCACTCCTTACAGATGATAAGGCGCAGACAGGCGATGCACTGCCTCCACAAACACGCCAGCATGTTCTGGCGGCACATCCTGATGAATGCCGTGACCAAGGTTAAAGACATGACCTTCGCCGTGACCGAAACCTGCAAGTATAGACGCCACTTCTTCTTCAATGCGGGCAGGCGGCGCATACAGCATCGACGGATCCATATTGCCCTGCAACGCGACTTTATTGCCCACGCGGCGGCGCGCATCGGCGATGTCCGTTGTCCAGTCGAGGCCCAGCGCATCGCAACCGGTTTCTGCCATCGCTTCCAGCCACTGTCCGCCACCTTTGGTAAACAGCGTGACTGGCACGCGGCGACCGTCGTTTTCACGCAGTAAACCATCAACAATTTTATGCATGTAATAGAGCGAGAACTGTTGATAATCGCGCCCGGTAAGCACGCCGCCCCAGGTGTCGAAAATCATCACTGCCTGAGCACCGGCTTTAATCTGCGCATTCAGATACAAAGTGACGCTTTTCGCCAGTTTATCGAGTAGCGCGTGCAGCGCCTGCGGATCGGCATACATCATTTTTTTGATCACGGTGAAGGCTTTGCTGCTGCCGCCTTCCACCATGTAGGTCGCCAGCGTCCACGGGCTGCCAGAAAAACCAATCAGCGGCACTTCGCCTTTCAGTTCGCGACGAATGGTACGCACCGCGTTCATCACGTAACCCAGCTCATCTTCCGGGTCCGGAATTGGCAGTTTATCGACGTCGGCTTTGCAGGTGACTGGCGAGGTAAAACGCGGACCTTCTCCGGCTTCAAAATAGAGCCCTAACCCCATCGCGTCCGGCACGGTGAGGATATCGGAAAAGAGGATCGCCGCATCCAGCGGGTAGCGACGCAGCGGTTGCAAAGTCACTTCGCACGCCAGCTCGGCGTTTTTGCACAGTGACATAAAATCGCCCGCCTGGGCGCGCGTGGCTTTATATTCCGGTAGATAGCGACCCGCCTGGCGCATCATCCATACTGGAGTGACATCAACGGGCTGGCGCAGCAGCGCCCGCAGATAACGATCGTTTTTAAGTTCGGTCATTTTGGCTGTTCCTTAGTGCGTCAGGCGGTCAGTGTATCATCACTCATACTCTGCCCGACACATCGCCACCGTATCTTCTATCAGACGGCGCGCTACGGTGCCGGGCGGCGGGAGTAACGGCAAATCGTCATAGCGATACCAGTTCGCCTCGAGCAATTCTTTCGGGTCGATAACGATCTCGCCGCTGTCGTATTCCGCCATAAACGCGGTCATTAAAGACTGAGGAAACGGCCACGGCTGGGAAGTCACATAACGCAAGTTTTTAACTTTAATTCCGCTCTCTTCCATCACTTCCCGCGCGACCGCCTGCTCGAGGGTTTCGCCCACTTCGACGAATCCGGCAAGTACCGTATGGACACCGTTACGATGGCGGGTATGCTGGGCGAGGAGGATCGAATCATCGCGACGGATGGCAACAATAATGCAGGGGGCGATTTGCGGATAGTAACGCTCACGGCAATGGCTGCACAGCATCGCCCATTCGGTTTTGCTCGGATACATTTCATGCCCGCAGTAACCACAGTATTTATGCGATCGGTAAAACTCCGCCAGTTGTACGCCTCGTCCGGCCAGTTGAAACAGCCCAACATCGAGATCAATGACCTGACGTACCGACCCCATATCGTGACGCCGCTGCTGTTGTACTAACCAAACAGGTTCCCCCTGCCATTCGCCGATTTGTAGTGCGCGCTGACCCACAAGATCGAAATTTGCCGCTTCGCCATATGGCAATTCTCCCTTCGGCAACCATAATTTTTGTTCATGGCTGACGACCCACCAGCCGTGATCTAATTTTTCAATTATACGATCCATAGCTCTTGCACTACCTTTGCATCACTGGCATGTTTAACATGGTTTTTACATTTCTCACTGAGCAGTTTTTGAATACAAACTTGCGGAGTCAATCATGCTTAACCAGCTCGATAACCTGACGGAACGCGTCAGAGGAAGTAACAAACTGGTTGATCGCTGGCTACATGTACGTAAGCATCTGCTCGTGGCTTACTACAATCTGGTTGGCATTAAGCCTGGCAAAGAATCGTACATGAGGCTAAACGAAAAAGCCCTTGATGATTTTTGTCAGAGCCTGGTCGATTACTTGTCTGCCGGACATTTCAGTATTTATGAGCGCATTCTTCATAAGCTGGAAGGCAACGGGCAACTCGCGCGCGCCGCGAAGATTTGGCCGCAACTCGAAGCCAATACCCAACAGATTATGGATTACTACGATTCCAGCCTGGAAACCGCCATCGATCATGATAATTACCTTGAGTTTCAACAGGTTTTATCTGACATCGGCGAGGCGCTGGAAGCGCGCTTTGTGCTGGAAGATAAGCTGATTCTGCTGGTGCTTGACGCCGCCCGCGTCAAACATCCTGCTTGAGTTCTGCGCTGTTAACGCGTAATTTACATTCAACGCCCCGTTTGTGGGGCTAATTTCTTGTCGGAGTGCCTTAACTGGCTGAGACCGTTTATTCGGGATCCGCGGAACCTGATCAGGCTAATACCTGCGAAGGGAACAAGAGTTAATCTGCTATCGCATCGCCTTTGCGGCGATCGTCTCTTGCTTCATCCGTCGTCTGACAAGCCACGTCCTTAACTTTTTGGAATGAGCTATGTCTGCAACAAAACTGACCCGCCGCGAACAACGCACCCAGGCCCAACATTTTATCGACACCCTGGAAGGCACCGCCTTTCCCAACTCAAAACGCATTTACATCACTGGCACACACCCCGGCGTGCGCGTGCCGATGCGTGAGATCCAGCTTAGCCCGACGCTAATTGGCGGTAGCAAAGAACAGCCGCAGTTTGAAGAAAACGAAGCGATTCCGGTCTACGACACCTCCGGCCCGTATGGTGATCCGCAGATCGCCATTAACGTGCAGCAAGGACTGGCAAAACTACGCCAGCCGTGGATCGATGCGCGCGGCGATACCGAAGAACTTACCGTGCGCAGTTCCGATTACACTAAAGCGCGACTGGCAGATGATGGCCTCGACGAGCTACGTTTTAGCGGCTTATTAGCGCCAAAACGCGCCAAAGCAGGACGCCGCGTCACCCAACTGCACTACGCCCGCCAGGGCATCATCACACCGGAAATGGAATTCATCGCCATCCGCGAGAATATGGGCCGCGAGCGCATACGTAGCGAAGTTTTACGCCACCAGCATCCGGGAATGAGCTTTGGCGCACGTCTGCCGGAAAATATCACTGCGGAATTTGTCCGTGATGAAGTTGCTGCCGGACGCGCGATTATCCCGGCCAACATTAATCATCCGGAATCGGAGCCGATGATTATTGGTCGCAATTTCCTGGTAAAAGTTAACGCCAATATCGGCAACTCGGCGGTCACCTCTTCCATCGAAGAAGAAGTGGAAAAGCTGGTATGGTCCACGCGCTGGGGAGCGGATACGGTGATGGATCTCTCCACCGGTCGCTATATTCACGAAACCCGCGAGTGGATTTTGCGTAACAGCCCGGTGCCGATCGGTACAGTGCCGATCTACCAGGCGCTGGAGAAGGTTAACGGGATCGCCGAAGATCTTACCTGGGAAGCGTTCCGCGACACGCTGCTGGAACAGGCCGAGCAAGGTGTGGATTACTTCACTATCCATGCGGGCGTACTGCTGCGCTATGTGCCGATGACCGCGAAACGCCTGACTGGTATCGTCTCTCGCGGCGGTTCGATTATGGCGAAATGGTGCCTCTCCCATCATCAGGAAAATTTCCTCTATCAACACTTCCGCGAAATTTGTGAAATCTGTGCCGCTTATGACGTTTCGCTGTCGCTGGGCGACGGTCTGCGCCCCGGTTCTGTTCAGGACGCCAACGATGAAGCGCAATTTGCCGAGCTGCATACGCTGGGTGAACTGACCAAAATCGCCTGGGAATATGACGTACAGGTGATGATTGAAGGCCCAGGCCACGTGCCGATGCAGATGATCCGCCGCAATATGACCGAGGAGTTAGAGCACTGCCACGAAGCGCCGTTTTACACTCTGGGGCCGCTAACTACCGATATCGCGCCGGGTTATGACCACTTCACGTCGGGGATTGGTGCGGCGATGATTGGCTGGTTTGGCTGCGCGATGCTCTGTTACGTAACGCCAAAAGAGCATCTGGGTCTGCCTAATAAAGAAGATGTTAAGCAGGGGCTTATCACCTATAAGATTGCCGCCCACGCCGCTGACCTGGCGAAAGGGCATCCGGGCGCGCAAATTCGCGATAACGCCATGTCGAAAGCCCGCTTCGAATTTCGCTGGGAAGACCAGTTTAATCTGGCCCTCGACCCGTTTACTGCCCGCGCTTATCACGATGAAACCCTGCCGCAAGAGTCCGGTAAAGTCGCCCATTTTTGCTCCATGTGTGGGCCGAAATTCTGCTCGATGAAAATCAGCCAGGAAGTACGCGATTACGCCGCCGCGCAAACCATTGAAGTGGGAATGGCGGATATGTCGGAGAACTTCCGCGCCAGAGGCGGAGAAATCTACCTGCGTAAGGAGGAAGCGTGATGTATCAGCCTGATTTTCCTCCTGTACCTTTTCGTTTAGGACTGTACCCGGTGGTGGACAGCGTACAGTGGATCGAACGTCTGTTGGATGCAGGCGTGCGTACTCTCCAGCTACGCATCAAAGATCGGCGCGATGAAGAGGTGGAAGCCGATGTCGTGGCGGCAATTACGCTGGGCCGCCGCTATAACGCGCGATTGTTTATCAACGATTACTGGCGGCTGGCGATCAAGCATCAGGCGTATGGCGTCCATCTGGGGCAGGAAGATTTGCAAGCCACCGATCTCGACGCTATCCGTACAGCGGGCCTGCGGCTGGGCGTTTCGACTCATGATGATATGGAAATCGACGTCGCGCTGGCGGCACGTCCTTCTTATATCGCGCTGGGACATGTGTTTCCGACACAAACCAAACAGATGCCTTCCGCACCGCAGGGGCTGGAACAGCTGGCACGGCATGTTGAGCGCCTGGTGGATTATCCCACCGTGGCGATTGGCGGTATCAGTCTGCCGCGCGCGCCTGCGGTGATAGCAACGGGTGTCGGCAGTATCGCCGTCGTCAGCGCCATTACTCAAGCCGCAGACTGGCGTTTGGCAACGGCACAGTTGCTGGAAATTGCAGGAGTTGGCGATGAATGACCGTGACTTTATGCGTTATAGCCGCCAAATCCTGCTCGACGATATCGCTCTTGACGGGCAGCAAAAACTGCTCGACAGCCAGGTGCTGATTATTGGTCTTGGCGGGCTGGGTACACCTGCTGCGCTATACCTGGCGGGCGCTGGCGTCGGGACGCTGGTACTGGCAGATGACGACGATGTGCATTTAAGCAATCTGCAACGACAAATCCTCTTTACCACTGAAGATATCGATCGCCCGAAATCGCAGGTCAGCCATCAGCGACTGACACAGTTGAATCCCGATATTCAACTGACAGCATTACAACAACGGTTAACGGGTGAGGCGTTAAAAGATGCGGTAGCACGGGCCGATGTGGTGCTCGACTGTACCGACAATATGGCGACTCGTCAGGAGATTAATACCGCCTGCGTGGCACTCAACACGCCGCTTATCACCGCCAGCGCGGTCGGATTTGGCGGTCAGTTGATGGTACTGACGCCGCCCTGGGAGCAGGGGTGTTACCGCTGCCTGTGGCCAGATACCCAGGATCCAGAACGCAACTGCCGCACGGCGGGCGTGGTTGGCCCGGTGGTCGGGGTTATGGGCACTTTGCAGGCACTGGAAGCCATTAAGTTGTTAAGCGGTATAGAGACGCCTGCGGGAGAACTCCGACTGTTCGACGGTAAGTCGAGCCAGTGGCGCAGCCTGGCTTTGCGCCGCGCCAGTGGTTGCCCGGTATGCGGAGGAAGCAATGCAGATCCTGTTTAACGATCAACCGATGCAGTGCGCCGCCGGGCAAACGGTTCACGAACTACTGGAGCAACTCGACCAACGACAAGCGGGCGCGGCTCTGGCGATTAATCAGCAAATCGTCCCGCGTGAGCAGTGGGCGCAACATATCGTGCAGGATGGCGACCAGATCCTGCTTTTTCAGGTTATTGCAGGGGGTTGAGATGTTACGTATTGCGGACAAAACGTTTGATTCACATCTGTTTACCGGCACAGGGAAATTCGCCTCTTCACAACTGATGATGGAGGCGATCCGCGCTTCCGGCAGCCAGCTGGTGACACTGGCGATGAAACGCGTCAACTTGCGCCAGCACAACGACGCTATCCTCGAACCGCTTATCGCGGCGGGTGTGACCCTGCTACCGAATACATCCGGGGCGAAAACAGCGGAAGAAGCCATTTTCGCCGCCCATCTGGCACGTGAAGCATTAGGCACAAACTGGCTAAAATTAGAGATTCACCCTGACGCCCGCTGGCTGTTGCCCGATCCCATCGAAACCCTGAAAGCCGCCGAAACGTTGGTGCAACAGGGATTTGTCGTGCTGCCTTACTGCGGTGCCGATCCAGTGTTGTGCAAACGTCTGGAGGAAGTGGGCTGTGCAGCAGTAATGCCGCTCGGCGCACCAATTGGCTCTAATCAGGGACTGGAAACCCGCGCCATGCTGGAGATTATTATCCAGCAGGCCACTGTTCCGGTGGTCGTTGATGCTGGCATCGGCGTTCCCAGCCATGCCGCGCAGGCGCTGGAAATGGGGGCCGACGCGGTGTTAGTGAATACGGCGATTGCCATCGCGGACGATCCCGTCAACATGGCGAAGGCATTTCGTCTGGCAGTAGAAGCAGGCCTGCTGGCACGTCAGTCCGGACCGGGCAGCCGCAGTCATTTTGCTCATGCCACCAGCCCGCTGACCGGATTTCTGGAGGCATCGGCATGAAAACCTTCAGCGATCGCTGGCGACAACTGGACTGGGACGACATCCGCCTGCGTATCAACGGCAAAACGGCTGCTGACGTAGAGCGGGCGCTAAATGCCTCGCAACTCACCCGCGACGATATGATGGCGCTGTTATCGCCAGCCGCCAGTGGCTATCTGGAACCACTGGCCCAACGGGCGCAGCGTCTGACCCGTCAACGATTTGGCAACACAGTTAGCTTCTACGTCCCGCTTTATCTTTCCAATCTTTGCGCTAACGACTGCACGTACTGCGGATTTTCCATGAGCAATCGCATCAAGCGCAAAACGCTGGATGAAGCGGATATTGCCAGGGAAAGCGCCGCTATACGGGAGATGGGCTTTGAACATCTGCTTTTAGTCACTGGTGAACATCAGGCGAAAGTGGGGATGGATTACTTTCGTCGTCATCTCCCTGCCCTGCGTGAACAGTTCTCTTCACTACAGATGGAAGTACAGCCGCTGGCGGAGACGGAATACGCCGAGTTAAAGCAACTTGGTCTGGATGGCGTGATGGTTTATCAGGAGACATATCACGAGGCGACTTATGCCCGCCACCATCTGAAAGGCAAAAAACAGGACTTCTTCTGGCGGCTGGAAACGCCGGATCGGCTGGGCCGTGCGGGGATTGATAAGATAGGCCTCGGCGCGCTAATTGGCCTTTCCGACAGCTGGCGCGTTGACTGCTATATGGTTGCAGAACATTTGCTATGGCTGCAACAGCATTACTGGCAAAGCCGCTACTCTGTCTCCTTCCCACGCCTGCGTCCATGTACTGGCGGCATTGAGCCTGCGTCGATTATGGATGAACGCCAGTTAGTGCAAACCATCTGCGCCTTCCGGCTGCTTGCACCGGAGATTGAACTGTCACTCTCCACGCGGGAATCACCGTGGTTTCGCGATCGCGTGATTCCGCTGGCAATTAATAACGTCAGCGCTTTTTCGAAAACGCAGCCAGGTGGCTATGCCGACAATCACCCCGAGCTGGAACAGTTCTCACCACACGACGATCGCAGACCGGAAGCGGTTGCTGCCGCGTTAACCGCTCAGGGTTTGCAGCCGGTATGGAAAGACTGGGACAGCTATCTGGGACGCGCCTCGCAAAGGCCATGAGACAGAATGTAACAACGTAAATTTATTCCGAGCCGCTACGGAAGATGAAAAACGCAAGGTTGTTGAAAGCGTTGTGTTTTTTTATGGTAGTGCCGTCAGCAGGAATGTTGTCCAGGGCGAAAAGCTTCTTCCTCGTTTCGCCCTGCCTTTCTTAAAAATTCCGTAATGCAAAGTCTGAAGCCATCGCCTGTTGAGCAATGAAAGAGATCTGATTGTAAGCGAGTAAATACTCAACTATGATAGAGACGAAAATAAGAACACATGTTCTCATCTTCCAGGATGCAGCAGACTGAAGAAATTCAGACATCCCGCAACCTGCGATTATCGCAAGGTCAAGGCAAAGTCCGGTAATGGCGTTCTGAATACCAGAGATAATTCTCTGGCGAAACCCACCTTAAGGTGGGGTTTGTTATTTTGAGGGCTGAGGAAGCTGCTTATTTCTCAATAAGTTGTAGGCAATGGTGAAAAATTTCACTGATTTACCTTTCTGTTTTTCAGAAATGGGATAAGCGCTAGTTACATGCAAACGAAGTTTTTTCTTTTCCCTGAAAGCCCTGAACGCAACAAAGTAAAATGCCTTGTCTCCTCCGTTTAAATCCACTTCAATCACGGCATAGCTACCATACCCAGCATGAATAACGTTGCTTTCTGGCAGCGCCAAAATGGTTCTTTTTAAGTGTATGCGCGCTAAGTTATAACGGTGCTGGCAGAAGGGACGAGATTCTTTAGGCGCGTGGTACATTAACGATTGTTTTTCTTCGTTAGTCTGATGTTCATAATCTTTTGTGAAGCAGTGAAGAGAGTAGGTAACCCAGAAGCGATACTCTAAAGGCTCTTTGCCCTCATGATGCTGAACGTAGACAGCCTGATGAGCATCAAGAAATGATAAATCACGAATATCACCATCCGGATGTCCAAAAGGTCGCCACTTCTCCACTTCCTGTTTCATTATCGTTCCTTAAGAAAGTCACACAGGAATAGTATCGAATTCTTGCCGAGCTTGACTCAATTAGTTCAGTCAGTTTCAGGATATTAGTCATCTCTACATTGATTATGAGTATCCAGAAATTCATTAAATATTCTGACAAATGCTCTTTCCCTAAACTACCCCCATAAAAAAACCCGCCGAAGCGGGTTTTTACGTAAATCAGGTGAAACTGACCGATAAGCCGGGTTCTGTCGTGGACAGTCATTCATCTAGGCCAGCAATCGCTCACTGGCTCAAGCAGCCTACCCGGGTTCAGTACGGGCCGTACCTTATGAACCCCTATTTGGCCTTGCTCCGGGTGGAGTTTACCGTGCCACGGACTGTTACCAGCCGCGCGGTGCGCTCTTACCGCACCCTTTCACCCTTACCTGATCCCGCTTGCGCGGGCCATCGGCGGTTTGCTCTCTGTTGCACTGGTCGTGGGTTTCCCCCCCAGGCGTTACCTGGCACCCTGCCCTATGGAGCCCGGACTTTCCTCCCCTCCGCCCGTCTCCCCCGAAGAGGACGACGACGAAGCGGCGACTGTCTGGTCAGCTTCGGCGCGCAGTATAGAGTGTTTGCACGCCCTTGTCACCCCGCGTTGCGCATTCCAATCGCCAGTGTCGCGGCGATATTACGTGAAGCACGGTAAATATTGTCATAAGCCCCGCGGAATGCTTCGTCCAACGTACCAATGCTGGTCAATACGCTGAAGACCGCATCAATGCCATGCTGATGTACAACGCCAACATCATTGGTCAGGCTACCCGCAATGCCAATCACCGGTTTATGGTACTTTTTCGCCACGTTTGCGACGCCAATCGGAACCTTGCCGTGTATACTCTGGCTGTCAATACGCCCTTCACCGGTGATCACCAGCGTACAATCGTGAATATGTTCCTCCAGATTCAGCGCCGTCGTGACGATTTCAATACCGCTTTTCAGTTCCGCACCAAGAAACGCCATTAGCGCCGCGCCCATACCACCCGCAGCTCCTGCGCCGGGGACATCTGTCACATCAACATGCAGCGCTTTTTTAATGACATCGGCATAGTGAGAAAGGTTATTGTCCAGCTCAACAATCATCGCTTCACTGGCTCCCTTTTGTGGGCCAAAGATGCGCGATGCGCCGTTATCGCCCACCAGCGGATTGGTGACATCACAAGCGACGCGAATGACGCAATCTTTTAAGCGCGGATCGAGGCCGGAAATATCAATATCATTCAGAGTATTAAGACTACCGCCGCCAAAACCAATTTCATTGCCGTTGGCGTCGCATAATTTCGCCCCCAGCGCCTGTACCATGCCTGCACCGCCATCATTTGTAGCGCTACCGCCAATGCCGATAATAATGTTTGTCGCGCCGCTCTCCAGCGCCTGCAGAATTAACTCGCCTGTGCCGCGTGAAGTGGTCACGAGTGGATCACGTTTTTCCGCAGGTACCAGCTCCAGCCCACTGGCCGCCGCCATTTCAATAAACGCGGTTTTGCCATCGCCGGAGATCCCCCAACTGGCATTCACTTTCTCGCCCAGCGGCCCTGTAACCCAGGCGTGACGTTCGGAACCCTGGGTGGCTGCAATCATCGCTTCCACCGTTCCTTCGCCACCGTCGGCAACAGGAACAGAAACGTACTGTGCATCAGGAAAAATTTCCCGAAATCCTTTTTCTATCGCCTGCGCAACCTCGCTGGCAGATAAACTTTCTTTATAAGAGTCTGGGGCGATTACGATTTTCATACCTATGCCTGTTACCACATGACGCCGGAGGGCGTTTCTCTTATTCGGCCTGGATTCCAGGCCCGGATTGCAATACGCCATCCGGGCACGACGTCATTAACGAGTAACTTCGACTTTCGCCAGTTTTTCGTAGTAGCACGCCAGGGCGCTATGATCTGCCGTTCCTAAACCATCTGCTCGCAGTGCCTGCATCATCTCCATAACCGCAGCTGTGAGCGGCAGTTGCGCGCCGACGCCGTGGGAAGTATCCAGCGCATTTGCCAGATCCTTAATATGCAGATCAATACGGAAGCCCGGCTTGAAGTTGCGGTCCATCACCATCGGCGCTTTGGCATCCAGCACGGTACTGCCCGCCAGTCCACCGCGAATTGCCTGATACACCAGATCCGGGTTAACGCCCGCTTTGGTTGCCAGCGTTAACGCTTCTGACATCGCGGCAATATTCAGCGCCACAATGACCTGATTCGCCAGTTTGGTAACGTTACCTGCACCAATTTCCCCGGTATGCACCACGGAACCCGCCATTGCTTTCATCAAATCATAGTATTTGTCGAAAATAGCCTTGTCGCCGCCCACCATCACTGACAGCGTACCGTCGATAGCTTTCGGTTCACCGCCGCTCACCGGAGCATCCAGCATATCAATGCCTTTCGCTTTCAGCGCTTCGCTGATTTCACGGCTTGCCAGCGGTGCGATAGAACTCATATCGATCAATACCGTACCTGGCTTCGCGCCTTCAATAATGCCATTCTCACCCAGCGCCACCTCTTTCACATGAGGGGAGTTTGGCAGCATGGTTATGATGACGTCGCACTGTTCAGCGATCGCTTTAGCCGTAGAAGCTGTTTCTGCACCTGCAGCAATCACTTCAGCAATAGCTTCTGGGTTACGGTCAGCAACCACCAGCGAGTAACCTGCTTTCAGAAGGTTTTTACTCATTGGTTTACCCATAATCCCCAGGCCAATAAAACCAACTTTCATAGTCATATCAATCATCTCTCTTGTTGCGGTGGTGGTTATTTTTTAAAGGTATCAGCCAGTTTCTGAGTGGCAGAGCGGAAGACGCCGAGATCGCTGCCGACAGCCACAAACGTCGCACCCCATTCCAGATAACGACGCGCATCGGCTTCGACCGGTGCGAGGATACCGCTGGGTTTGCCGTGCGCACTGGCACGGTTAAAAATATGCTGAATTGCTTTTTGTACATCCGGGTGCGAGGCATTGCCGAGATGGCCTAATGCCGCAGCCAGATCGCTGGGGCCGACGAAGATACCGTCTACGCCTTCGGTAGCGGCAATGGCATCGACGTTATCTACGCCCTGCTGACTTTCTATCTGGACCAGAATGGTGATGTTCTTGTTCGACTGAGCGAAATAATCCGCCACGGTGCCAAACATATTGGCGCGGTGAGAAACGGAGACGCCGCGAATGCCTTCCGGTGGGTAACGAGTTGATGCCACCGCCTGCTCTGCTTCCTCTTTTGTTTCTACAAAAGGAATCAGGAAGTTATAGAAACCGATATCCAGAAGACGCTTAATAATTACCGGCTCGTTGGTCGGCACTCGCACTACTGGCGCGCTGGCGCTGCCTTTCAGGGCCATTAACTGCGGAATAAACGTGGAGATATCGTTTGGCGCATGTTCGCCATCCAGCACCAGCCAGTCAAACCCAGCCAAACCAAGGACTTCAGTGCTAATCGGGTTAGAGAGTGCTGACCAGCAACCAATTTGTACCTGTTTCGCAGCCAGTGCGGCTTTGAATTTATTCGGGAAAACATCGTTATTCATCGCTTATACCTTTGCTTATTTCTGCAATTCCATACGTTTAATGTCGCCAACTACGAAGAGGTAGCAGACCATCGCCATCAGCGCTGAACATCCCACGAAAACCAGTGCTGCATTGAAGGAGTGCAATTCACTTACCAGGTAGCCAATCACCAGTGGAGTGACAATGGAGGCAACATTGCCAAAGACGTTAAAGACGCCGCCGCAGAGACCAACAATCTCTTTCGGCGCGGTGTCAGAAATCACTGGCCAGCCCAGCGCACCAAATCCTTTGCCAAAGAAAGCCAGCGCCATCAGCATGACCACCAGCGTGGTGTTGTTGGTGTAGTTACATAAGATAATGGTGGAAGCCAGCAACATTCCCAGCACAATCGGTAGCTTACGTGCCAGGGTCAGGGACAAACCGCGTTTGATCAGATAATCCGAGAAGACACCTCCCAGTACGCCGCCCGCAAAGCCACACAGTGCCGGAATCGAGGCGACCAGACCCACTTTCAGAATCGACATGCCTTTTTCCTGAACCAGATAAATTGGGAACCAGGTGAGGAAGAACCAGGTGATGGTGTTGATAAAATATTGTCCGAAAAATACGCCCAGCATCATGCGGTTAGAGAGCAATTGCTTGATGTAATGCAGTTTGGGACCGCTTGCTGCCGCACTGCCCGGCTTTTTGTGGTCCATATCGACCACCGCGCCATTTTCCGAGATAAACTTCAGCTCTTCCGCAGACATACGTGGGTGATCTGTCGGGTTATGAATCAACTTGATCCACAGCGCCGTCAGCACAAAACCAATCACCCCCATAACGGTGAAAACGTGCTCCCAGCCCCAGGCGAAAGTCAGCCAGCCAAGCAGCGGCGAAAAGAGCGCCATCGAGAAATATTGCGCCGAGTTAAAGATGGCGGAGGCAGTACCACGTTCTTTTGTCGGAAACCAGGCGGCGACAATACGGGCGTTCGCCGGGAATGATGGCGCTTCCGAGAAGCCGAGCATAAAGCGCATAAAGAACATGGAGATCCCTGCCCAGGCCAGCGGGAACATATCAACAAAGCCTTGCAGGAAGGTGAACAGCGACCAGAAAAAGAGGCTGTAGGTGTAAACTTTTTTCGAGCCAAACTTATCAAGCAACCAGCCGCCGGGGATTTGCATCAGCAGGTAGGCCCAGCCAAAAGCGGAGAAGATGTAACCCATCGAAACCGCACTTAACTGCAACTCTTTTGCCACTTCGGTACCAGCAATAGACAGCGTTGCACGATCGGCGTAGTTAACGGCGGTAACAATAAAAATAATCAGTAATATTAAATAGCGGGTATGCACGCCTTTCTTTTTTACGTCAACGGTGTCCAGAATCATTTTATTTACCTCGGGTACTTATGCTGATTTTTATTATTATGGGGAAGGTGTTATTTATGAGTTTTATTTATGCCGTTACGGCAATGAACTCGGGAATTAGTATAAGCAGCGCGAGAATAATAATCATTGTGCAAATGCTAATTTAATTAATACTATTTAAATATTATTTTGAGCATATGCACATAAGGTTGCGCGCTAAAGCACAGATTTGCGCTTTACCTTACCGTGCGGCACTGCAATCCCTGAAATGATTGACATTGATCACATTTCTGCGTTTAAACTCCTGACATTCTTATTTCACCCAATGAAGTCATTTATTTTTAAATGAGACCAGGTCCTCATTTTAATAACCCCTGGCTGGAGAATATTGCACAATGGCCAACATCGAAATCAGACAAGAAACGCCAACTGCGTTTTATATAAAAGTTCACGACACAGATAATGTGGCAATTATTGTTAATGATAATGGCCTGAAAGCAGGAACGCGTTTTCCGGATGGGCTGGAATTAATTGAACATATTCCCCAGGGGCATAAAGTCGCATTGCTGGACATTCCGGCTAATGGTGAAATTATTCGTTATGGCGAAGTGATTGGTTACGCCGTGCGCGCAATCCCACGCGGAAGCTGGATCGACGAATCAATGGTTGTACTACCGGAAGCGCCGCCGTTACACACGCTGCCACTGGCAACCAAAGTCCCGGAACCCTTACCGCCGCTGGAAGGATACACCTTTGAGGGCTATCGCAATGCCGATGGCAGCGTGGGAACTAATAACCTGCTCGGCATCACCAC
>OGWR01001531.1_pt1 | contig 18413 bp, 13 predicted proteins | sample 1576061 | NCBI WGS metagenome assembly OGWR01 (sample SAMEA3541511, study PRJEB24748) | human gut metagenome | biome: human gut; feature: human-associated habitat; material: faeces | place: China | collected 2012 | reverse complement strand
CAGGTCGTCCCCATGGAGGATATCAACCTGCACTTTACCGGCGACTTCCATGCCATCGGTGCTGCCAACAACCTGCTGGCCGCCATGCTCGACAACCATATTCAGCAGGGCAACCAGCTTGGCATCGACGTTAAACGCATCACTTGGAAGCGCGTCGTCGATATGAACGACCGTCAGCTGCGCCACGTCATCGACGGTATTGGCGGTAAGGCCCAGGGCGTGCCGCGCGAGGACGGCTTCGATATCACCGTCGCCTCCGAGGTCATGGCAATCCTGTGCCTGTCTACGAGTATCAGCGACCTCAAGGAGCGCCTGGGCGAGATCGTCGTCGGCTACAGCTTTGCCGGCGAGCCCGTCCGTGCCCGCGACCTTAAGGCCCAGGGTGCCATGGCCGCGTTGCTTAAGGACGCGCTCAAGCCCAACCTGGTGCAAACGCTCGAGGGCACGCCCGCGTTTGTCCACGGCGGCCCCTTCGCCAACATCGCCCACGGCTGCAACTCTATCATGGCCACGCGTATGGCGATGCGCTTTGGCGATGTTGCCATTACCGAGGCCGGCTTCGGTGCCGATCTGGGTGCCGAGAAGTTCCTCGACATCAAGTGCCGTATGACGGGCGTTCGCCCCAGCGCCGTCGTGGTCGTCGCGACCGCTCGTGCGCTGAAGTACAACGGTGGCGTCGCCAAGGCCGACCTCAACGAGGAGAACCTCGAGGCACTCAAGGCCGGTATGCCCAACCTGCTGCGTCACGTCGACAACATCCAGAACGTTTATGGTCTGCCCTGCGTAGTCGCCATCAACCGCTTCCCGACGGACACCGAGGCCGAGCTTGCGCTCATCGAGTCCGAGTGTCAGAAGCTCGGCGTCAACGTTAAGCTTTCCGAGGTCTGGGCCAAGGGCGGCGAGGGCGCGCTCGAGCTTGCCGATGAGGTCATGCGTCTGATTGAGCAGCCGAGCGAGCTCAAGTTTGCCTATGAGGACGGCGCCGATGTGGCCGACGCTCTTGAGGCCATTGCCACCAAGGTCTACCGCGCCGACGGCGTTGACTTTACGCCGGCCGCCAAGCGCCAGCTCGCCGAGCTGCGCGAGAACGGCTTTGGCAACCTGCCGGTGTGCGTGGCCAAGACGCAGTACAGCTTTAGCGACAACGCCAAGGCCCTGGGCGCTCCCGAGAACTTCCGCATCACGGTGCGCGAGCTCAAGGTTTCCGCCGGTGCCCACTTTGTGGTCGCACTGACTGGCAGTGTTCTGACCATGCCGGGCCTGCCCAAGGTTCCCGCGGCCGAGAACATCGACGTCGACAACGACGGCAACATCACCGGCCTGTTCTAAGCCTGTTGCCCATAGCTGCTTGCCCGCCCCGCCGTGCCCACAAGGCCCGGCGGGGCTTTTTTATCCTTAGGCCCGCGCATGTCTTGTAGATACCGACGGGCTCTGCCCATCATAGGCTTTTGCGCGGGTAGAATGCATGGATAACTTGAGGCTCACGCGCGACGGAAAGGAATCGTTGCATGGATCAGGACAAGACAACCGTGATGGGCGGCTACGGTTCCGCGCAGGCTGGCGATAGCGCCGATGCGACCCGCGTTGTTCCCAACCCCGGTTATACCGACCCCGCCGCGACGCAGCCTTCTGCCGAGCCCACCCGGGTTATGGGCTATGGCGACACGGCGCAGGATTCTTATGCTGCATCTTCGCAAGGCCCCTATGGCAACGCAGCTCCGGACCCGTTTGATTATGCGCCGCAGGATTCTTATGCCGCCTCGACACCGAATCCCTATGATGACCTGCCGCAGAATCCTATTCCGCAGCCTCAGCAGACGACGTATATGCCTCGCACGGCGCAGCCTCGCTACGAGTCGCGCGAGCCGTATCGCGAGTACCCCAAGTCGATTCCGCAATATGGCGAGGACGAGGAGAAGAAGCCGTCGCGTTCGTCGAGCGTGATCAAGAAGATCCTCATCGTGCTGGCGATCTTCTTTGCGCTGTCGGTTGTGTTTGCCATTGTGTCGGGCATGCTCAACAAGCGGGGGAGTTCAACGGCCGATACCACTGCCGAGCAAACCGCGTCCGCCTCGTCTAGTACCGTCGATCTGAGCGATATTCCGGGGCAGTACTGGTCCAACGCCAAGAAGCTCCTCAAGTCGCGCGGCGCCGATCTTTCGAATGCCGTGGTCCTGACTGATGATGGCTCAACGCCCGTCGTCGATGCCAACTGGGTCGTTACTTCTGCCTACTATAACGACAACGGCAACCTCGAAATTCAACTCACGCACAAGAACAGCTCGGACAACTCGTCCGACGGCCAAAGCGGTACCGACAGCTCGAGCTCCAACACACTGGAGGACCTGAGCAACAAGGCACAGGAGTTGGGAGACAAGGCGCAAGAGCTGGGCGACACGGCCCAGAACCTGGGCGATACCGCGCAGAACTTGGGCGGCATGGCGACGGATGCTTGGAACGCCCTGCAAAACGGCATCTCGGGAGCGCAGGGAAACTAGCGGCGAGCGGAGCGGGGCTACAACTGCTCGGCCGGACGCTCGGGCGAGCTAAAGCCCGAATCAAACGTGACGACGCATGAGACGTCGGGCCGGCGCTCGTGCACGATGCGCGTGACGAGCTCCAGCAGCTCCTCGTCGGATATGTCAAAGCCGTCGGGACGCACAAGGTCAAACGAAACGAACCCGTCGTGCTCGTGCAGGTCGTGGATGGAGAGCGCGGGATCGATCTGCATGACGCCGCGCTTGACCCAGCCGCGCAAGTCATCGCCGGTTGTCGCGATGGGGTCGCAGTGCAGCGTGATACCAATGCCCATCTGGCGCTTGATGTCGTGCTCGATGGTGTCCAGAATCTCGTGGTGCTCAAACGCGTCGCCCTCGCCGGGCATCTCCACGTGGGCGCTGGCAAACTGACGACCGGGGCCGTAGTCGTGCACCATGAGGTCGTGTGTGCCCAAGACCTGCGGATAGGACATGATCTTGTCGCGGATTGCCTGGACGAGCTTGGGGTCGGGCGCTTGCCCCAGCAACGGGCTGATGGCGTCGCGCACTAGGCCCATGCCACTGATGCAGATAAAGATGCCCACACCCAGGCCTGCCCAGCCATCGAGGTCAAAGCCGGTCGTCTGCGAAATAAGCGCCGCCACCAAGACCGAGCCCGAGGTAATGACGTCGTTTTTGGAGTCCTGCGCTGTGGCGATGAGCGTCTCGGAATCGATGCGGTTACCCAGTGCGCGGTTGAACGCGGCCATCCAGAATTTGACGAGCATGGACAGAATAAGGGCGGCCATGGAGAGCGCCGAATACACGGTGGGCGAGGGCTTGATGATCTTGGTTATCGACTCGAGGATTAGGTTGATGCCGACGGCACAAACCAGGACGGCGACAAACAGACCGGCCAGGTACTCGTAGCGGCCGTGGCCGTAAGGGTGGCCCTCGTCTGCCGGGCGGCTGGCAAGGCGGAACCCGAGCAGACTCACGATGTTGCTCGAGGCATCGGAGAGGTTGTTGAAAGCGTCGGCGATGAGCGAGACAGAGCCGGCGAGCAGGCCCGCGATGCCCTTGGCCAGGCACAGGGTGATGTTGAGGCCAATGCAGATGAGGCTTGCGGCAAAGCCCGCGTTGGTGCGGCAAGATGCATCGACCGGCTCGCCCTCGCTGCCGTGAACAAGCGTATGTACCAGCCGATTTACAAATAGCATAGCGGTCGTCCTCACAATCATGTTTAAGGGGATAGTGTAGCTCGCGCGGGGGCGCCGTGCACCGATGCTCAGAAAATGCAGCAATAGTCTGCCGGTGCTAACGAGCGAGCCTTCTCGTCTGCTTGGGTGGTCCATTTTGGGCCACATGGGTATGGGCATGTGCCAGTTTGCTCGACATACTTAATGTCGACAGCCCCTGTGCAAAGGAGGACGTTTCCATGGACGAGATGTTTGCCATTAAATGTCAAAACTGCGACGGCCCTATGTACTCGCACCAGGCCAAGCGCAGCTTTGAGTGCGCTTATTGCGGTGCGGTCATTCCGTGGCAGGCGGACGCCGGAGAGCCCAAGAGCGCTTTGGGCATTCGCCATACGCCGTTGACGGTAGTGGATGGACTGCTCAAGCTCACGCATGTGTCGCAACTCGAGCGCCCGGAGGACCCGGACTGGTATTTCTTCAATTCGCACTGGCGCAATCAGTCGGTCCTGGAACATCTGCTGTGGGAGGACCGCGGCACGGCGCAGGAGTTCCAAGAAGCGACGCACGTGAGCATTCCTTGTCCCTTCTGCGGAACGTCCTTTGAGGGCGAGTCAACGCAGCGTGTGTTTGAGTGCCCGTCCTGCGGCAATAAGATCGGCGTTGCCGACCTGCTCAAGCCCGGTACCTTTAGCAAGCGTCTGACCATGGGCGTTGGTGCAGAGTATGTACCTGAGCAGGGCATTCCCTGTGAAATCTCGCCGCAGCAGGCACGTGCCAACGCGCTGCAGCTGGTGCGCCAGTACCCGGAGGTCTTTGCCGGGCACGACGTGGAAGACGCAATCCAAAATGACATGATGCTCTTCTATTTCCCCATGGCGCTGGCGGATCTGCGCATGATGGCGTCCTTCCCGGGCAAGGGCCTGAGCAAGGAGACCCTGGTGTACTACGAGGTGCTCGACTGGGCGTATCCCAGGGCAAACTATCTGGATGTTCGCCTTATGGGCATTTTGGAGCCGTGGGACTTTGGCAAGGTGGGGCCGTTCGATCCCGCTATGCAGGAAGGTGACTTCCGCGTCGTTTCCGTCGATGCGTCTACCAAGGACCAGGTGGTCATTGATAAGCTGGCGCTCGACATTGCCGGCAACGATGCCGAGGCGGTGCTGGGGCTCAATAAAAAGAGCATCCGAACCTGGGCGCGCAAGGCCCGCAAGCATAAGGACGGCCTGGTGATGGTGCCGGTCTACTTTGTCGATCGTCCGGCGACGGACAGCTGCGAAGGCGAGCAGGTGCGCATCGCCGTGAACGGCCAGACGGGCCGCGCGGCCGCGGTGGTGTTTAGCGACAAACGCGAGACGCATGTGGTGGCACCGCTCAACCCCACCGTGATGCTGTCGAGTGAAAGCACCGTGCACGCCACGCCCATCGAGGTCAAATACGTTAAATCGCCCTTCCTATACCAGATTGTACGCCGCGGAGGTGGCGAGCAGCCGCGGCAGGTGGCAGCAGCAGCCGAGGGTTGCTATCGAGAGGAAAAGCCCAAACGCAAGGGCCTGTTCGGCGCGATCTTTGGGAAGTAGGGGAGTGGTGCTGGTTAGCCTTATGACGCGATAGCTAGGGACACGGGGCGGCTTACGGGAATGTGGACTGCCCCGTTTTTATGCGGCGACAGGACCCGCAGGCACTCCATTAAACACACACGCTCACAGCGCAAACGTTGAGCAGCATTACGTTTGCCGATAGCTATTAAAAAATGTCCGTTCGCGGTAGTAGTATCAAAAAAAGAGGGGCTCCAAATGGAGCCCCTCTGGCAAGTCAATTTGTCCCCTACGGGACGCCTTCCGAGGAAGGCATTTTTGGCAAAGCCGTATTTTGACTTGCAGTGTCGATGTAACTGGTAATCGACAAGGCAACTGTAACACAGCGCGGAAGGGCTGATCGACATGAATTTAAGAAACTACTCTGGCGACTACAATATCGGCCTCGACATGGGAACCGGCTCCGTTGGTTGGGCGGTGACTGATGCCCAGGGCAAGCTTCTGCATTTTAAGAAGCAGCCGACGTGGGGTAGCCGCTTGTTCGATAGTGCGCAGCCGGCATCCGAGGCGCGCGTTCATCGTGGCCAGCGTCGTCGTTACGTGCGTCGTCGCTGGCGTCTCGACTTGCTTCAAAAGCTGTTCGAACCCGCGATGAGCGAAGTCGATCCGGGCTTTTTCATGCGACTCAATCAGTCACGAACCATCGAAGGCGACCCGATCTTTACCAAGGACTTCACGAAGGCCGATTACTACGATCGCTTCCCGACCATCTATCATCTGCGCACTTACCTTATGGACACCGATGAGCAGGCCGATCTTCGTCTGGTGTATCTCGCGATTCATAACATCGTCAAGCATCGCGGTAACTTTTTGCGTCAGGGAGAAAAGCTGACGGCAAAGACGGCGAAGACGTCGGATGCTCTCGAGCGTCTTAATGACTCCCTGCAGGGTTGGTGCGAGTCGAGGGAATATGAGGTTGCAAAAATCAATAAAAGCGCCGTCGCAAAGATCCTCGCTGACGAGAGGTCTTCTCGCTCGCAAAAGGCAAAAGACATTCAGGCGCTTGTAAAAGTTACCACTGGAGACGCTGCCGCAGATAAAAAACTGGCGAAGGGCTTGTCGAATGCTGTCGTCGGCCTTCAGTGCGAGTTCAAAGACGTGTTTGGCGAGTTTGAGTGCGAGGCAACTAAGCTTGCGCTGTCGGATGACGAGAAACTCGAGACACTGCAAGCCGCGTGTCCCGACGATTGCGTCGAGCTTCTTGAATCTGTCTGCGGGGTATATTCTGCATATGTTTTGCAGGGGCTTCTGTCATATGCAGAGGGCCAAACTATTTCGATCAACATGATTAAAAAATACGAGCAATACGCAGAAGACCTTGCTCTGCTTAAGCTCTTGGTCCGCAAATATGCTCTCGACTCATACGAGCCCTTCTTCCGTGGCGCGACCTATCATGATTCGAATAGCGATGACCCCTCGCGCGACTACGATGCCTCGAAAGCAACGGGGTACACCGCGTATGACCTTCATAAGCTCTCCTACGATGACTTTGCCAAATCGGTAAAGAAGCTCTTTGCGGGAACGGGCGCGGAGACGGATGAGCGCTATATCGCCATGATGGACGCATTCGACAAACAGCGCTTTTTGCGTCGCCTGAAGACGAGCGATAACGGCGCCATCTACTACCAGCTGCATCTTGAGGAACTTCAGGCTATTCTTAAAAACCAGGGGCGCTTTTATCCGTTCCTTAAGGATGAGGCTGCAAAAATCGAGAGTCTGGTCACGTTCCGTATTCCGTACTATGTGGGGCCGCTGACGTCTAAAAACGCTGCCCAGGACAAACACGGCAAGCCTCGATTTCAATGGTCCGAGCGTAAGCCCGGCATGGAAGATGCGACGATCACGCCTTGGAACTGGGATACCGTAATCGATAAGAATAAGAGCGCAGAGAATTTTATCCTGCGCATGACGGGTGACTGCACGTATCTTGCTGGCGAGAAGGTGCTTCCCAAGCAGTCTTTGCTCTATGAGGAGTTCTGCGTTCTGAACGAACTCAATGGCGTTCGCTGGTCCGAAGATGGTGACAATTGGCAACGCCTGGATGCCGCGCAGCGCGAGGGTATTGTCCATGAGCTTTTCCATAAAAAGCGTCGCGTTACCTACAAGATGATTGCCGACTGGCTTGTAAAAGAGGGCGACGCGACAAATCCGGTTGTCCGCGGCGGCCAGGGTGAGAGCGGTCTTGAATCGAAGATGGGCTCGTACATCTTCTTTGCCAAAGACATCTTTGGTGTGGACGAGTTGAGCCGTGCCGAGTATCCGGTTATCGAGAAGATCATTCTTTGGAACACGTTGTTTGAGGACCGCTCGATCCTTAAGGAAAAACTGCAGGATGAGTTTGGCCCCAGTGGCAACGGAATGCTCGATGCCGAGCAGATTAAAAAGATCTGCAAAAAGCGTCTGACTGGTTGGGGGCGTCTGTCGGAGAAGTTCCTGACGGGTATTAGAATTGATACGCAAGCTGGTCGCTCTATGAGCATCATGGACGTGTTGCGAGAAGGAAACCCCAGCTCCGAGCGTCGCTTGGGCGAGACCATGGTGATGATGGAGATTCTCCACGACAACACGCTGGGCTTCCAGGAAAAAGTGGATGAACACAATCGCAAATATTATGCCGAACACGAGAAGTCTCTAGGCGTAAATGAGCTTCCCGGATCCCCGGCGATTCGTCGCAGCTTGAATCAAGCGATTCGCATTGTCGACGAAATCGCAAAGATTGCGGGGCACGCGCCGGCCAACGTTTTTGTTGAGGTGACTCGCGACGAGGACGAAAAGAAGAAGGGCAAGCGGACCACGAAGCGCTGGGACGCCATCGAGGACGCTCTTAAGGCGTTTAAGGCTGAGGGCGGCGACCTGGCCGTTATGGGCGATTTCAAGGAGCTCAAGGCGGCTAATGTGGACCTTGACGAGCGCCTGACCCTCTATTTGATGCAGAACGGAAAATGCCTGTATTCTGGTCGCGCTATCGACCTCAATAAGCTAATGGCGGGCTCGGGTGAGTACGAGGTCGACCATATCATCCCGCGTGCCTACATTAAGGACGACAGCCTCGAAAACAAGGCGCTGGTGTACCGCGAGGAGAACCAGCACAAGACCGACCAGCTTTTGATTGATAAGAGCATTCGCTGGAAGATGGGTGAAACGTGGAAGCAGCTGCACCAGGCGAAGCTTATTGGCGATAAAAAGTATCGCAACCTGCTTCGCTCTTCCATAAACGAGAACGCCATGAAGGGCTTTGTTGCGCGTCAGCTCGTGGAGACGAGCCAGATGGTTAAGATGGCGCAGGCGTTGCTTGAGGCGCGTTATGCCGACGAGGGAACGAAGATCGTCCCCGTTAAGGCGAGCGTATCGCACAACCTTCGTGAGGCAGCTGGCTTGGTCAAATGCCGCGAAGCCAATGATTTCCATCATGCGCACGATGCCTATCTGGCATGTCGCTTGGGTCTGTTTATCCAGATGCGTCATCCCGGAATGTACGAGAACCCCATTGGCTACTCGCACGTGATTAAGAAGTACGTGCGCGAACAGTCCGAGCTGTTTAAGAAAACCCATCGCATGCCTGGATCTGCCGGTTTTGTTGTCAATAGCTTTATGACTGCGGGCTTTGACCCCGAGACGGGCGAGGTCTTTGACGATGCCTGGACCGAGGACGACGAGGTCAAACGTTATAGGGGAAAGTATCTTCCGGACGGCTGGAATGCAGCGGCAGAGGTCGAGAGCATTCGCCGCGCGCTCAACTATCGCCAGTGCTACATCTCGAGGATGCCGCAGGAGGATACGGGTGCATTCTGGAAGGCAACGATTTACTCGCCGCGTGATCCCAAGATGGGCGCAAAGCTTGAGTTGTCGACCAAGCAGGGGCTTGATGCTAAGCAATACGGTGGTTTTTCGAGCCAGCAGTTTGCGTACTTCTTTATCTATGAGGCCAAAAAGAAGGGTAAGCCGGTGTTCCGGTTCTCTCAGGTTCCCGTGTGGCTTGCGGCGCGCATTGAGGGCGACTCGGCGGCGCTCGGCGAGTACGCGCGTGAGCTTGCGGAGAAGGAAGGTCTGGAATACGTCGGTATCACGAGGTCGAAGATCTACAAGAAACAGTTGATTGAGGTGGATGGTGACCGCCTGATTATTACCGGCGCAAAGGAGGTCAGGTCGGGTTCTCAACTGGCGTTTTCACAGGATGAGATGTTGCTGTTAAATATGTCTAAAAAGGATGAAAGACTAAGCGTCCTTCCTTTGCTTGAGGGATTGGTGCACAAGATTGACCACGCTGCTAATGCAACTTGTGGAAAGTTGTCCAGGCAGCTTAAGCTCTCTCGGCTGTCTTCCGTTTCTTTGCTCGATGAGTTGCAGCAGCGTGAGCTTGCATTTGGCCTAATTCGTATTGAAAACGGCGCAGATCGAGTCGTTGATCTCTCTGGAATTGGCGGGCCTGCAAAAGCGGGCGCTATGGTGACGGATATGTCAAAACTAATCAACGAACCAGCGGCCCCGTTCTTTATCATTGACCAGTCTGTAACGGGCATGTTCGAGAGAAGGACCCGTGTCGGGCTTTAGGAACATTGTCATTTCAAACCCCTGCAAATTGCAGTACAAGGGCGGGTACATGGTTGTCCGCCGCGAGGACGACACGGCGAAGGTCCATCTTTCGGAGATTTCGTCGGTCGTCCTCCAGACCAACCAGGTGTTCATAAGCGCTTATCTGCTCTCGGAGCTTGCCAAGGCAAAGGTCGCGTTTGTCGTTTCTGACGAGAAGCGCGACCCCATTGGGCAGTATTTGCCTCTATACGGGGCCCATAACACCAGCAAGCGCATTGCAGAACAGCTTGAGTGGGGCGAGCCGATTAAAAAGCGCGTATGGCAACGAATTGTGCGCGACAAAATCAAACATCAATCTGATGTGCTCCATGCCCGTGCGCGCGAGGAGCAGGGTGAGACGCTTAAGAGCATTGTTGCCGAGGTGCGCTCGGGTGATACGACGAATCGCGAAGGACATGCAGCCCGGCTGTATTTCAGCTCCCTGTTTGGTCCGTCCTTCTCAAGGGATGACGATACGCCTCTGAATGCTGCTCTCAATTACGGGTATTCGATACTGCTGTCGAGCGTTAATCGCGAGATTGCGGCGCGCGGATACCTTACGCAGGCGGGAATCTGCCACAGAAACGAGTTTAACCAGTTCAACTTGAGCTGTGATTTTATGGAGCCGTTTAGGCCTCTTGTAGACCGTATTGTGTTTGACAACTTTGACGGCGAGTTCTCTAAGGAGACAAAGCTGCTTTTGGTCGACATGCTCAACCAGGGAATCGCATATCGAGGTGGCACCTATCGCGTGGGCTCCGTAATCTCTCTGTATGTTGCCGATTGTTTCAAGGCTCTTGACCGGAAGTTGTCGGTGGACGAAATCGAGTCGTTTGAGGTCGTATGAGTATCGGGGAAAGGATCAGATATATGAGGCTTGTCGTCTTCTTTGATTTGCCCGTCGATACTCCTGCGCAGAGAAAAGACTACCGGGTGTTCCGCAAATTCCTTCTTAAAGATGGCTATCTTATGCTCCAGGAATCCGTGTATGCAAAGCTTGTTGTTAATGATGGGGCGGCAGGAAGCGCGGTGCAAAGACTCAGGAAGCATCGCCCGCCAGCTGGCCTTGTACAGGTTTTGCGCGTGACCGAATCTCAGTTTTCGACCATGGAGTACATTACGGGTAAGCGCGAGGCTCATGAGGAGATAGACACAATGGAGGAGCTCCTGGTTTTATGAGGCTCGTGTTTTCGGGGCTTGAGAACTCGCTGGAGCTAACAACAGGGGAGACATCGGTTTTGCAAGTCGAAAACTCTGCTCTGTTCGCGCGGATTGTAACTTCTTTGCAAAACGGATTGGGGCGCCAGGCGATGGAGCCTTACTCCCTTTGGAAAGACGATGAGGAGATTAAGCCCGGCAACGCCCTGATGGTAGTGCCTGATGCGCTGAATCTTCCATGGGATGACCGTGCATTTATGACCGCAATCACCAAGAAGGTTGAGCGCGAGTTTCTAGAAGATGAAGATCTGCGCATGCAAGTGGAAGAGGCTGAACGAGCAATAAGGCTGCGTTTGGGCGGATTGAACCTTGGCTTTAATGCCGATTTGGGGTTTGGTTTAGAATGGGATATGAAGCGCTACCTCAAGTTTTTAGGATTTGGTGCAGCGCCTCAAGAAGATAAATCGTTCCTTGATAATCTGCTGAATTTCCTTTCATTTGCTCTTGACGCTGGCTGCAGAAAGACAATCGTATTTGTAAATCTCAAAACATTTTTGACGGAAAATGAGCTGCAAACGCTCTATGACCACGTGTTTTTTCTTAAGTTGAGCCTGTTGCTCCTGGAGAATAAAAAAGATACCATGGCTTACGGACATGAACATAAACTTACGGTTGACCTGCAGTTTTTAGAGCATTGAAAGAACTGACCGGTTAGATTGAACGTCCCGTCGCAGTAGGGAATTTGTTCCAATGGTTTTGGAGCAGTGTCGATTTAACTGGTAATCAAACAACAACGTAAAGCTCACAGCCGCCGCGCATGTTTTGGAGCAGTGTCGATTTAACTGGTAATCAAACCGGTTGGTCTATCAGGTCGGCGAGACGGTAGTTTTGGAGCAGTGTCGATTTAACTGGTAATCAAACCTGCGCTGCTACATCAGCCGGTTCCTGCGCGTTTTGGAGCAGTGTCGATTTAACTGGTAATCAAACTCAGGACGCTGGCTCCGAAATCGGCCATTAGTTTTGGAGCAGTGTCGATTTAACTGGTAATCAAACGGAGTGTCGGGTTCGTCAGTATCCAGGGGTGTTTTGGAGCAGTGTCGATTTAACTGGTAATCAAACTGTTCGCATCGCGCCCTTATTTGTAGCTATGTTTTGGAGCAGTGTCGATTTAACTGGTAATCAAACCGCTGCGGTGGTCACGGAGTTGGTCAGGGTGTTTTGGAGCAGTGTCGATTTAACTGGTAATCAAACCAACTTCACGATTCGCTACCCGCTCAAAAGTTTTGGAGCAGTGTCGATTTAACTGGTAATCAAACCCACGCGAAGTTAATCGTCGGGTCGTAATGTTTTGGAGCAGTGTCGATTTAACTGGTAATCAAACCGCGGCAATGGCGCACGGGATGCAAACCCAGTTTTGGAGCAGTGTCGATTTAACTGGTAATCAAACAATGAACAATTTGCAGTACCGCATGTATTAGTTTTGGAGCAGTGTCGATTTAACTGGTAATCAAACCACCGAAGAGCCGACCATTACTATTGAACTGTTTTGGAGCAGTGTCGATTTAACTGGTAATCAAACCCGAAGCGTCACAAGGGGTACCGTACTTCTGTTTTGGAGCAGTGTCGATTTAACTGGTAATCAAACTTGCACTCGGTGATTGCCTCCATGCGACCCTGTTTTGGAGCAGTGTCGATTTAACTGGTAATCAAACTTATGCAATTTTAGGACACTTGTTAACGGGTTTTGGAGCAGTGTCGATTTAACTGGTAATCAAACCGCGCCACGCGCCCGTCACCCGTTGTGAGCGTTTTGGAGCAGTGTCGATTTAACTGGTAATCAAACCTAACGAAAGGCAAAGGAAAGGAGCCGACAGTTTTGGAGCAGTGTCGATTTAACTGGTAATCAAACGTATCCCAGTTCGGGCGCGTGTACGGCAGGGTTTTGGAGCAGTGTCGATTTAACTGGTAATCAAACCGTGGCCCGTCATCATCGCCTGGATCATGTGTTTTGGAGCAGTGTCGATTTAACTGGTAATCAAACTGTGCAATAAAAACCGTGGGGGTGTGAGTGGTTTTGGAGCAGTGTCGATTTAACTGGTAATCAAACGCGAAATCAGCCCGCATCATAACCACCTCGTTTTGGAGCAGTGTCGATTTAACTGGTAATCAAACGCTAGATTGAGGTACGTGGAGGGCGAAGGAGTTTTGGAGCAGTGTCGATTTAACTGGTAATCAAACTAAAATCACTTCGCACGCCCAAACATACCCGTTTTGGAGCAGTGTCGATTTAACTGGTAATCAAACCCCAGTCCCTTCCGGTTCGCATTTCGCGAGTTTTGGAGCAGTGTCGATTTAACTGGTAATCAAACCTCGCGCATGTCTTTAATCCATCCCATCGGTTTTGGAGCAGTGTCGATTTAACTGGTAATCAAACCTACTTGCCCGGTGCGACGGAAAGCTTAAGTTTTGGAGCAGTGTCGATTTAACTGGTAATCAAACCGAAATGCACGGAACGATGACGTTTCGACAGTTTTGGAGCAGTGTCGATTTAACTGGTAATCAAACTAATTTAGGAAGCGAAAAAACCAACCAACGTTTTGGAGCAGTGTCGATTTAACTGGTAATCAAACTGCTTTTGACTGGTGGCAGCGCCATTATAGTTTTGGAGCAGTGTCGATTTAACTGGTAATCAAACTCTCAATGGACCTGGTACACACATGTATAAGTTTTGGAGCAGTGTCGATTTAACTGGTAATCAAACCCGTGGTGCCGTTGATCACGCAATGCGTGAGTTTTGGAGCAGTGTCGATTTAACTGGTAATCAAACGTTGACGCGGTCACCGCTTACGAGCTTCTTGTTTTGGAGCAGTGTCGATTTAACTGGTAATCAAACTGCGACATTGGTGGAGAAAGCCATCAACGCGTTTTGGAGCAGTGTCGATTTAACTGGTAATCAAACCCGGCAGGTCGATGACATCGTCTGTCTTGAGTTTTGGAGCAGTGTCGATTTAACTGGTAATCAAACATTTATTCGTCGAATCGGTCATTTCCGGGAGTTTTGGAGCAGTGTCGATTTAACTGGTAATCAAACTGTCGGTAACTGCAATGTGCTCGCCATCGTGTTTTGGAGCAGTGTCGATCTAACTGGTAATCAAACGAAAGTCTCACCCAACATCGAAGTGATTCGTTTTGGAGCAGTGTCGATCTAACTGGTAATCAAACGTAAGCTTGCCGCAACGGGCGGATTCAACCGTTTTGGAGCAGTGTCGATCTAACTGGTAATCAAACGGTTCGAGCAGAATACCCCGAAGGACGCTGGTTTTGGAGCAGTGTCGATCTAACTGGTAATCAAACTTCCGTTTGCCGCGTCGCGCAGACGCTTTGGTTTTGGAGCAGTGTCGATCTAACTGGTAATCAAACTCGACGCGGCGGCGACGGGCGTGCAGCAGCGTTTTGGAGCAGTGTCGATCTAACTGGTAATCAAACCGGAATCCAAGAAGGCCGTAGCGGACAGCTGTTTTGGAGCAGTGTCGATCTAACTGGTAATCAAACCTCGGTGTAGTAGATGAAATCGTGGTATCTGTTTTGGAGCAGTGTCGATCTAACTGGTAATCAAACTTCCCGACGTCCCATGCCTGCGCCATTCCGTTTTGGAGCAGTGTCGATCTAACTGGTAATCAAACCTACAGGGGCATATAAAGCCATTGAGGGCCGTTTTGGAGCAGTGTCGATCTAACTGGTAATCAAACCCTTGGGCTCCGGTCGCTCGCAGTTGCGCAGTTTTGGAGCAGTGTCGATCTAACTGGTAATCAAACTCGCCGCGGTGGGCGAGGATCAGGACGCGGGTTTTGGAGCAGTGTCGATCTAACTGGTAATCAAACCCAGAGAGGGGCGGGACGCTTCAGAGCACCGTTTTGGAGCAGTGTCGATCTAACTGGTAATCAAACCCCCCGAAGAGCGGGACGGTTGCCAAGTCGTTTTGGAGCAGTGTCGATCTAACTGGTAATCAAACCTGATAACCCGTCGTGCACTCGTAGAGCGTGTTTTGGAGCAGTGTCGATCTAACTGGTAATCAAACACTTGCATAGGCAAGATAAACCAACGGCACGTTTTGGAGCAGTGTCGATCTGACTGGTAATCAAACGACAATATAATCTGTTATTACTACTAGCCGGCGGCTGCCACGAGTGGTCGCCCTCGTCTGGAGTTGATGTCACCATGTCCGATGCAAACGTCGAGTTTATCGACGCTCTAATCCGGCTGCTGCCCGAGCCGGCAATTTCCCCCCTTCCCCTTTTCTGATTATCGCTGCGATAGCAATTATTATCGCAATCCTTAATATCCTACTGGGAGGCTAGCGGCTCCCGTATCGATAAAGCGGGCGTAGCGCCCGGCTCCGGTTTTGGGTGGTTTCATTATTCATAATGGGGCGTGCGCTATGCCTCCGACCGCGCCGTGGACCTGTTGAAAGTTGGTCTACGTGCGCACGCGGGCTTTCGTCGGCGGTTCGTCCGACGGGCATCTGTGGTGATAAATGCGGTAGATGTAAATAAACAGTGGAGCGGCTGCAAGAGAGCCGCCCCACTGGGTAAAATCAGATTGTGCCGCGGAACCCGCTCCTCAGCTAGTCACACTTCGGAAGCGCGGGCAACGCAGGTATTATCGTCTAAAGGGCCGGCTGCAACCGGCCCTTTTCATGACTCCCTTCGCTATCCGTTACTGCTTATATTCCCGCCAGATCGAGTAGAGGTTCCGGGCAATGCCGGTCACGTACATCGAGAGGCGCAGGATTTCAAGAAACAAGTTCATAGGCTTCACCCCAATCGGAGATCGGAGCGTTGCCCGCAGGCGGATTCCGCGGCGGGCAAGATTTTACCTCACGGGCCGCGGTGGAGGATAGCCTGCCCCCTGGTTTTGAGCAGTGTCGATCTAACGGGTAATCAAGCCTCTAGTTCTCTTTGAATTGGGCAAGCATCTGCTCGAAGAAGCTTAGTTCGGATGGCTCATAAATGAGCGAGCCGCCATCTTCGGTCCGGTAGACCCCGCAGGGGAGGTGACGCCCGTCGGGGAGGACATAAAGGTTTTCTTCCTCCCTCAGTCCCATCGGGAGTATCGGGGTCTCGTTTTCGTCCATTTTGAACTCATCGATATTCGCGATCTCCCTCTCCACGATGCCTCCTACCTTATTTCTTGAATGGCGCCCTAAAACAAGCAGTTCTCAATCAACTCTTTACCGCGCAGGGTATCGATCCACTCCTGCGGAATTGCGCCGATACCGTATGCCGTGCCTGCGAGGGCGCCGGCGACGGCTGCGGTGGTGTCGGTGTCGTCGCCTAGGTTGACGGCGGCAAGCACGCAATCTTCGTAGCTGTTGGTGTTGACGAAGCACCAGGCGGCTGCCTTAAGCGTGTCGCGCACGAAGCCACCTGACCTGATTCCACGCTCGGGCGCGCTTTTTAGCTGCAGCGCCCACGAGGGGAGCGCGTCGTTCATCACATCCCTCATCAGCTCGACAAATATGATGCATGCATCGGTTGACGTTCTGTGGGCGTGCGTAATCGCGGAGACCTCGCTGATCTCTTCGTCTGTCGCATCGGTGAGCGCCAGGGGCGCGATGCGCATGAGCGAGCCGTTGCCGTTGTCGCGCTCGCCGGAGCCTCCTTTGCCGGTGCGCAGGGCGCGAGCGGTCGTACCGCCGTAATCGAAAACGCCGTCGACCGTATACTCGCCACGGGCAATCCAGCCTACGAACTTGTCGCGCATGTCTGTGGTGTCGATATGCCCGAGCTTCCTAATCGAATCGCAAGTGGCAAGCGTCATGGATGTGTCGTCGCTCCAGGTGCCGGCGGGCTGCCCATGCGTGCCGTGGCCAATCATGTCCGTGCATTCGAACGTACCGCGGGGCATAAACTCGTAAGGAACGCCCAGCGCGTCGCCGACGGCAAGCCCATAGATGCAGTCGCGTAGCGTTGTTTTCGGTCTGTCTGTCATGGAGCGCTCCTCTTATGTCGGGGGATATGAATTGCCGTCGGGGATATCGGTCGCAACGTGCTGCTACCCTCGCGCTTCGCCATTAGTCGCTTCGTTGATGGCGCGGTACTCGGCACTCAGCTCGCGCGCCAGCTCTTCCTTGCTTGGAAGATACGGCAAGTATTTGGCGGCAAATACTTGGTCGTTGTCTTCGGGCAGCGTGTACTCGACAATCGAGTCGCTTTTGTCCGCGCAGAGCACGATGCCTATGGGCGGATTGTCGCCTTCGTTCATGAGCTCGCGCGTGTAGTAGTTCACATACATTTGCATCTGGCCCAGGTCCTGATGCGTAAGGTCATCGGTCTTAAGATCGATGAGCACGAAGCAGCGCATCAGATAGTTGTAAAACACAAGGTCAATATAGAAATGGCGCCCATCAAAGGTGATGCGCTTTTGGCGCGCCTCGAAAGCGAAACCACGGCCAAGCTCCAGCAGGAACTTCTGAAGATGTGTGATGAGCGCCTGCTCTAGATCGCTCTCGCGAAACGCAGTATCGTCCGAGAAACCTAAAAACTCCAGTACATATGGATCGCGGATGATATCCTCGGGGCGACGAGCCGGGGCACTCTCTTGGATTTCCTGGGTGACGGCCTCCTTGTCCTTGCTGGCAAGCAGGCGCTCGCGGAACATGGTGTTGATCTGACGCTCGAGCTGACGCGTGCTCCAACGAGAATCGGCGCATTCGTTCATGTACCAGGCGCGAGCTTCGGGGTCAGGAATGCGTATTAACCTGCGGTAATGTGTCCAGCTCAATTCGGGACGCAGTGAGTCCCGAATTGGAAATGCAAGATAGAACTGACGCATTTTGCGCAGCTCCCTTGCTTCAAAACCCTTACCAAAATCCTTGGTAAGTCTGATTGCGAGGGCCTTGAGCAGGGCCTCTCCATACTTGGCACGCTCCTCTCCGCCCTGCTCATCAACAATGCTCTTGCCGATCTCCCAATACGCCTCAACCATCGCAAAGTTAACGGCGGTATAGGCCTTGTCGCGAGCGGCGTTGAGAATCGAGGAGACCTGCTTGTAAAAACCTTCGGGCACGATTGCCGATTCTCCACGGTTTACCAGTTCGCCCATCACTGTCGCCCCACTTTCCTCTTGTGGAATGCATCTTTGTCGTATTTAGTTTAAAGCCTCGCGCGGACACGAATTGCTGTGCTGTCTGGCACCTTCGCATCGGAGCCTTGCGGTGACTAAAATGTGGCCATAGAGGCAGTTTTAGCGAACCTCATGGGGGTGACACGCATGGACAACAACACTTTGCTACTCCTTCATGTCAAAAATAGGGGCGCAGAACGGTATTCTGCGCCCCTGATTGAGCCGATGCGTCTGAAAGCCGGCTTGCCTATTCGCTAGCGCCTTCGCTGTCTTCGCGATCGTTGGCA
>OGWR01001513.1_pt1 | contig 18495 bp, 9 predicted proteins | sample 1576061 | NCBI WGS metagenome assembly OGWR01 (sample SAMEA3541511, study PRJEB24748) | human gut metagenome | biome: human gut; feature: human-associated habitat; material: faeces | place: China | collected 2012 | reverse complement strand
CCTCGGCATGTCGGCCGTAGCCGCTATCCGCGTCCTGCGCCGCCGCAACGATTAATCAACAAACTCTCCCCCCCCGGGCTTCGCCCCGGGGGGGCTCATAAAATGAGCAACTCGGCGAAAGGGAAGTCAAAAAAGTATTCGGCAAGTCAACTTTTTACAGGAGGAACATTCATGAAAAACCGTGTAAAGAAGCAAGCTCTGTCTTTCGCGGCGGCCATGGCGATGATTCTCGGCGGCGGTATGCAATTGTATGCTGCGGACAAAATTGCCGATACCGTATACCACAATGGTAAAATCTATACCATTGCGGAAACGGCACAAGAAGCCAAAGACATCGCAAATGCCAAAAAAGCTGACGTTGTCGCAACGTTGAATGGCAAGATCGTCTTTGTGGGCTCGGAAGCCGACGCCAAAGCGCAAGGCTATCTTGATGCGGCGAAGGTCAACAAAATCGTCGATCTGCGCGGCAAGACCATGTTGCCCGGCTTCGTGGACGGGCACGGCCATTTTCCCGGCGAGAGCCAAATCGACTTGTTCAACGTTAACCTGAACTGCCCGCCGCTCGGCCCTGTCGTCAATATGGACGATCTGGTCAGACTGCTCAAGGTCAAGGCCGACAACACTAAGGCCGGGGACTGGGTACAGGGTTCCAACTATGACGACTCCATGATTGCGGAAAAGCGTCATCCGAATCGTGACGATCTGGATAAGGCCAGCACGCAGCATCCTGTTATGGCCATGCACAGTTCTTCCCATATGTGTGCGGTCAACTCGTACGTCATTGAACGCGAGATCATGCCCAAGGGAAAGATCGTCGGGAACGAGTTTATCCTCAAGGACACCGGCAAGGCAGTAGATGGCGTGGAGATCAAAGACGGTCGTCTCACGGGCATGCTCTATGAAACCAACGCCATGGGCCTGTTCACCCGTCCTTCTCTCAGCACTGCACAGAGCCTCCAGCTTACCGCGCGCGGTTCTCAGGCTTATGCCGCCGCAGGCGTGACTACCTCCGACCAGGGCGCCAGCATGTTAGCGTCCCTTCCTGCATATCAGAACTCCGTCGGGAATAAAGATTTGAACATCCGAATCATTCTCCACCCTCTAACGTTTGCCTATGGTGGCGTTTCCAACCACGCGTTCTTGAAATGGGATACGAACAACACTCCAGATCCGTTTGACGACGCGCCCACTGCGGCATCTCCCAAGGTTGGCGACGACCTTACCCGCCTTGTGGTGGGACAGAATGATCCTTCCGCACTTCCCGAGAACTACCTGTTGTTCGGTGCGTGGAAGCAGATTTATGACGGTTCGAATCAGGGCTATACCGGTTACTTCAAGCATCCGGGCTATTGGGACAAGGGGGCCAATGCCGGTAATGATCCTGTCACTGGCAAGCCCGATCCCAATGCTCCCGACGCGCTGCTCGGCTTGAACGGTACCCTCAACTTCCCGAGGGAAACGCTCATCGCCAGCATGGATTTTTACACGAAAAACAACCAGCCCGTTGAAACCCACACCAACGGCAGTTGGGCGGCGGAAGACTACATGACCGCCATCGAGTTAGCAATTGCCAACCATCCGGATGCCAAGGATCTGCGGCATACGTTCATTCATGGACAGATGGAAGAACGCCAAATCGTCGAACGCTCCATCGGCAAGTATGACGAGCTGGATTCAACCGCGAACATGTACAGCGATCTCAGCGGTACCGCCCGTCAAGAAGGAACCGACACGGACGCGAACGGCAAGGCGTGGACCGCTTCCGAGCTGCGTGCCGCCCTCAAGAACGGCAAGCTGATCAAGGATCAGAACCTCGTTTCTTCGTACTTCATCAACCACACCTATTTCTGGGGCGATCGCCATCTGGAGATCTACATGGGCCCCGGACGCGGCAAGCAGCAGAACCCGCAGGGTTGGGCCGCCGCCTACGGTCACCACTTCACGTCCCACAACGACACCCCTGTAACCCCGATTTCCGCCCTGCGCAGCATTCAGTCCTCCGTGACCCGTACCAGCACGGGCGGTCAGGTTCTCAGCGGTTCCAGCAAGGATCTGAGCGCCAAGGCCATGTATCCTGAAACGAAGGGCGGTACTGAACGCGAATTCTGGGATTTCGATCAGCGCCTCAACCCACTCCAGGCCATCCACGCTGTGACCGTCACCCCGGCCTACCAGAATCACATTGAACGCTTGGTCGGCTCCATTGAAGAAGGCAAGCTGGCCGACTTCGCCATCCTTGACCAAGACCCCATCGAAGTGGCCGCGACCACGCCGCTGGAGATCCAGGACATCCGCGTCGCCACGACCGTCGTCGGTGACAACGTGGTCCACGGTTTCCTGCCCGACGCCGACGCTTTTGTCAGCCAGGTGAACGCGGGCTACGGTCAGGCCGACGGCGTTACCGTCAGCAACCTCAACTCCAGCCCGATCGATCACGCTACGGCCGAAAAGAACTACGGAGCCATAGGCAAGGGTGAAAAGCGCCTCGGCACCCTCCAGTTCACGGCGAACATCAACGAAGGCAAGAGCGGCGTATTCCAGTTCTCCTTCCTCGGCAACGGCGCTACCGTGGCTGAGTTCAAGCTGTACAAGCTCCATGATACGACCACGGATCTGTACACGTACGGCAAGCCCGCTCCCGAACAGTTGGATTCCGCTTCCGGTTACTGGTGGATCGCCGATATGGCCGCCCCCACCGTTCCGTTGACCGAAGCGGATAAGCTGGAAATGGACAAGTCGTACATCGCCTTCTTCGTGATCGGCGATAACGACGGCACGTTCGATGCCGACGATACCCCTGGTGCCATCAAGGACCCCGTATCTCTCGTCACGACGGGCTCTCTGCCCAATAACGGCAATTCCGGTTCTTCAAACGACGATGGCGGAAGCAGCAGCGGCTGTACCGTCGGCTCCACGCCTTCGTATGATCTTCTGGTCCTGCTCCTCGGCATGTCGGCCGTAGCCGCTATCCGCGTCCTGCGCCGCCGCAACGATTAACTGGATAACCTCACCCCGGGTTTCGGCCCGGGGTGGACTCATGGATAAACAGTTTAACAGAGCCGGCACAGTGTTTTTTAGACTTTGAGGAGAAGTGTATGAAGAAGCATATGCAGAAACACGCTCTGTCAATCGCGGCGGCTGTAACGATGCTCCTCGGCGGCGGCATGCAGCTGTATGCTGCGGACAAAATTGCCGATACGGTCTATCACAATGGTAAAATCTATACCGTTACGGAAACCGCAGCCGAAGCGAGAGAGGGTAACGATGCCAGAACTGTTGACGTCGTCGCCACTCTGAACGGCAAAATCATCTTTGCCGGCTCCAAGGCGGACGCAGAGAGCAAGGGCTTTCTCAGTGTTGCCAATGTCAATAAGATCGTTGACCTGCGCGGGAAAACCATGCTCCCCGGTTTTGTGGATGGGCACGGGCACTTTCCCCAGCAGGGAGAAAGCGATCTTTATAAAGTCAATCTGAATAGCCCGTTGCTTGATGGTACTGTCAACAGCATGGACAAGCTGATTGAAGCGCTTGCCAACAAAGCAAAAGTCACGCCTCCCGGTCAGCCCATCGTCGGCGACAACTACGACGATACACAACTGCTTGAGCAGGTTCATCCCACCAGATATGACCTTGACAAGGCCAGCACTGAGCATCCCATTCTGGTCAGACACATTTCCGGCCACATGTCCGTCGCCAACTCTGCCGCGCTGGACCTTTACGGGATTGACGAAAACAACCAGACAGAGGGGCTGGTCAAGGACAAGGACGGGAAGCCTACCGGACTTTTGCTTGAGGGGGATGCCATGGCTCTCGTTCCTCTGAAGGTAAAATCCAATCCGCTCCAGAATGTTTCCCGTGCCGATCAGGTGTATGCGGCAGCTGGTGTTACAACCGGCGATAGCGGCACCACTCCCGTGGTACAGGACGTTCCTGTTTTCCAAAAAGCGTTGCTCAAGAACCGCCTGAACATCCGCTTGGCCTACCATCCCATGGGATACTATGGAGCCAGTGTCGATATGTTTGGCTGGATGAACCGCGCAGCCTTGGGCTGGACCGATGACGGCACCCCGGATCGCTATACGGACGGCTCCAACGCCCTGCCGGGCGGCTCGGATATCACCTCCTTGCCTGTCGTCATGTATTCCAAGCCCGGTCAAGGAATCCCCTACGAACAGATCGATCCTTCCTACGCGCCTGTGCGTACGGCGAAACTTCCCGAAAACCATATTTTCTTAGGCGCATGGAAGTTCGTTGAAGACGGTTCCCCGCAGGGATATACCGCATGGATGAAAAAGCCCGGCTTCTATGACTGGGGAGAATACACCGAAGAAGACAGCTTTAATAAGGCCGGATATTTTAACGGATTGCCCGGAACCCGTTACATGACGACCGAGGATCTAACCCACGGCCTGAGCATCTACCACAAGTATGGCCACAGTACGGAAACCCACACGAACGGCTCCGCCGCCGCCGAAGCATGGGTAACCGCTCTTGAGAACATCGTGTCCATGTATCCCGAAGTCAAGGATACCCGCCACACCTCCATTCACGGCCAGACCGTGGAACGCCAGCAGATCCAGCGTCTGGTGGGCGACTATGCGGGCCTCAACGGTACGGCCGGCATGTATGAAGAGCTTGACGGCGCGTTCAAGGATGGCGTCGTCGACACGACCCTCAACGGAAAGCTGCCCAACGGCAACCTTCCCGAGCTGATGGCTGCCCAGAACCACTTCGTCTCGTTCTTTGACAACCACACCTACTTCTACGGCTATCGCCATACCAACAAGTTCTTTGGCCCCGGCCGCGCCTACAACATGAGTCCGGCTGGCTGGGCAGAAGCCTATGGCATGCCCTACTCGTTCCACAACGATACGTTCGTGACCCCGATCTCGCCCCTGCGCAGCATCCAGTCCGGTGTAACCCGCTTCTCCGGCGATGCCCTTGAGGTCTTGGGCCAGAAGAATATTGAAGTGAACGGCACGGGCAAGGATGTTGATGCCACCGTTGATTACAAGGAGCGGATCAACAGCACAGAAACCCGCAAGTTCTGGACGTATGACCAGCGCGTCAGTACGCTTCAGGCTCTCCGCGCCGTCACCATCGCTCCCGCCTATCAGAACAAGCTGGAAGACCGCGTCGGCTCCATTGCGGAAGGCAAGCTTGCCGACTTCGTCATCATGGACAAGGACATCTTCGACGTAGCACAAACGGAACCCTTGACTATCGCGAAGCTGCGTGTTGCCGCCACCATCGTAGGCGACAAGGTCGTCCACGGTGTCCTGCCCGACACGGACTTCTTTGTGAACAGCTTCCGTGTTGCGTATGACCAGCCCACGCTCGACACCGATGTCACCATCGCTGACAGCCAGTATATTGACCATGCCACGGCTGAAAAGGACTATGCGTCCCTGAACGACGGCGAAAAGCGTTTCGGTACCGTATCGTTTATGGCAAACGTAGCCGCCGGATCCAGTGCCGTCTTCCAGATGAACCTGCTTGGTAACGGCGAAAAGCTCAGCAGCTTCAAGCTGTACAAGATGACGGCCAACCAGAAGACCGAATACGTCTACGGCCGTCCGGATTCCGCATCCATGGCTTCTGCCTCTGGCCAGTGGTGGGTTGCGGACTTCACGAATCCGACTGTCGCGCTGAGTCAGGATGCCGTGCTTGAAATGGATAAGCAGTACATCACGTTCTTCATCATCAAGGACAACGACGCCACCTTTGACGCCGACCAGACCGCCGGCGTGATCGTTGACCCCGTGTCTCTGGTGACCACCTCCGGCACCATGCCTTCCAACGGCGGCTCCTACCAGCCTGACCAGGCCAAGAAGGACGATGGCGGAAGCAGCAGCGGCTGTACCGTCGGCTCCACACCTTCGTATGATCTTCTGGTCCTGTTCCTCGGCATGTCGGCCGTAGCCGCTATCCGCGTGCTGCGCCGTCGCAACGAACAATAACATCTGCTGAAAAGGGGCCTCCACCCCGTGTGGGGGCTCCTTTCCCGCTCAAGGTTTCATGGCGAATTTTTGCTACAAGGCCATTTCCGCGAAGGGTAAAACCGTGCGCGGCTTGGTGGAGGCTGACACCGAACGGCAGGCCATCGCGTCCGTACGCGAAAAGGGGCTTGTGCCGCTCTCCGTCGAATCCGCGTCTGCATCCGTTGCCAATCCGGGAATGCCTTCTTCCAAGAGCTCCTTCAAAAAAATCCTTGAATCGCTCCACCCCGTCCCCAAGACGGCTGTCGCCGCCATGGCCCGCCAGCTTGCCACATTGCTGCACGCGGGCCTTCCGCTCGACGAGGCCCTTGCGAGCATCTGCGCACACGACGACGCCTCCCGGATGCAGGGCATCGTTTCCCGTCTGCGCGACCGGATCATGGCGGGTGGGGATCTCGCCGACGGGCTAGCGGAATTCCCCAATGTTTTCTCGTCGACATTCGTAACCATGGTGCGGGCGGGCGAGGCCTCCGGCACGCTGGAACTCGTGATTGAACGCTTCGCCGAGCACATCGAACAGCAGGTGGCTCTGGTGCGCAAGGTACAGGCTACGCTGGCCTACCCCATCCTCATGCTGTTCGTGGGCATCGGCGTCGTCATCTTCCTGCTGACGTTCGTGATCCCCAAGGTCACGCAGATTTTCTCGGACATGGGCCGCGCGCTTCCCGTGCCCACGCAGATCCTGTTGGCCGTCAGCGACGGCATCCGATCCGGCTGGTGGATCATCCTGCTCCTCGTCCTCTGCATCATGATCGGCGTTTGGCGGATGCGCAGGACCGAAGGAGGCAAGCGGTATGCCCACCGCCTGCTGCTGCGCCTGCCCGGCATTGCGGGCATCTACCGCCCGCTGATCGTCGGGCATATGACCCGCACCCTCGGTATGCTCCTCAAAAACGGCGTCACCCTGCTCAAGGCCCTGCATATCGTCAAATCCGTAGCGGACAACAAACTCATGGCCCAAGCCGTCCAGAACATGATCGACGGCGTGCAGGCGGGCCGGGATCTTTCTGAATTCATGAACGATCCGCTTGTTTTTCCGCCGTTGTCCCGCCAGATGGTCGCCGCCGGAGAACGGAGCGGACAGCTCGGCGAAATGCTGCTCTGGGTCGCCAACGACAGCGAAAACCGGGTCGCCTCGCGTCTTCAGGTCGTCACGTCCCTCATGGAACCGGTTATGATCCTCCTGCTGGGCGGCATCGTCGGCTTTGTGGTCATCGCCATCATCCTGCCCATCTTTGAAATGAGCACCCTCGCAGGCTGACCATGTCCAGACGCTTAACCACACTCTTCTCCCTCTTCTGCATCGCGCTGATCACGTGGTTCCTTGCCCGGGCGACCTTCGCCCTGCGCGAGACAGCGCTCGAAACATCCGGCTCCGCCTCCCGGCTTGCGGAAAACGCCGCTGCCGCGCCCGAGCCGCTCGCCGCCTTCGACGGCATCACCACGCGCAACCTCCTCGGGGTCTCCGTCTTCCCACCCGAGGCCCGCCGCTCCCTAAAAAGCGGTACGGATGCGGATTCCGGCGAAGAAAACGGGCGCCTTTCCGCCGACGGCATCGACGCGCTGCCCATCAGCAAGCAAGGCTGGAAACTGCTCGGGACCATCGTGAACACGGGGCCGGGCAAGGCCAGCCGCGCCGTCATTCAGGTGAACGGAGCCGAACAGCCCTACAGGGAAGGGGACACGATACAAGGGTGGAAAATCGCCCTCGTGCAGCGCCGCACCGTGGTCGTCGCCAAAGGCGGATCAAAAGAGCGGCTGCTCATGAGCGAGGACCCCATCCTTCAAAAGGAAGACACCAAACCCGACGAACAAAAGACCGTGAGCCGCGCCCGGCTGCGGGAGGAGCTCGGCGATGTCGGGTCCCTGATGCGCGCCGTCTCCGTCTCTCCGCAGACCGTGGGCGGCTATCAGGGATTACGCATCCTCGACATGCAGTCGGGAAGCTACATAGAGGAGCTCGGACTCAGGAAAGACGACCTTCTGCTGGGGGCCAACGGCAAGCCCCTGAGGGGATTCGGCGATCTGGGCGGGCTCGGAGATTTGGCCGACAAGAGCGCCATCACGCTCGAAATCTTGCGCAACGGGAAAAAAACCATCATCCGGTATGATGTACAAAGTTGATGCCATGTTCGATTCGTTCAGCAAAGCGGCAACGGCCCTTCGTGTATCCGTCCTGTTCCTCGCCCTGTTCTGCGCGCAGGGTTTCCCGTCCGCCGCTCCGGCGTGGGCCGAGCCAGAAAGCGGCCTGACGCTGGATTTCAAGGATGCGGACATTCATGCCCTCATCAAGTACATCAGCGAAGCCACAGGCCGGAACTTCATCACCGATCCCACGGTCAAGGGGAAGGTGACCGTCTATTCCCCTGTCAAGATTTCCCCGGATGAAGCCTTCGAAACCTTCGTTTCCATCCTGCGCGTGCAGGGGTACGCGGTGCAGAAGAGCGGCACGGCCTACAAGATCGTCCCGCTGAAAGAAGGCCTCGGGCAGGGCGAAGACGCCGCCGTGGGCCGCAAGATGGGTTCCGAGCTGGAAACCGTGGTCACGCAGATCGTACCCCTGAAAGTCGGCGTGGCCGCCGAGCTCGCCAAGATCCTTCCCTCCCTGCTCGGGAAGGATTACGCCATTTCCGCCTATACCCCGTCGAACACCCTCGCGCTGACGGCCCCGGCCCCCAACGTCGCCAAGGCCATGGCCTTCCTCGAACAGGTGGAAGCCAGCGAGACGGCGGGCACCTCCGCAACGCTGGGCCTGCAATACGGCGATTCCAAGACGCTGGCCGCCACGCTCGCCAAAATCCTCAAAAGCCGGGATGAGGAGTACGCCAAAAAGGGCCGCCCCACCGTCAGCCTCGTGCTGGCCGACGAACGCACCAACAGCCTGCTCATCTACGGCGATCCCGAAGCCATCGGCATGGCGCGTGACGCGGTCGGCTCTTTGGATATCCCCACTCCCAAGGGCAAAGGCGACGTACACCTCATTTCGCTATCCAACGCCAAGGCCGAGGATCTGGCGCAGGTCATCAACACGCTCGTGGAGCGCCAGCGCGCCGCCGGAACGGAAGATCAGAAGCCGGATACCGTGCTCTCCAAGGACATCAAGGTGGTGGCCGACAAGTCCACCAACAGCCTCGTGGTCACCGCCCGCCCGGACGAATTCGAAGCCCTCAGCAACATCGTCGCCAAGCTCGACGTGGTGCGCAAGCAGGTGTTCATCGAAGCCCTGATCATGGAAGTGAGCAGCGAGGCGTCCTTCTCCTTCGGCATCAACTGGGCCATCGGAGGCAACACCGGGGACGCCGCCATCGTCGGCGGGGTCAGTCTGAACGGGGGAGCCGTTTCCCTGAGCTCCAGCGGAGCCAACAAAACGGTATCACTGCCCGCCGGCGTGAGCATCGGGGCCATCCTGAAAGACGCCATCACCGTGGGCAACACGAGCTACAACATCCAGTCCATCCTCAACGCGGTCAGGGGCAACAGCGACGTCGACGTGCTCGCCACCCCGCAGCTCCTCACGCTCGACAATGAGGAGGCCAGCGTGGAGGTCGTGGACAACATTCCGTTCACCAAGGAGAGCACTACCCGCAACGACAACGACTTCACCACCCAGTCCATGGACTACAAGGACGTGGGCGTGAAGCTCAAAATCACCCCGCGCATCAGCGACGACGGCTCGCTCCGCCTTGAGGTGGAGCAGGAAGTCAGCCGGGTCACGCAGGGCCTCATCACCCTCACCAACGGCGACCAGCTCGTCGCCCCGACCACCCGCAAGCGCCTGGTCAAGACCACCATCCTGCTGCAGGACAGCCAGACGGCGGTCATCGGCGGCCTGCTCGACGATCAGAAGACCTACAATCAGAGCGAAGTCCCCGGGCTCGGCAGCATCCCCGTGCTCGGCTGGCTGTTCAAATCCCGCAACAAGAAGTCGACCCAGACCAACCTGTTCATCTTCATCACGCCCAAGGTCATCAGAAACGCGGCCGACTCCGCCGATCTTACCCGCGAAAAACAGCTCGTACTGCATGAAACGAGTGTGGGCCATGACGGCCTCGGCCTGCCGATCATGAGCAAGCCCAAGCTGTTGAAACCTGTTTTCGTGAACTGACGCCATGAAGACGCTCACATCATTGCTGGAACGCCTTAACCTCGATCCCGAGGTACTGGAGGCCTGCGCACGAAACGCGGAGGCTTTGGGCATCCCGCTCGAAAGGGCGCTGTACGAGGCGGAGCGCATCAACGAAAACCAGTATCTGGAAACCGCGGCGGCGCGCCATGCCATGCCCTGTGAACTGCGGCTCGCAGCCCTCATGGACAAGGAAGGTTCCGGTTGGGCCACGGACGCCGAACGCGTCTGCAAGGTCCCTCTGCCGTGGCTCAGAAAACAGAAGGTGGTGCCCGTCCGCGACAAGGACGGCAAACTTGCGCTGGCGATCTGCCACCCGTCCGGCTGGCTTCTCGCACAAGAGCTTGGGATGCTGCTCGGCGAACGCCTTGAACGGCCCGTGCTTGCCCGCGAAGACGACATCACGGACATCATCAACCGGATCTTCGGCGAGTCCACCCGCTCGGAAGGGAGCGTTTCGGACGTGCTCGGCGATTCGGTCAATGCGATCGACGAATTCAACGAAGACGCGGTGGAGGACTTGCTGGAGGACAGCAGCGAGGCCCCGTTCATCCGGCTGGTCAACATGATCCTCGCGCAGGCCGTGCGCGCCGGGGCCAGCGACATCCACATCGAACCCTACCGCGACGTTTCCCGCGTGCGCTTCCGGCTGGACGGCGTGCTCTATGAGCGCCATACCCTGAACAAGGCCCATCACGCCGCCGTGGTGTCGCGCATCAAAGTCATGGCGAAACTCAACATCGCGGAAAAGCGTCTGCCGCAGGACGGGCGCATCGCCATTTCCCTCGGCGGGCGTCAGGCGGGGCTGCGCGTGTCCACCCTGCCCACGTCCTTCGGTGAGCGCGTGGTGCTCCGTTTGCTCGAAAAAAGCGAGCGAGTGCTCTCCCTCACCGAACTCGGGCTCAGCCGGGAAGACCTGCAGCTCATGCATTCCCTTGTGGGGATCACACACGGCATCGTGCTGGTCACCGGCCCCACCGGCAGCGGCAAGACCACCACGCTCTATGCCGTGCTTCAGGAACTGACCGCGCCGGACAAGAACATCCTGACCATCGAAGATCCTGTTGAATACGAACTGGAAGGCGTGGGGCAGATACAGGTCAATCCCAAAATCGGGCTGACCTTCGCCGACGGGCTGCGCTCCATCGTGCGCCAGGACCCGGACGTCATCCTGATCGGCGAAATCCGCGACGCCGAAACCGCCGCCATCGCCGTGCAATCCGCACTGACCGGGCACCTCGTCTTTTCCACCCTGCACACCAACGATGCGATCTCTTCCATCGTCCGTCTGGCGGACATGGGCGTTGCGCCGTATCTGATCTCCAACTCCGTGGTAGGCATCGTGGCACAGCGTCTGGTGCGCAAGGTCTGCCAGTTCTGCAAATACGAAGAGCCGGCAACGGCAGAGGATATCGCCATTGTGGGCGACGGCATCCCCATGATTACCCGGGGCAAGGGCTGTAAGGTCTGCAACAATACCGGCTATAAGGGCCGTATCTCCATCCACGAGATGGTATATATCGACAAAACGCTGAAACGCATGATCGCCAGAAGTGCAGACAGCCAGGAAATGCTGGAATATGCAAAAAAGACCCAGGGAATGCGCAGTCTGATGGACAGCGCCATCGACCTGGTAAAAGAGGGCGTAACAACGCCGGAAGAGGTCATGAAGATCGCTTATTATTCGGATTAAACAGGGAAAGGATGGTATACTGCCATGACAATGAACGAACTCATTATGAAAGCCCGGGAGAAAAAGTGTTCCGATATCCATATCAGCGAGGGAATGCCGGTTTCGTTCCGTATCCACGGACAGCTGCTGGACAGCGGCTTTTCGTTTCCGGCGGCAGAAACACGGGAAATGATCCTGTCCATGCTCAGCGATGAACAGCGGGAACAGCTGGAAAACGGCAACGACGTGGACTTTGCCATTGAAACGCCGGACTATTGCCGTCAGCGTGTCAACGTGTTCCGGCAGATGAAAAAGGTGGCGGCAACTATCCGACTGCTGAACAACACCATCCCGACGCTGGAACAGCTTCAGATGCCGAAGGTGCTGCAAAATCTGGCAGACCAGCCCAGAGGTCTGATCCTGGTGACAGGACCGACGGGAAGCGGTAAGTCCACCACCCTTTCCGCCATGATCGACTACATCAACAAGAACCGTTCGGAACACATCATTACCATTGAGGACCCGGTGGAGTATGTGTATGAGTCCGGAATGTCCGTCATCCACCAGCGTGAGATCGGCGTGGACACCAAGAGCTTTGCGGCGTCTCTGCGGTCGGCGCTCCGTGAGGATCCGGATGTGATCTTGGTAGGAGAAATGCGTGACTATGAGACCATTTCCGCCGCTGTTACCGCAGCTGAGACCGGACACCTGGTCATGTCCACCCTGCACACCACAGGTGCGGCGCAGACCCTGGACCGTATCATCGACAGCTGTCCGCCACACGCCCAGAACCAGATCCGGACGCAGCTGTCCACGATTCTGAAGGGCGTTATCACCCAGACGCTGATTCCGCTGGCAATGGGCGGCGGCCGTGTGGCTGCCACAGAAATTCTGGTGGGAACAGATGCTGTGGGCAGTCTGATCCGTGACAACAAGTGCTTCCAGCTGGCAACGGTGATGCAGTCCGGCGCAGCGCTGGGAATGCACACACTGAACGCTGACCTGGCACGCCTGGTGAGAGCCGGCACGATCCGCCGGGAGGATGCGATTCGGGTATCCAACAACAAGAATGAGATTCTGGACCTGCTGAGTTAAGGAAAACTGCGGCGTGTCCGTCTGTAGATTTTCAGAGAGGTGAGAGAGATGAAACAAAATCGAAAGGGCTTTTCTCTTGTGGAGCTGATCGTGGTGCTGGTGATTATGGCGATCATTGCGGCACTGTGTGCGCCCAATATCTCTGCCTATGTGCAGGCGGCGAAGATACAGAACTATCAGACTGTGGCGAACAATCTGGCGGACGAACTCCAGACCCAGCTGCCCCAGAGCCGGTATTGGAACTGGGACGAGGTAAAGCAGAGTGCCGAGGGGATTCTGCGCTCAGATGCCGGAAGAGGCGTGACGCTTTTGAGCAGCAGTGATACCGAGGAAAAGTATCAGGTCACCGGTGCCAGCAGCGATGCCAATGCGGTGTTTACGGTGACGCTGACCTATCAGCCGGCAGACAAAACCAGCCAGAAAGTGGATGTTGCGGTTTCCTGCGATGGGTATGCTGCGGCAAAGGCGGAGCAGAGCTGTAGTTTGGTTTTGAAGACGAATTATACGGATGCGGGAGCGTATCCGATGAGTAATACTGTAACTGAATCAAAGGATTCTGGCTGGGGTGATTTAAAAAACAGAATAAAGACAGATAATGAATGGAAAAACTTATTTGCTAATGACGAAAATTATAAAAAATATGACTTTGGAGTTAATAGTGTTGTCGGAACTCAAGATAGTGACAGATACATTATTAATACAACAGACTATCCAATTAATGCAGTCAAATTTGTACAGTATGGCATGCAATTTAAATATGACGGGCAAGCAGTATATCCTATAATGCAGGCGCAAGCTGGAACGACAAACGGTACATTTGGCTCAGGTGGTCAATACAACGTTTGTGGTAATAATGGAGATTTTAAAAATGTATACATCTATGTTGGAAGTAAATCTAATGTGGAAAAATATAAATTTATTAGTCAGTATGAGTTTGGCACAGCAGAATTTGTTGCGGATATGAATAAAAATGATTGGTATTCATATTGTGATGTAATTGATGTAAATAATAAATATCAAATAAAAACCGATCAGGTAGGTGAGAAGTTTAGTTCAACTTATAATATTGATATAGATAAAATAATTTATCGTACTTATCTTCGAGATGCTGACACGGGTTATGAAAGTTCAAGGGGTTGGATTGTAGTTACTGGCGGTGTGAGTGGTAATAAGCCAAGTGGAGATGCTATTAATGTGGATCCAAGTTTAACTATGGTCTATTTTGATACAACAGCAAAAAAAATATCCGATACAGAATATAAGCAGCCAACAATATACGGTGAAAAGGTTACAAAATTAGATGGTGATGGAAGTACTGCAATTAATACTTCTATCATGAAAAAAGATAAAGATGGGACATATACTTATAATGGCTACAAAGTTGTAATTGAAAACGGTCGTGTTGAATTACATGTCCCAATGGAAAATGGAAAAGATTTTCGTTATAATAAAGACTGGAGTAATGGTGGTAAAGTAGGAAAATATGATTTAAATAACAACTTGATTGAATATGTTGATGCAAGCAATCTAAATATTCCGGACGGCTATAATAGTGACTGGGCTTATTTGGAAAATCATGAATGGATTTTTTATTACGAAGGAAGTCCATTTGTCATTCAATATTACAAACATCATGTGTGCTTGGACTTGTATCAAACAGGCTATAAAGTAGGAAGCACATTACAGTTAAAAGTAAGAGGGGTAGATGCTTCTAAGTTACAGAATACATTTAATGCGAATGATGTAAATCAACTTTCTACTTTTACTAATAAATTAGAAAATGCAGGAGGTGATCATAATTCAGGAGGATATCTTCCTGGAATGGCTGGCGTAACCATTGAAAAGGTAGAAAATGAAGCAAATACTGCAATAATAAATATACCATGGACGTGGGATACATATCCTTATGTGTGTATTACATATAGTGCTGCTTTAAGTTCTGTCGGTGCAGAGATATCTATGAAATGGATTGGCGGAAACACAACTACATCTACAACAACAACGAATTCATACACCCCCATGCTCACCCTCAACGGCGACAACACCTACACCAACATCACCCTGGACTGGACGAAGTGCGACTATATCACCAACGTCGGCGAGGTGGGGATTCAGTTCGACAAATATCCGTCGAATCTCAAATATGACGTGTATTCCAAGGATTATACCCAGCTGGCATCCGGTCAGAGCCTGTCAAAGTTCATGATGAACAGCAACAGCGCAGTAACGCCCTCTGCGGCAGCCGATAAGATCGTGCATCTCTACTGCAAGGGACTGAGTCCGGAGGATATCTCCTGTAGTATCGTGGCACCCAGTGCGCCGATCACAACGGATACCACAACGACAACCACAACCACTACAACTACCTCCGCCGAAACCGAGACCACGGCGAAAACCACTTCTGCGGCGGAGACCACATCGACTACAACAAGCAGCACGACCACCACGACAACCTCTGCCACAACAACGACAAGCACGACCACTTCCACCACAACGGAGACTTCGACAACCACAAGCACCACGACAACAGCAACCACTTCTTCGACGACTACTTCTGCGGCGACCACTTCCACAGTCACATCCACATCTGCTGTGACATCGTCCTCTGTAAGCACGAGCAGTACGAGTACGTCTGCTACAACAAGTACAACTACAAGTATTACAGCGACGACTACCACTTCTGCGACGGAAACTTCCGGCAGTGTGGTGACAACTGTGGTGACCGGGGTGAACAATTATCAAGTACTGACAATTCCAAATTATAAATTATTGAGCAAGGTTGAATTTGAATTCGCTGGAGAAAATGCACCTGTTGACTGGGACTGTCATTTTACTGATTCAAATGGGTGGAATGATACATTTTCAAAAACATTTAGAACAGATGATCTAGTAAATAATAAATATCAAATTGATTGCGAAAATATAAATCAACAAGGCTATCTAAAAATTGGAACATATACACGGCAGCCTAAAATGAGTATTAAATCCGTTACTTTCTACTATAGAAATCCGAATGTCATAATTACCAATAAACTGCCGGATGGATATGCGGTTGACAAGGCAAGCGGTACAGCATTGCTGAATTCTTCTTATGAGTTTACTGTAACATGGAATCCGGAAGAATACCGTACTCCGACAGTGAAATGGAATGGTGTTACCATGATTCCTGTAAATAAAGAAGATGATAAAGCCACATATGCTGGTAAGATTGATGGCGATGTGGAGATTGTCGTTTCTGGTAGAAAGGAAGATTTAAGCGGAAATACGTTGGTAATTGATGATTTTAATTATGGAACTGAATATGATATATCTAAGTATTGGTATATTGATGAAGATGGTAATGGTCAAATACCAAAGGAAATCCAAGTTGAATTTTCAGATGGTAGCTATAACTTAAGAGCGGTTTTGTCGGCTGATAAATTTAAGACAACCTTGGGAGAAGGCAACGGAATTTTTGAATATTGTGCTTCCAAAAATAGCAACGGTGGAGAAACCTACGTTATTTCAAGTGATGTAATAAGTAAAATTAGTATGATAAAAAATGCAAAGATTAAATTTGAGAATTGGGGAAGTAATGCTAAAGTAGAGGCTATCAAGTTTGTATATGCAGATAATTCTGAATTAGCCAAAGCTGTTCGGTATATGTCGAGAAAAGAAAATATTGCTGCAATTTTAGATTCAGAACTTTCTCATCATGCAGTTACAACTTCTGCTAGAGAAACTAGCTTTACCACCACCCCTCAAACCACCACAACAACAACCACTACCACCACCGCCAAGCCCATCGCCGCCAGCGAAAACGGCAAAAACGTTGGCCTGGACGAAACCAGTGCGGCTGGCTGTGACATCACATTCAGCGAATCTCTGTTCAACGAAAGCGGCGTGTGCTACTTTACCATCACGCCCAAGGCAGGCTACACCCTGTCCGACGGCTACACCGTAAAGGTCGGCACAGAGGTGCTTTCCCCGAAGAACAACTACAACCCCAAGACCGGGCAGTGGTTCTTCTGGAGCAACAAGAGCATGACGGACTATACCATCCACGTGGAGGGTATTTCTCCGGCGGCATAACGAAAAAAGGCGCATTCCCGGATACGTTCCGGAAATGCGCTTTTCGTTTATTGATACACTCTGATTACCGCAGACCGCACAGCTGCAAGTACAGGTTTGCAATGGGTTCGCCCACCACCAGCGCCAGCGCCATGCCGGCAGACAGATACGGCCCAAAGGCGAATCTGGAGTCCCCGGTCTTTGCCTTGTGGATCAGCCCGAAGATACAGCCCAGGATCAGCCCCAGGAACAGCCCAACCACAACGCCTTTTACCCCCAGGAACAGTCCGCCCACCAGCATCAGTTCCGCATCGCCACGCCCCATGGCACGCTCGCCGGACAGGATCACCAGCAGGAACAGGGGGACGGACGCTGCTGCTGCGCCAATGAGGTGGGAGAGCAGGGTGCTGTTTCCGGTGCAGACATCATAGACCGTGGCAGCAATGCCCAGCAGCCCAATGAATCCCAGCACGTACAGATTGATGAGCTGGGTGTCCAGATCCATGAAAAAGACGACCACCAGCGCCGAACAGAACAGCCCGGCATACAGCGGACGGTCAAAGATGCCGAAGTATGCGTAGATCAGCACGTACAGCACGGCGTTCAGACTCTCCACCAGCGTATAGCGGAACGGGATCTTTGCGCCGCAGCTGTGGCATTTTCCCCTGAGCCGGCACCAGCTGAAAATCGGGATCAGATCCCGTTTCCGGATGGGCGTGCCGCAGGTCATGCAGTGGGAGTTGTTCCGCCACAGGGATTCCTCCTTGGGCAGCCGGTAGATACAGACGTTCAGAAAGCTGCCGATGGCTGCACCAAAGGCAAAGATGATGCAGTACAGCAGCGCATAGCATAGGTAATACATAAAGCAGATTCCTCTCTTTTTTACTTGCTTTATTGTATCACACTTTGAAAAATGTGTCAAGAAATATGGAAAATTCGTGTACAGCAGAAAAAGTGAAACACGGAGCGGATACAGCGGAAAAAACACGGCAAGCCCCTTGACGAAACCGGCAAAAAGTAGTACAATATTGTAAGAAGCCGGTGCATTGCCGGTTAGCATTTATGGGAGGTATACACCATGTCTGAAAAGTTTATTGTTGAAACATCTGCAAGACACGTACATCTGACTGCCGAGGCATTTGCTGTGCTGTTCGGTGAGGGAAAGGAACTGACAGTTAAGAAGATGCTGTCTCAGCCGGGACAGTTCGCAAGCGAAGAGCGTGTAACTATCGTTGGTCCGAAGAAGGAACTGCCGAACGTTTCGATCCTCGGCCCGTTCCGCAGCGCAAACCAGGTAGAGCTGTCTGCAACAGATGCACGTTCTATCGGTATTGCAGCACCGATCCGGGAATCCGGTGACGTAGCAGGCTCCGGTGCATGTACGATCGTTGGTCCGGCTGGTCAGCTGGAGATCTCTGAGGGCGTGATCGTGGCAAAGCGTCACATCCACTTCACCCCGGAGGATGCAGCGAAGGCTGGCGTAAAGGACAAGGATATCGTTTGGGTACGTGTTGAGACCGACGGCAGAAAGGCAATTCTGGGCGACGTGGTTTGCC
>OGWR01001511.1_pt1 | contig 18521 bp, 9 predicted proteins | sample 1576061 | NCBI WGS metagenome assembly OGWR01 (sample SAMEA3541511, study PRJEB24748) | human gut metagenome | biome: human gut; feature: human-associated habitat; material: faeces | place: China | collected 2012 | reverse complement strand
AGGGAGCGAAACAGACAGGCATGTATTGAACTGTCCGCAAAAAATGACCGACTGACATTGAACAGCAGGAGGGGCGTATTTTACGACAGGGCAATCTTAATCCAAAGGTCAATATTTTCCGCTATGTGACGGAAGGAACCTTTGACAGTTATTCGTGGCAGCTCATTGAGAACAAGCAGAAATTCATCGGTCAGATTATGACAAGCAAATCTCCGGTACGTTCCTGTGAGGATGTGGATGAAGCAGCCCTTACTTATGCGGAGGTCAAGGCTCTGGCAACAGGAAATCCCTACATCAAGGAAAAGATGGACCTTGATATTCAGGTTTCAAAACTGAAACTTATGAAAGCAAACCATACCAGTCAGAAATACCGTCTGGAGGACAACATTGCAAAGTATTATCCTCAGCAGATTACAATTTTAAAGGAGCGTATCAGCGGGATGCAGGCGGATATTCAGACTACAAAAGCAAATCTTCCGGTGGACAAAGAGCAGTTTTCCATGAAAGTTGGGGATACGCTCTATACAGATAAAAAAGAAGCCGGAACAGCCCTTGTGGAGATGTGCAAGGAAATAAAAACAGTCAATGCCCCTGCGGTCATTGGCGAATATGCAGGTTTTAAGATGGCAGTATCCTTTGATGCGTTCAACCACAAATTTGTAATGAACCTGAAAGGACAGCTTTCCCACAATCTGGAAGTCGGTTCAGACCCACTCGGTAATATCTCCCGTATTAACCATGCACTGGAGTCCATGCCAAAGCAGCTCATGGAAGCCCAGACAAAACTTGAAACGGTGGAGCATCAGCTTGAAACCGCAAAGGTGGAGGTGACCAAGCCTTTTGCACAGGAAGCGGAACTTGCAGAGAAGTTAGAGCGTCTGTCAGCATTGAATGCCCTGCTTAACATGGATGAAAAGGGAAATGACGGGATTGATATGGATGATGAGCCGGAAGCTCCAAAGAGCGAAAAAGAGGTTGCAGACTGTCCGGCGAAGAATACTCCGCTTGCAGAGAAAACAGTGGGTATAGGGCAGGATAAGAGCATCAGACAGTATGCAGATGTACCTGCAGAAAGAGTATCCCTGAAGGCGAAGCTGGAGGTGATGAAAGCAAAGGTTGCAGGAGGAGATACAGAAAAGCCTATGCCACAAAAGGTAAAGGGAAAAGAAGAAACCTTATAATAAAATCTGAAGTTTTTTATTTTTATTCCCAACTTTATTCCCAACATGTTATAATTATTCTGGTTGGGAATAAAAGTTGGGTAAAGGAGCATACTAATGGATATTAAACAAATTGTTTTAGATTTATGTGCCTTAAGTGATGAACAGGAATGGTTTGAATTTAAGGAAAACTGGTTTCAGCCTGAGGCATTAGGCGAATATGTATCTGCCCTGTCAAATGCGGCGGCTTTTCATTATAAAAAATATGCGTATTTCATTTGGGGTGTAAATGATACAACCCATGAAATTGTAGGAACAACATTTAATCAGTATTGTGAATATAACAAGGAACCGTATCAGAATTATCTTGCGAGAAATCTGTCACCAAGCATAAATTTTAGTTTTGAAGAAACAGAAATTTATGGAAAGAGAGTCGTTGGTTTGGTAATTCCTGCGGCAACCGAGATTCCTACGGCATTTAAAGAAAAGAGGTTTTTAAGGATAGGATCATCAAAATGTAATATGAAAGATTACCCTAAGAGAGAAATTGAACTTTTCAAAATACTGGATGGAAGAACCGAAACGATAGAAACAGTACCGGCAAAATACCAGGAACTTACATTTCAAAAACTCTTTGGATATTACGGTTCCAAAGGTATTGTTCTAAATCAAAAGACGTTTATTAAGAATCTGGGGCTAAAAACAGAAGAAGGCGAGTTTAATATATTAGCGCAGCTTCTGTCGGATAACTCTCATTTTCCGCTTCGTGTATCTATTTTTGATGGAGAAACAAAAGGCTCTAATCTTTTCTCTGTACGTGAATTTGGAAATGACTGTTTATTATACAGTTTGGATGAGTTGTTGCGTTATGGAGATGTATTGAACCTGATTCAGGCGGATGAGACAGACAGGGTCGTTGAACGAAAGGAGGTTCCGTTATTTGATAACAAGGCATTTCGTGAGGCTGTCATAAATGCCGTCCTGCACAATAAATGGGTGGAAGGAAATGAACCTATGATTTCGGTTTTCTCTGACCGGATAGAGATACTATCGAGAGGAACACTTGCTCCGGCACAGACCATGGAGGGATTTTTCTTAGGAGAATCAATTCCTGTAAATGAAAAATTATCCGAGATATTTCTTCAACTGCATATAAGTGAGAAATCTGGTCGAGGAGTCCCTAAAATTACGGAAATGTATGGAAAAGATGCATTTTCATTTAGGGAGAATTCCATTGTTGTTACTATCCCATTTGAGAGAATAAATAAGGTTGGGAATAAAGTTGGGAAAAAGGTTGGGGATAAGAAATCTTTAAATTCCAGAAGGCAAAAAATTATTTCAGAAATGAGGGACAACCCGAACATTACAACTGCAGAACTTCATAATATATTAGGGGTGAGTGAAACAGCAGTAGAAAACAATATATCATTTTTAAGAGAAAATGGGTATATAGAGCGGGTTGGTTCAAAAAAGGCAGGATACTGGAAAGTATTGTAAGTGTTGTAAAACTATAAAACGAAGATAAGGTGTAATCGGATAACAAAAGAAAGGATAGTTGAGGAATATGTATCTTTCATTGTTGCAAATAAAGAATTTTAGATGTTTTGATGGAAATGAGCATAGTATTACTTTCAAAAAAGGTTTAAATGTTCTTGTTGGGGAAAATGATTCTGGAAAATCAGCAATCATGGATGCGATAAAACTAGTTCTTGGAACTACAGATATGAACTGGTATAGAGTGGAGCAGGAAGATTTTTACAAAGAAGATGCAACATTAGAAATTAAAATTACATGTAAATTTGAGAAATTGAATGAAGATGAACGAGGGGCTTTTTTGGAATGCCTCTCATATGAAGATGAAAATAAAAAGATTCCATGTTTATATCTACATTGGACGTGCAGATATTTATCATCATTCAATCCGCCTCGCCCAGTGGTAAATGTCTCAACAGGAATAGAAGGAAACGGACCATCACCATCTGCAGAAGCAAGAGAATTGTTAAGAGCTACATACTTGCGTGCCTTGAGAGATGCATATAGTGAAATGCAGGCTGGGAGACATTCAAGACTATCACAAATTATGCAACATATTTCTGTTGTAGATCAAGGAGTTGATGAGTATGAGGAGGGAATTGATATTCATAATCTTTCCATAGCGGGAATAGCAGATCTTTCAAATACACTTTTAGCAAAACATCCAGCACTGGATTCAATCAACGAAGAAATGACGACAATACTGCAAGAAAAAATGCTTTTGAAAAAGGATAACATAAGAACAAGATTGGAAGTTACAGGGTCAAATTCTAATAAAATAAAAAAAGAGATGGCATTATTGGAGAAATTAGATCTTGCAGTAGATAAAGATGCCAGTGATATGTGCGGTAGAGTTGGACTTGGGACAAGTAATATTATGAGTATGGCATGTGAGTTGCTATTACATAATGAGGCAATAGGAGATAATAAATCCTGTTTTTTATTGATTGAGGAACCAGAAGCACATATACATGCACAAAGACAATTAAAATTAATTCAATCGTTAGAAGAAGAATCTGAGAAAGGGAATAGACAGACTATAATTACTACACATTCGCCATTATTGGCTTCTGTTGTAAAATTATCGAACATTGTGATTGTGAAATCGGGTAAAGTATATTCTCTTGAGAAAGAGCAGACAAAATTGGATGAAGATGATTATCTTTATTTGGAAAAATACCTTGATGCAACTAAAGCAAATCTGTTTTTTGCAAGAAGTGTAATAATTGTAGAAGGTCCTGGAGAGGCATTGCTGTTACCTACATTATCCAAATTATTGGGATGTAATTTTACAGATTATGGTACTTCGCTTGTTGATGTTAGAAGTACCGGATTGAGAAGATATGCAAGGATATTTCAAAGAAAAGATGAGAATAAACAGTTGGATGTAAATGTTGCATGTGTTACAGATAGAGATATTATGCCCAATTGTGCTCCAAGAATTTGTATAGATGAAAAATATACAGATGATAAGGATACATGGCCAGAGAAAAGTAAACGTGCATGGCGAGCAGAGGCTGATTATTCAGTATTAGGAGCAGAAAACCATGTTAATGAGATAAAAGAAAAAGCAGATGGACAGAAAGTAAAAACATTTGTAGCCAATCATTGGACACTAGAATATGACTTAGCGTATATAGGGCTACAGGATGAAGAAATGAAGGAAATATTAATTGATTCTGTAATAAATGTAAGCTATGAAAAAAAGAATAGACCAAGTAAGAAGGATAAATTAATTGAAAAGATAAATGCTTATAAAACTAAAGAAGAAAGAGCAGCTTGCTTTTATAGTTTTTTTACTTCAAAAAAAGCATCAAAAGCTGATTTCGCACAAGAATTAGCGATTAATCTTGAAAAGAAATATATAAACAGAGCTGAAGACTTGAAAAAGGTATTACCGGATTATTTGATAAGTGCAATTATATATGTTACTAAGGGGTGAATTGATTGGAAATTGAGAAATTAGCAAATATAGAGATTACTGACGAAGATATATTGTGGGTAGAAGAGATGATGGGCGGAAAAGTTCATTTTGATTCTGCTAGAGTTAATGTACTAAAAAATATGGATTCTGTTGATATACAGGCGTTTCCGGGAAGCGGTAAAACAACTATATTGGTTGCTAAGTTGGCAATTCTTGCAAAGAAATGGCCATATTCCAATGCTGGCATCTGTGTTTTATCGCATACAAATGTGGCAAGAGAAGAGATAGAAGAGCGATTAGGAAACACAGAGATTGGGCGAAAATTGTTATCGTATCCGCATTTTATAGGTACAGTGCATTCTTTTTTTGATACATATGTTTCTTTACCATGGTTAAAGTCAAACGGATATGAAATCAATATTATAGATACGGAGCTTGTCCACTCACTTAGATGGAATAAACTACCAAGAAATAAGCGTTACTATTTAGAAATGCAATATAAAAGTGAGACGATTTGCGAATATCGAGATAATATAGGGAATATCGAGCGAGTTAAAAATGAAGAAACAAATGAACTTTTGTTATCAGTTATTGAGAAAACTCAAAAAGATGGATATTTTACATTTGGGGAAATGCTTTTATATGCTCAAAAAGTTTTGAAAGAATGGGATGAGATACCTAAAGCTATACAGAGAAGGTTTCCTATATTGTTTATAGATGAAGCTCAGGATACAGATACGTTTCAATGGAATTTGCTCAAAAAGGCTTTTAATAGTGATGGAGAGTTGAGCATAAGGCAGGGATTTGGTGATAGTAATCAAGCAATATATGGGAATTTATATGCTGATGATACAACGGAAAATTTTCCAAGGGAAAATGCACTTGTTTTAAGTGAAAGCAGAAGATTTGATTCATCCATATCAAGTTTAGCCAATACTGTTGCTCTTTCAAAAGCTCAAATGGATGGTACAGACAATGAATTTACGCAAAAGGGAATCAAACATACAATCTTTTTATTTGAAAAGGAGAATGCAGCTCAGGTAATAGATGAATTTGGACAACTTATATTGGATACGTTTAGTGATGAGGAACTGAAAACTTATGAAAAAGAAGGCGTTCATGTAATTGGGATGATTCATGATAAAAAAGAAGAGACAAAAGATAATCAATTTCCCAAAGGAATATATGATTATTGGAATGCTTATGAAGCTAGAAAAGCAAACAAGAGAACCACTCCTAAAAATTTGATTGATTATTTTAGGAAAGGAATTGAAGAATTTCAGAATAATGGAGAAAAATCAGAGCAGATTGAATGGATTTGTAAAGGTCTTAGACGATTAGTTAATAAAGCTAAGGAATGTAATTATATACCTGCTACGGGAAATTCAATCAATGCTATTATGAAACTATTATCAGATGAACAAAAAAAGGATTTCAGAAAGTTACTTATGTTACTTGCTGATTTTGGTAATCTAATTTCTAAAGAAGATTGGAAGTCTATGGTTATTATTATGAAAAAAATATTGTCTCTATTTGAAACTGAACCCAATGAGGATGTAAATAAATTTGGAAAATGGGTGGAAGATCAAGAAAAGAGCAATGAAAATAGCAATGAAAATAGTGATGATAAAAAACTATTGCCAAATTATTATGTGTACTGTGACGAAGAGACAAAACGCGAGGTTGATATGGAATTTGGTAGTATCCATTCTGTTAAAGGAAGAACACATTTAGCTACTTTGGTGTTAGAGACTTTTATGAAATCACATAATATGAAATCAATACTTGATTATCTGTGTGGAGAACCACCCAAAAGGATGAAGAGTTCTTCAGAGAAAAGATTAAAATGCCAGTATGTTGCAATGACAAGAGCAAGAGCGTTGATTTGCCTTGCTATTCCTATTGATTTTGTGGATGAAAAAATGCAGATGAAGTTACAACAGAAGGGATGGAATCTGAAAATTGTGTAGTCTTGTTCCATTAAAGTAAAGAAAGGGGTTATGAAAAAGTGAATTTATATATTTTGCCTGTACAACGTGTACTGTTAGAGTACGTATTAAAACTTGGAGATATGATTTTTTTCCCAGGAGATGTATCAAATGAGGCTATTGAATATAGTAATCTTTTAGATGATGAAAAGGAGAAATTAAGATTAATTGTAGAACACAATCGAAGTTTCTTTACAGAACAACTAACAGGTTTACCTTTTCTTTTATTATCATCTAAATATGATATTATTGAGATAAATAATGATATTACTATTTTTGAGAAAATTCTAAATGATGCAAATAGACGATTTGATTACATTAGAATATTAGAATGCCCATTTAATAGACCGGAATATACTATAGGAATCCCTGGGCTTATAGATGGTAAAAGAATGCTATTTTCAATCAATGACGATTATTCAATCGGGGCATATATAAATGGAGAAGAAGAGTTCTATTTAATGCAAAAAGGAATTGGACTTGATCTGGGTGTGACAGAGAATAATGATACAAGATTATATAGAGTGATTTATTCACACAGAAATGACGAAGTATATAACTTATATAGGCGATATATAGCCGAGGCATGCGAGGCATTGCAGATTATTGATGAGACAAGATGTTTTATTTTTTTGTTTTCAAAAATAGATGGAATGGGACTTTGTGATACATACAGTTTTACTGATAACAAGAAAAGAATTTTATCAATTGTTGCTGAAAATCAATCAAATTTTGATGTTATTAGTTCGCAGTTATATTTTTACTCGAAAGAAATAAGAACTGAGGTTGTTCATAAGGGGAAAAGAATAGATGAATTAGTATCGATTAGAAAAGCACATGAGATAAATCAGGAGCTATTTAATATAATAATACGGTTTTGTACAAAGGTAATTGATAGCGAAATAACTAGTATTGAATCGCTAAAAGAATATATTTTAAATGAAGTAAGCAAGTATTCATACAAAATGCCACAAGAGCAATCACTTGCGGGATTACCAGTCGTTTATTCTCAAAGGACAACATATGTTGCAACGTTGGAAGGATTACAGATTAGCTATCCAGAGAAAAGGGGAAACTATTTACTTCTTCCAAGTTTGAATCAGTTCGAATATGATAGATACTATAAAAATTATGTATCAAAAGATTTGGGGGAAGATTATGAATCTATTTTTAATGATTTTTCAATAGAAGACTTTGAATATATTATAGAAATATTATATCGCTGTGAAAGAGCTGATGATGGATATCCGCGTGTTATAGGTTTAAATCTGCCTAAAATCAGTGATGAATACATGCGTTCACCAATAATAAGGGAGCAATTTGTGGATTACATTTGCAATGAGCTCAATGAATGTTTGTATTATGATATGCTATCAGGGGGTGATATTCTAAACGGAGAAGTATTACCTCCCAGAGTTGGGTTAAGAACAGGTATTAGGGCAATTTATGAGTTTGTAGAAGATAAGGAAGAATTGTTCTTACAATTTGTACCAGGAAGGGTATTCAGTGAGTATCAGATTCCTAGCGAGGCATATAATTGTATTAAACTTTATAAAGATGATATATATGAAATATTGTTTGGTAATGCAAATTATATTGATAATTTGTGTAAGCGTTCTTTGGTGAATATTTGTGAGTCAGAATATGTCAGAGATTGGACACAACGAATTAGTTACTTATTTGATACTTTTGATGGAATCGATCCACGAAATTATAATAAAGAAAAGGTAATAAAGTTAGTTTTTACAATATTAGCTATTGATAAGGCGGATTATTTACGGAACAAACAAAAGTATGAGCAATTGAAAAACAAATATAGAAATCCGATACTTCATGGAGGAAAATCTATATTTGAAATTGAACCAGATATTAATGAAATAAAAAAGGTGGATACATATTTGCGAAAGACTATAATGGATTATTGTTTAAAGATCCATTCATTAAGTATTTCAACATGGGAAGAATTAGATAATGCATATAGAGTGCAGCAAAATTTCCTAAAATTATAACCTTTGATAGTTTATATAATCTATCAAAGACAAATATATTCATGATAATTATCAATAATAGAAAGGAGACAGGAGTAAATTGCAATAAGTAAAATCGAATTAGATAGTAATTTTGTAACAAGAAGTAAATAGCATATATTATGCAGAAGGCAGTCCAGAGCGGGCTGCCTTTTGTCGTGCAAAAAATGAAAATATGGAGGTTTATTATGGCAGACGAAAGAACAGAAAAACAAAAAGTACAGGAAATCACAGACAAGCTGGAGGAAGGATTAAAGGAGCTTTTTGAGAGCGAAAAGTACAAGACTTATCTTTCTACTATGTCAAAATTTCATAATTACAGCTTTAACAACACTTTACTTATCGCCATGCAAAGGCCGGAAGCAACACTTGTAGCCGGATATAAGGCATGGCAAAAGAATTTTGAAAGACACGTTAATAAAGGCGAAAAGGCAATCCGTATTCTTGCCCCTGCACCTTACAAAATCAAAGAGGAACGGGATAAATTGGACCCTGTAACCGGAGGGATGATGTTTGATGAAAACGGTATGCCCCAAAAGGAGCAGGTAGAGGTCACAATTCCGGCGTTTCGTGCTGTGTCTGTATTTGATGTATCTCAGACAGACGGAATGCCGATTCCGGAACTGGAAGCACAGGAGTTGTTATCTACAGTGGAGGGATATAAGGATTTTGTGCAGGCACTTATGAATGTTGCCACGGTTCCTATTGGCTTTGAGGATATTCCCGGCGATTCCAAAGGATATTTCCATACAGAGGAAAAGCGGATTGCGGTGCAGGAGAATATGAGCGAGAGTCAGACTTTAAAGACCATGGTGCATGAGGTGGCTCATTCCATGCTTCACAATAAAGAAATCAACCGGGATGATTTGATGGAAGCACCTGCAAAAGACAGAAATACAAAAGAAGTAGAAGCAGAAAGCGTTGCCTATACGGTATGTCAGCATTTTGGCATAGATACCTCGGATTATTCCTTTGGTTATATTGCAGGGTGGAGTAGTGGTAAGGATATGAAGGAACTGAAATCTTCCCTAGACACCATACGAAAGACAGCATCGGAGCTTATTACAGAAATTGAGGGAGCATTAAGGGAATTGCAGCTAAATCGTGAGATGGAGCAGAGTAAAGAGTGTATCCTGTTGATGCAGAATGAAGATCTGACGGAGTTCAGCCTTGTCAATGTTCGTGGAATGGATACGCAGGAACTTTTGGCTGCTTTATCTAACATGAGTGAGGATGATAAACTCAGCATACAGGCATACTTGGAAAGTAAAGGTGCATGGACTACGGAGCTTGGCAATGAGAAATCAAGAGAATTTGAGGAGTATCACCTTGATGTTCGTTACAATCTTGATACGGATGAGGTTATTGATGTAAAAGCAAAAATAGCAGAGCAGATTGACAGTAACCTTTCTGTTATGGAACAGGCAGAGCAGCTTATCAATCAGTTGGAAGCGGAGAAAACCATATTTACATCAGATGAGCGAAACTTGATTGTGAATTATGCATATAAGCTTAATGATATGGACAAGACAAGGGAGCTTGCAGAAAAACTGGCATATCAGCTTGAATATGCACAGCAGGATGTGGGTCTGACAATCATAGATGCACAGGCAGAGATTGATGCACTTCCAGACCCGATGATTGGTCTGTCTGAAATGCGGGAGCACGGTTATACATGGAATGAAATGCTGCCACTGACGCAGGAGAAAGCATTGGAATTGTTTGACCATGACTTGCCTGTGTATCTGTTACACAATGATGGTTCGGAAACCACAGTAGAAGATAGAGAACAGATTACGGAGCATGAAGGAATTTTTGGCATTGAAAAAGGCGATTGGGAAAATGAAAGAAAACTTCGTTCCATGCAGGCTGAACTTTCGGACAACCAAATAAATAAGGAAGCGCAGCTTTTGTATGGCAGCTCTGACAAGTACGGTATTTATCAGTTGAAGCATAATCCGGAGTTGAATCATCTGCGGTTTGAAGGTACAGAGTCTTTGAAGCGTATGGGTATTACAAAGGACAATTTTGATGCTATTAAGCCGGAAAATTATGAACTGATTTATGTAGGAGAGCTGTCTGAACTGCAAGAGCAGACAGAGGGCGAAACACTGGAAGCAATCTATGAGAAATTTAATATAGACCACCCAGAGGATTACAGAGGGCATTCCCTGTCTGTCAGTGATATTGTGGTCCTGCATCAGAATGGGGAAAATAGTGTCCATTTTGTTGATTCCTTTGGATTTACCGGACTTCCTGATTTTATGCAGACTTTGGAGGGAGTAAAAGAGCAGGAAGCGGAGATTGACACCTCTGGACAGGATGTCCAGAAGTCAGAGCCGGAGAAACAGGAGCCGGAGACTTCGGACAACACGTTGGAAGATGGGGATGAAATCATTGACCTTGGTGATGAAAAGGAACAGGTGCTTGCAGATATGAAAAAATCCTTGGAGATTGGGGAAGAAACCGAACTTGCCTTTCAGATTGCAGACCGCTATATCAGTATCCAAGAGGTGGATAGAGGCTATGATTATTCCATTATGGGAGCTGATTATAAGGAGATTGACGGTGGAGTTTATGACAATTCGGATGTGACAATTAGGGAGGCACTGACTGATATCGTAGATGATTTGAAAGCTGCTCCAGACCATAACGGAGCGAAAGGGAGTATTAAGGAAAAGGATGAGCTGATACCGATTGATTATGATGGATTGATGGAAAAGGTTGAGGAAGCCAATGAAGTTGTACCAAAAAATCAAGAGAGCAGCATCATAACGCATTTCAGGGCAAAGACCAATGAATTGTTCCATGACATTAGTGAAATGAATACGGCAGAAATTGAAGAAACCATAAAATGCCATGTACAGGCAAAGATTGATGAGTATGATATGGATGCCACAATCATTGATGCTGTTGTTGTAGGAAGTCGGTGCAGAGGTCTGGAGAAGGAGAGCTCTGATCTTGATGTGGTGGTGGAGCTTTCCACGAAAGAGAGAGAGGATGATTTGTTCAATGCGTTTAATGAGGACGGGTTACATATTGGTGAGGTAAAGGTTGACATCAATCCGATTACTGCCCAGCGTACCGGGACGTTGGAAACGTATCTGCCACAGGCTGAGGAGTATCTGGAAAGTATCCGACAGGAAAGGGAGCAGGAGCTGACACAACAGATACAGACACAGGGAGAAATGGAGAAAGAAGATGTTGAAGTAACATTGATGGTATCCGAGTGTGGAGAGTTTCATAATTTGGGTGAGTTTTATGAGAATATTCCCACAGTAGAGGAGGCAATCGCTATCTGGAAACAGATACCGCCAGAACGAATGCATGGCATTCCTGCAATCGGTATCAATGTTCACAGACCGGGAGAAGAAAACTATATGAATGATGAAGTTGACCTGTTATCAGGCAACCGAATTGATTTGGAGATATTAGAACATATCCCAAGTATAACCAGTGAACCGAAGGCTATGGAAGTCATTGCAGAGCTTGTAGCAAAGTTACCGGAAATGGAGATAGATGGTGTCATGTCTGAGGATATGGAAGCAAAGGTATGGGAGAAACGTATGCCGGATTTGTCACCTGCAGAACAGCTTGCTGTAGAAATTGACCGTTTCAGCCATGATTATGATATTTATTCCTACCGCAACAATAACCCAAATATGACGGAAAGTGTGTCAGAGATTTCCGAGATGATAGTTCAAGGGAATACGGAGCCTATTACAGACTGGTTGAGCGAGGTTATTTCTGAGGGGGCATTGCCGGATGAAATGCAAAGGGTAAAAGTATTGCTAGAAAAATTGGCTGAATACAAGCCTCTTGCCAAGATTGAAGAGATGGAAGAACAGAATTATAACATGATTGACAATATGCTGAATAATGGTGCAGAGAAAGCACAGAGGGAAGCAAACAAAAAGGATCAGGAACAACCTGCGGTAAAAGTTTCCTTAAAAGCTCGATTGGCTGAGAAAAAAGAACAGTTAGCTGGTTCTGGACAGGAACATGAAGTACAGGAAAATACAAAGAAAAATCAGAGGGAGATATAAGCGATGAATAATAAATTTACAGTATAAGAAGTCAATTTAATCTGCATTTTTGAGTGTAAGAGCAGGACAAAGGTTATAAGTGATATTAAAAAAGTGATTAAGCATTTGGATGATGGTGAAATGGTAGAATTGTCAAATCGGGTAGTTGCCAAGTTGGATAATATGACAGATAAAGAATTCGCAGTGATGGAGTTTGTAGTAACAGAATAGAAATAGTTTTGCTGGCAGAGCATGGAAATGAATGTGTTTTGCCAGCATAAATTATATTAGCTTGACACAAAAATATTACAGGTGTAATATTTAATACGAGAGAAATTTTTTAAACTTGAATTCTTACAAGCGTAATATTAAAGGCGAGTAGGAAACATATTTTGTGAAGAACGGAGGTTAGACAAAGGTGAAGCGTAGAGTAAGAAGGAAAAAGAAACAAAGAACGACGATTTGTTTGACGACATTTGTGTTGGGAATAACGTTTATTGGAGCTATTGTATGTATTGGCATTTTGTATAGAAAGCAAAATACATTGGTTTCTCCAGAAGAACTTTTAGTTGAATATATGAATCATATTCCAAAGCAGGAGTATGAAGAAATGTATGCGATGTTAAATATTGAAGCATCAAGAAATATAAGTCAAGATGATTTTGTGAAGCGAAATTCGACTATTTATGAAGGTATTGAAGTGGACAATATGGAGATTGAAGTTACAGCATATGATGAGGAACGAAAAGCAGTAACTTATCAAACTTCTTTTGATACGGTAGCAGGTAATATCAGTTTTGAGAATGAGGCAATTTTTCTGAAGGGGGAAGATGGATATGAGTTGGTGTGGGACGATTCACTGATCTTTCCGGAATTAGGTTCAACAGACAAGGTAAAGATTTCTACCACGCAGGCAAATCGAGGGGGAATTTTGGATAGAAATGGGCGAGTTCTTGCCGGAAAAGGTGTTGCATCTTCGGTTGGAATTGTACCGGGAAAATTGGAAGACAGAGATGAAGCTATTCAGCAAATAGCAGAGTTGTTGGAAATTGAACCAGAAGTGATTGAAAAGAAACTGTCTGCAAAGTGGGTAAAAGAAGATTCCTTTGTACCAATTAAAACGATTCCTAAAGTGGCAGAAATTGAGTTAATGAAAATCGAGCCGGATGAAGAGGTGTTGAAAGAGAATGAAAGACAAAAAAAATTGCTTGAAATTCTGGGAGTGATGATATCTGACACTGAGGTGCGAGAGTATCCATTAGGTGAGGCAGCTGCGCATTTAGTAGGTTATGTACAGAGTGTTACCGCAGAAGATTTAGAGAACCATGCGGGAGAGGGATATACAGCCAATAGCGTAATGGGTAAAAGCGGAATGGAAGGCTTATTTGAAAAAGAACTGAAAGGACAAAACGGCTGCAGCATTTATATCGTAGATTCTGATGGGAACAAGAAAACAGAGCTTGCGAGCATATTTGTACAAGATGGAAAAGACATACAATTAACTATAGATGCTGACCTTCAGAGGTCATTATATGCACAGTTTAAAGAAGATAAAAGTTGTTCTGTAGCAATGAACCCGTATACTGGAGAAGTTTTGGCTTTGGTTAGTACACCGTCCTATGATAATAATGATTTTATTTTGGGGTTATCTAATGAACAGTGGACTGCACTGAACGAGGACGAGAATAAGCCGATGTATAATCGCTTTCGACAGGTATGGTGTCCTGGTTCAACTTTCAAACCGATTATTGCAGCAATTGGGTTGGAATCAGGAGCAATTGATCCGATGGAGGAATATGGAAATGAAGGGTTAAGCTGGCAAAAAGATTCTTCATGGGGCTCTTATTATGTGACCACACTTCATACATATGAACCTGTCATTTTAGAGAATGCACTGATTTATTCAGATAATATTTATTTTGCAAAAGCTGCATTAAAAATTGGTGCAGAGGAGATGGAAAGATCATTAACGGAACTGGGATTTAATGAAGAGATTCCATTTGATATTAAGATGGCAAAATCACAATACTCTAATACAGAAAACATTGAAACGGAAATACAATTAGCAGACAGTGGTTATGGACAAGGACAGGTTTTGGTAAATCCTTTGCATATGGCATGTATCTATTCTGCTTTCTGTAATGAGGGAAATATTGTAAAACCTTATCTGGTATATCAGGCTGAAGCGACTGTTACGTTTTGGAAGCCGGGAGCATTTTCTAAGGAAACAGCAAACCGAGTATTAGAAGGCACAAAAAAAGTTGTGAATGATTCTCATGGAACCGGACATGCAGCTCATCGTGATGATATTGTTTTGGCAGGAAAAACTGGTACCGCAGAGATTAAGGCATCAAAGGATGATACTTCAGGTACGGAACTGGGATGGTTTGCTATCTATTCGACAGAGGAAACAGTGGAACATCCTATATTGATTATCAGCATGGTTGAAGATGTAAAAGGAAGAGGAGGAAGCGGCTATGTCGTTAAAAAGGACAGTGCAGTATTGGAGGATTGGTTTCATAGCAATTAGTATTATGATATTGCTTAGCGTTCCTGGGTGTGGTGATACACATTTGGAAGATGAACAAGTAGTAGAAAGTGAAATTGCAGTTCAAGATCAACAACAAAATGTGAAGGACAATGAAGATGAGATTATAGAAATTTGTTCGCAGCTGTATAAAAAAGCTTCAGAGGAGAATAAGATAGCAGATTTAGAAATGATTCGTATTATTGTAAATCAGTTTGGAGAAAAGGGGTATCCGGCTGTTGACAGCAGAAATCAGATTGATATGACTGAGGCAGAGCAGGTAGAGTGGTTCTGTGAAATGGTGGATACGCAGGAAGAGGCTGAAATAACAATTATTGAGGTCAGTTACTTGGGCGGATTTGTAAAATATGATTTGGAAACAAAAGACGGAAATGTGGATGTGGTCAGAAGCTATTATAAGTACGAAAACGGAAACATGAAACGAGAGGTGACAGGAAGTTATCAGGCGGAGTATTGGAATTATACAGAAGACGGTTATCTTATGTTTTCAGGAGTTTGGTTTTCGGAAGAATTATATGTACTGACATTGAGCGGAGCGGAGGAGCATACTGCATTACGAGTACAGCCTTTGGATGAAACATACAGAGAGTTGAGTCGGAAGTATCTTCTTCCAATCGGCTTTGAACAGAATAATATGTTCATTGTAGATTGGAGCGAGGATGATTTTGGAGAATTGAATTTCTACGATATGTTTGACCTGCTCTATCCAAAAGTTTATGGGACAAATATTCCTTATGTTGCAGATGACAATTTTGGAGTTGGCGCTGTTTGTCAAATACCTAAGGATGATTTTGAGCGTGTTATCCTGCCCTATTTCGATATTGATAGTGAAACATTGCAATCCAAAACCATCTATAATGCAGAGGATAAAACATATGAATATAAACCGAGAGGATTTGAGGAAGTGGAGTATCCGGAATACCCATATTCAGAGGTAATCGGATTCACAGAAAACGGCGATGGAACACTTACTCTGACAGCCAATGTGGTGTTTCCGTATGTGGGGGATTCTAAAGTATATGCACATGAGGTTGTAGTTCGTCCTTTAGAGAATGGAGGAGTACAGTATGTGTCTAACCGAATTATACCATCCGAGGATAATTGTGAGGAAACATGGCATACACCTCGCCTGACAGCGAAGGAATGGGATGAAATATATGGAGGTAAATGATGGAAGATGTGAAATGGATGTTTAGAAAGTGCGGATTTCCAATTTTGATATTCTTGTTTGTTGTTATAGTTGGTACGGTCTGTTGGGAAAAATTGAAAACGGAGAAACCTCAAAGTGTAGCAGAGGAAGTATGGGAACCTCCTGTAGAAATCGAGAACAGCGAAGAGGTATCGGTAGAGGAAACAGATACGGAATCTTCTATGGAGTCTGTATATTGGTTCGTGCCTCAATCTGAGGAGTGCTTAATTACAGATGAGGAAAAGAAAGAATTACAAAGTATGGTATTATCAGCAGCCGAATCAGTCAGTGAAATATATGTGGATATAGTAATTTCAGATGCACCAAACTATTCTTCTGGTATTAGTGACTTCACTAGCGAACAGCGAAAAGTTGTTGTAGAACACTTGGGCAGTAAAGGATTGGTGAGTGTAGAAGAAGATACCAATATGCAGAATTATGGAAAAATAGAGACATTCTATGCTGAATATTTGGATGGTCATGATTCAATGGTAACAGTATTTGATGTACATAGAGATGGGTTGTTGGGTGCAGTAACTTTTATCTATCGTAAAAATAAATTGCAGACTTATTACATAGGAGTGCGATGGAAAGAAGGTGGGGTGCCGGAGATACAGGGTACTTCCGTTAGTGATGTGGCGGAGATCAAACTGACAGAAAAGGGTTATTTTATCTATGCGTATGAAGAAGTAATGGCTCATGCAGGTTTACGGGAGTATTGGAGAATAAAACCACTTTCAGATAAATGCAGAGAACTTACGGAAAAGTACATATCAGGATTAAGCTATGTGAATTCCAATGTGCTTGTCACAAATTGGGGTAGCAGCAATGTAGAGGACATTCTGATGCCTTGTATGTATGAAGATATTTATCGGATTTATACAGGTGAAAATTTGAAAACGGAAGATTGGAAAATTTCGGCAGAGGAATTTGAAAAGATTATGACCACCTATTTTCCTGTATCGGTGGAACAGTTGAGAGAGCATTGTGGATATGATGAGGGCAGCAACAGTTATGAATATGAAATGATTTATGCCAGCCCATATCCGCCCTTTGGAGAGGTGGTTGATTATACAGAAAATGCGGATGGAACAATTACGCTTATCGTTGATGGAGTATGGCCGGATTATAATTCCGATCTCGCTTTTAGAAACACGGTTGTGGTCCAACCATTTGAAGATGGAACGTTCAGATATCTTTCTAATTCCATAGAGCAAATAGAATTGGAACTGCCGCCGATAGCAAAAGCACACTAAATGTGCTTTGAACGAAAGGATGATTTTAATGGTAAAAACAAAACCTACGGTTTTATTTAAGAAAAAAAGTATTCTACTGATTATGGTATTTCTGATTGGGTGTTTCGTATGTGCCTGCGGAAAAGAAAAGAGTGTTGTGGGTGAAACTCTTGTGGAAGATACGGAAGAAGTATCTTCCACGGAGGAAACAAAAAGCGCTGAGGAAGAAGCTGCAGAGCAGTGGGAAAAGGGCTATGGACTTCCAGTGGATGAACAGGAGGAAAAAGAAGCTGCGAATGACTGCAAAAAAATGATGGAACTTATTTTTGACATTTATAAGGATGCAGATAAAGGGACAGCATCCAATGTGGTTCTGAATGATGAAACGGTTCTGGAAATGCAGAAAAGGTTAATGGAAACAGGATGTCCAGTTTCCACTTTGGTAACATACTCCAATATGGAAAATTATGAAAGTGTGGATCGGTTTCTTGAAGAGTGTACGGATGGGAAAAGTGGTTCTGTTGTAATTTACGAGATACATGGTGATGGCGGTATAGGGAGAATGAAATTTATTTTTGACGGAACAGAGATGTATGTTGTAAGCGCAGGAGGTATATGGAATGACAATAACAAGCCGGGAATGTCCTATATTTCCTATACCAGAATCAAAGAATGGAAGTACACGGAGAAAGGGTGGTTCGGTTATGAGTTATGTGTGCCGGAGCGGCCGGAAGTCAGTGAAATTATGGACGGAAGCTGCCTGATCAGAATAAAACCTATGACAGAGGAACAGCGTGAAATGTCTGAACGTTGTGTTCGGGGGCTTGGATATCAGGGACAGAACCTTTTGTGTTCCAACTGGAATGTAGAAAATATGAGTGAGTTGGATTAT
>OGWR01001508.1_pt1 | contig 18537 bp, 20 predicted proteins | sample 1576061 | NCBI WGS metagenome assembly OGWR01 (sample SAMEA3541511, study PRJEB24748) | human gut metagenome | biome: human gut; feature: human-associated habitat; material: faeces | place: China | collected 2012 | reverse complement strand
GATTGGGGTTCTCCCCAAAGTGCGTTTGGATATCCAAACGCTATGCTTGCAAAACGAGTACCGCCAGTCTCTGTATCACCCGGCAGACCCGCCTTTTATTTATTTCGATTCTTTGATCTGTACCAGTCCATCAAGTGTCGTACAAATGATATGGAGTCTGTCTGCCATACTGATTTCCGTATTCATCGTCCCTGTCACTTCTTTTCCACATACAACGACCATCCGGCATCTCCGCAAAAGGATATGAGACATCCTTCCATATCCCTGCATATCTTCCGCATCTCCTTCTTCGAGGAACGGTGAAAATCCAAACCTCGGACAGATCGGTACATAACCCAGTTCATAGATTTTCCTGCAATATTTCTGCACTTTTACCCGGCTTTCTTCTGCTGAACAGCACACATAAGCCAGAGCCTGTTCCATACGCTCCATCCCCTTTCTGCATCCAGTTGGATGCCACTTACTTTTCTCTATAAAAACAAGATGTCCTATTGGACATCCCGGCTACTTTTCATCCTCGTTTTCTTCTGCTTCTAACGCAAACTTCACTCTGTCACTTCCCAATTTATAGTAGGCATCTGTCACTTCAATCCCTACGGCACGATATCCTGTCGTAACCGCTGCAAGGACAGTTGTTCCAGCCCCGGCAAACGGGTCCAGGATCAGACCTCCCGGCTCGCAGATCTGGATCACATCTTTCATAAGCTGCAATGGTTTCTCTGTCACATGGATGCGGTTCTGCGGATTTCCATATCGGAAAACACCCGGCAGACAGGAGACCGGGCGGTTGATCGGCATCGGTCCGTTACTGCCCCACACGATATATTCAGCCTGCTGGCGGAAGCGTCCTTTCTGCGGACGGGAGTTTCCCTTATCCCACACTGCGGTTCCTCTCCAGATCCAGCCTGCCCACTGCAGGGCATCTGTGATCGACGGGTACTGTCTCCAGTCAATGAACAGACAGATCGGCGCCCCTTTCTTGCAGGCTTTTCGGATATCATACAGCCACTCAGCCATCCAGTGTGTCCAGGATCTCTGATCCTTATTATCTCCATCGAAATCCGGGAGTGCATTTGCGGCACTCATGCTGCTGTATTTCTGGTTGGTGGTGCGGTTCCTTTCATTCTGCTTTGTCCCTCCGGACGCATACGGCGGATCGGTAATCACTGCATCAAAGATTCCCGGCTGGAATGCTTTGACCAGTTTCAGCGTATCTCCATGTAAAATCTTCCAGTTCTCCCCTTCGGCATATTCCTCCGGGTATGTTCCCTCTTTCATAAGTTCTTCCAAACTCAGGTCATTTGTCATAGGCATCATCCTTTCTGTTCTCAGCGCTCCGGCTGATTTTTTTTCTTTGTTTGTTTTTTCTGGTAGGACTTTGGCGGTTTCAGTTTCTCAGGAACAGAAAAAGCTCTCCACTTTCCATTTTCATATAAGAACATATCTTTTGTGTGATTATTAAATATATCCCAAGGGAAAATATCCCCTTTGATATAGATATTTCCTCTTACTTCTCCATACACATGGCTTTCTCCACCGATAACAGGTGCATTTACTCCTACCGTATCAATAAATGCTTTTCCACTGATTATCGCATTTTCCTTTATCTCACCGCCACAGATATAACAGTCTCTCTTTGCAACTGCTCTGTCATAAAAAGTAGCATCTCCGGTAACAACCGCATAACCTCTGACCAGACTGCCATCATAAAGTGCAGCTTCTTCCTTTACCTCACCGTTTTCGCAACAGATTGCATCATCATAAATCCAGCAAGTTCCTTCCTGTGACAGGTTGTTTTCATTCTCTACAAAACCGCCCAGTGTTCCTTCTGGTACTTTCTCGTTCACATCGATCAATGCCTGTATTCGATGGAGCCATGGATATTTTGGATGTTCAATTTCTGTAATTTTATACTTACTCATGCTGTCTCCTTTATCGTTCCGGTGGATTTTTCTTTTTGGTCTTCTTTCTAGGATAATATAATGGTGGCTGTAATTTTTCGATTGCTGGTGAAATACTCCATTGTCCATGTTCAAAAATATGTGTGTCCTGCGTATTCGCTTCAATTTTTTCCCATGAAAAAATATTACCATTAACATGGACATTCCCTTGTACCATCCCATAAACACGACTATCCCCGCTAATCAAAGGCTTTTGCAAACACAATGAACCAATAATGGCTTTTCCAGCAATTACAGCATCATCTTTTATTTCACCACTGCTTATATAACAACTGTCTTTTGCGACTGCATGATTATAAATTCTTGCTTTTCCGGCAACTACTGCAGTTCCTCTAACCATACTGTCATCATAAATTTCAGCCTCTTCTCGTACCAAACCGCCTTCACAACAGATCGCATCATCATAAATCCAACACCCTCCTCCCTGTGACAGATTCGTTATACTATCTACAAAACCACCTATTGTTCCCTTTGGTACTTTCTCGTTCACATCGATCAATGCCTGTATTCGATGGAGCCATGGATACTGCGGATGTTCAATCGCTGTAATCTTATACTTACTCATATTATCTCCTTTCACCGTTCCGGCTGATGTTTCTTCTTTGTCCTTTTATTTTCTTTTGGTGGCAGACTCAACTCGGTTTCTACATATTCACTGATAATCAAAAGTGCTTTGTAATAATCCCCACTTTCCAATACTCTTTTACACATTTCTTTTGCTTCTGCTGTCTGTTTATTCTTTTTCAAAAGAGTTGAGGCATCGCCCATAATGGAAAAAATATTCCCATCATGTCCAAGGAGTTGTAACTTGGGACGTTGTTTCTCAGGCTTTATCGGGATTTGCTCTGTTTTCTTTTCATAGATTTTCGGCTGCTCCATATCTGGATGCCAGAAATGCACATTCAGCATTCCACCATCTACCTTGATATCCCTCTGCTCAAATCCTTCACCCCACCCGTCACTGTACTGCCCTGTAATGTATTCGGTGAATTCCTGTAGTTCTTCCTGACTTAAAAATTCATTTAATTCCAGTTTGGTACAGCCGTACAGGATTCCATCTTTGTTTTCTACCGTAACAACTGCACTTTGTATTTTTCCATGAATGGACTCACTTCCATCAAAATACTGCATGAGATCATCTTCCCCATAGCGTTCCAGTTCTTCTCGGATAGCATCTTCATAATCGGCAAGTTCTGTTCCATCTAATGGCATTCCATATTCATCACTCTCCGACCAATCTTCTTCCCATTCGGATTCTTCGGAAAAAAGATTTCCAGTCAGCTCCGTCAACATCTGTACGTGTATCGTTTCTTTTTCTTCCATTCTCTATCACCTTCTTTCTAATGGTCTGTCCCTGCATTTATTTTCCTGCTTTTTTTCTTTCGCAAGGTCTGCGTAATCTGCCCCTTCTTTTTCCGGCAGATTGCAAATAATCTGATACGTTCCCTCGTAATGCTTTTTCATCTGTTCTTTTGCCCATCTCCCGGCAAAATCATTATCAGTACAGATTTCAATTTCTTTGATTTCCGGGTGGTTCTTCAGGAACTCTTCCAGTACGTCCGGTGGCTTTTTAAAACGTTCGCTCTGTATCTGTACATTTTCTTTCGGAGCAGCGATTCCCCCAAGGGAAAGCCGGTATTTATCCTGCTTTCCCTCTTCCAGTGTCATATGTGCCAGTGCATCAATACAAGCTTCGTAAACAGCAACCCGATTCGTCTCTTTTCTCGGAGGAATACAAAAACTGTACTTTTTTTCACTTCCTGCCTGTTCCATCTTGAATCCTTTTCCATTTTTTTCATAGATCCCCCGCAGGAAGGCATATCTCGCTTTTCCAGATTCATCTTTCCCGACAAAAACAGCATTATGGTACGGAACACTTTCATAAAGGATTTCCTGTGAAATACAATATGTGATCACCGCATCACTGATCCCACGATGGTTCAGATAGGCCCGGATTCTCCGACAGTTTAAGAATCTCTCCGGCAGTTTAAATGGTGGTTTTTCTTTTTCAACTAACTGTGTCGGAAGAAAAGATGGACTCTCTTCGCACAACAGCTTTACGGCATCTGTAAATTTCATCCCATCCACTTCTATGAGGAAACGCAGTGCAGACACGCCACCGATATCTCTGGACTTCCAATGCCATTTACTGGACAGTTCATTGATTTTAAAACTGTCGTGGTCTGTCAACTGCCATTCATTTCTGGTTCTTGTCTTTTGCAGTCTCTGTGCCTGATGCGTTCGTAAATACTCATACGCAGTCATGTTCTTTGCTGCCTGAATCTCCTCTTCCGTTACCCAGGGCATTACAGAATGGTATCCTGAAGAGCCAGTACCTTATCAGTTCGCTCCCAAGGAAACTCCTTTCTTCCAAAGTGTCCAAAAACTGCCGTCTGCCGGAAAATCGGACGGTTCAGTCTAAGAGATTCCATGATCTGGACAGGTGTCACTCCAAACACCAGTGGGATTGCTCTCGCCAGACAATCATCTGCACACACTTTTCCTGTACCAAAGGTATCCACTGCGATCATCACCGGCTCTGCCACTCCGATTGCGTAAGCCAGAGACACCTGACATCTGCTTGCAAGTCCGGCAGCTACCATATTTTTAGCAATATATCTTGCCATATATGCTGCAGATCGATCTACTTTTGAACAATCCTTCCCCGAAAATGCACCGCCGCCATGCGGAATCATACTGCCATAGGTATCCACCATCAGCTTTCTTCCGGTCAGTCCGGTATCTGCATCAAGACCTCCGCACACAAATCTCCCTGACGGATTAATCAGGATCTTCGTATCCTCATCCGAAGGCAGTAATCGGAGTGCCGGGCGAAGCACCTTCTCCCTGATCTCGGTCTCTAGCTTCTTCAGACTCTTTTCTGCACTATGCTGGCAGGAAACAACCACGCTTTCCAGTCTCACTGGTTTTTCATCTTCATATTCTACGGTTACCTGTGCTTTCCCATCCGAAAAGATATCTTTGATATATCCGCTTCTTCTGCAAGCCGAAAGTTCACGGGTGATCCGGTGTGCCAAAACGATAGGCATTGGCATAAGCTGTGCGGTTTCATCACACGCATAACCGACCATAACGCCCTGATCTCCAGCTCCCCGGCTTCTGTCTCTTCCCTTTTTTCCATTGTTGTCCCGGAATTCTTTTGATACACTCACTGCTTTTGCGATATCCGGACTCTGCTGGTGTACAAACGCATCCATTTCTATTCCATCCGTACAATATCCGCATTCTCCCAGAACCTTTCGGATCACATCAAACACTGGCGGCTCATATCCGCTGCTGATCTCTCCTGCCACAAACACATTTCCTCTTGTGGCCAGCACTTCACATGCAACCCTTGAAGATGGATCATGTTTCAGGCATTCATCTAAGATTGCGTCTGCGATTTGGTCACATACTTTATCCGGGTGTCCTTCTGTTACTGATTCTGCTGTATAATAACGTTTCATTTTTTCTTCTCCTTATATCTACAAGTCCTGCCACTGGCAAATCCTTACTTACGAATGCATGGTAAGATAAACAGGGCAGGAGCTGCCTGATACACATCTCCTGCCCTGCCGGATTGATTTATCCAGTTATTCTTCTTTTATTTTTCTTCTGTTTCTTCTTTGTTTTCCGTCATTTTTGACTTCTTTCTGCGGTACACAGTCATCCCTGTAACTGTTCCGGCAGATGCCAGTGCAAGCAGGACAAATCCCCATACTTTCTGGTTATCCCCTGTTTTTGGTGCATTGGTCTTTTCGGTTGTTTTCTCCGGTGTTCTGGCATCTTTCATTTCCACTTTCTGCACTTCCATCGTATCTTTCAATGTAAATGTAACATCTTCGGCAATCTCATAACCATCCGGTGCTGTGATCTCACGCAAGGTAAGTTCCTCATTGACCGGAAGCTTCGCAACAGAATGCGGCTTTCCGTCCGTGATCCACTCTTCCAGAACAGTTCCGTCTTTTCGGATGATCTGAAGTTTTGCCCCTTCCAGTTCTTTCCCTGTAGTAATGTCTGTTTTGGAAATTTCCACTTTGGAATATTCGTCTTTCATTTCAACCTTTGTCACACTTCCGTCTTCTTTGACTTCAAAGGTCACATCGCTGGCAGACACATAGCCGTCTTCATAAGGAGCCAGTTCTTCATGCAAGGTATAAGTTCCTTCCGGCAGACCATAGATCACATGATCTTCTTTGGTACTGGTCCATTCTTCCACGATATTTCCGTCTGTGTCGATTACCTGAAGTTTTGCCCCCTCCAGCTCGCTTCCGGTGGTTGCATCTGTCTTGCTGATCCGTGTCTCGGTCGGCTGGTTCTCAACTTCTTTACTCAGTACAATCTTTTCAAGATTCTGGTTTTCGTAGGATGCATCTACTTTCCATACTTCCTCGTTCGGAAGATATCCGGCTTTTCTGACTTCCTCTTTGACATAATATTTCCCATGTGGAAGGTCACTGTCAAAGGTCAGATTTCCGTTCTTGTCGGTTGCTTTCTTTTCCAGCAGGGTATCCTTCTCTACAAGAACTTCTCCCTGATTAGAGACGATATCTTCCCCGGCATACAGTCCGAAGATGACTCCTTCCAGTTTTTCTCCTGTAACAGAATCCTTCTTTTCTACCGATACGGACACTTTCTGTCTCTCGTTTTTGTAGGTAACCCCTTCATAAACAACTGCCTGCGTATCATCCTCGGCTGTCAGGGTAAATTCTTTCTGCTCGGTATTCAGGACAAAATTCTCTCCTGCCACAACTTCTTTCAGATAATAAGTTCCCATTGGCAGGTTGTTGAGTACTGCCATTCCCTTTTCGTCTGTAGTCAGTTTGGCTACCAGGTCATCTTTTTCGTAACGGACAAGCGGATTCCCTTCCTCGTCCTTTGCCCCATCCGGTGAACAGATCGTATCCTTGGCATATACTTCAAACTGGGCACCTTCTACTCCGGTTTCTTCATATTTAAAATCTTTATAGATACCCGTTTCTTCTTTCCCGGATACCGCATCTTTTACCTTTGCCACAAGTATCTTTACTTTTGCCAGAACAGAATCTCCGGTTACTTCGGTAAGCTGTTCTCCCTTTTTCGTCAGGAGCAGACTTCCTACTTGTTCATCATTTTTCTGTTCTACCTCTACGATTGCAGCTCCTGTATCCGGATCGATCTGGTGTGCGGTGTTTGAGGATACGGTGATCTCAATGGCACTCTGCGGATGTTCTTTATAAGTTCCCTTTGCAGTCTGCTCTAATGGTGAAAGGATCGTTGTTCCGTCATACAAAGCCTCTTCGTGTCCCTGTCTTACAAATCCTTCCGGTGCTTTCACTTCCTCGATCCGATAAGTTGAGCATTTCAGTTCCTGCGGTGTGATCAGATATCCTTCCTCATTGGTCTGGAATACGCTGATCTTTTCTTTTTTCGGATACTGAACGACCTGTTCAATGTATTTCTTATTTGTCACATCGTAAATCTTATAAGATGCCCCTGCCTTTAAAACAGTATTCCCTGTCTGTGCATCTTTCTTCACGATTTTTAACAGGAACTCAAACGGACGGTCATCAAACACTCGCCACTGCATAGGTTCTCTGTTGTCATCTTCCACATTTACCACAAATGGATCGATGGTCTTCAGATTCTCCGGTGTCGTGCTTTCTACCACAACATAACTTCCATAAGGCAGTTCCGGGCTGACTGCGTATCCTTTTGTATCTGTGATCAGTTCCGGCACTGGTACATCTGTTCCATTCTCATAGGTGACTGCCACCTTCTCGTTACTGAAATCATAATTTTTAAAATCACTTGCCGTGTAGCTTTCTCCATTGGCCGGTTTCAGCTTTCCATTTTTCACCTGTGACAGGCTACTGATCAGATATACCTGAAATCCTGCTCCTGCGACCAGGTCTGTTTCTGTCTGCTCTCCATCTTCACTGATTTTGATCAACTGGAATGCCTGTTTTTTCACCTGCTCTTTTACCGTAAGGTCTCTTGTCACTTCTGCAACATCTTGTCCCTCATAGGTTACGGATACCTCATATCTTGTAGTATCCAGTGTATATCCTTCCGGCGGAGCGATCTCTTTTACATACATTTCTCCAAGATATAATTCTGAGAACTCCAGTGTTCCATCATCATCGATGACTCCCTGTGCGATCAGGCTGTCCTGTTTATACAGCACCCCTGTTGTTCCATCCGGATGCACGATATCTTCTTTGGCATACAGACCATACACCGCACCTCGAAGAGCGCCGTCTCCCTGTGGCTGGAATGCAAGTGTTTCCTTATCAATCTTTGCGATCTTTACTTTTCCGGTGACCCTCTCATCCGTTGCTGTTACCGTCAATGTCTTTCCGGCTGAAACGTCCACTTGATAGACTTCCTGATTCCGTTTATATCCGGTCGGTGCAGTCACTTCTTTTACATACACAGTTTTGAGTGCGGCATCAAAATAATCACTGACTGCTTTTCCGTCTGTTCCGGTTGCAGTCATCGTCATCAGCAGATTTTCGCACTTCTTATCGGTGTAAATACCGTATACTGCTCCAGATAGTGGGTTCTGTGTATTGATATCTTTCTTCGTCAACTCAATACGTGTCATGTTCAGCCACTGTACGCTGAAGCTTACCGGAGCTGCTGTTTCGCTTTCGAATACACCGATATCCTGTTTGGAATCTCCGGTCGTCAGCACCAGCGTTCTCCATGTCTTTCCGACAGAACCGTATAAGTTGCCGGAAGCATAACTGCCTGTCAGCAACAGATCTGCCGACAGATAAAAAGTATCGCCGCCATAAATCTGGATCTTTCCATTTGTCACACTTGTTCCTTTGGTCAGGTTATGTGCGGTGACATGTTCCGGCACACTGAGTGTCACATAATTTCTGTGATCCCCGGACAGTGTGATATTCGGTGTTTTCTGGAGATTTCCATCTCTTACTGCATTCAGTTTCGTACTGGAAAGGCTCAGTTCCCCTTTTGGAGGTTCTTCCTGTCCGAACAGGTAATTGATATATGCGATCACCCCTGCATTTACAAGGTCATTGTAATTACAGCCTGTAAATCCGGCTTCTCCTGCGTAAGCGTAGCTGGCTGCAATATGCGTATACACATACTTTTCATCCTCTGATTTCCCGGACAGATAACTTCCTGTCAGATCTCCTGCCCCGCCATAGCCATAGTAAAGGACTTTCTGCAGATTCTTGTTACTGTTCAATACCTGTGCCACATAACTTCCACTCGGTGGGGACGCTTTCTGGGACTGGAGACAGTATGCGATCTTTCCGTTTACGGTAAACAGACACGTAAGATAATTTCCAATATAGCTTGGATAATAAATGGTTCGCCCCTTTGTCAATGTAACTGTGGAACCGCTGCTTGTAGCTCTTTCAGCCGCAGACAATACCATCACATTTCCCTCTTCGATGTCCTCTTTCAGTTCTTTGACTGCCTGTGCAGATGCATCTTCCCCGGATGCCTCGATCTCTACATCGGTATAGTTCTGCACAGGCAAGTCCGAATCATCTTCAGATTTTGTATCTGATTTTTGCTTTTCTCCACCATTGTCCTGTGCATGTGCCTGACCTTCCGTATCCGTCAGGATCACCTTTCGGCTGATGATGTAGCTGTCACTCTGATCCTTTGGTACAACCATGTAAGAGGCAATGTAAGTTCCGGCTTTGTCCGGATGGTATTCCCCACCCTTTTCATCTTGGATGCTGACAAGCGTAACATCCTCTTTTTCTGCATCATAATGGATTCCTTCCATACTGGTTTCCACTGCAAATGTTTCATCCGAAATCTCTTTCGTGATATCGTCTGCCGTAACTGCCTTCTCTTTCTGACTCGTAGCCGCCTGTTCGGATGCCTGTACCTCCTGCCCCACATCCGTCTGCTCGGCAGCAAACGCATTGGCACTGCTTAAGGTACTGACGCCCATCAGGACAGCCAGTCCAAAGGCTGCGATTCTGGTTTTTAAATTCTTCACCTTCATGTGTGTTCCCTTCCTATAATAAATATATTGTTCAGTAAAATACCGCAGAAGGCTCTCCCTCTGCGGTAACATTTATCTTGTATATTGCTTTTCTGCTTTTTTCATTTCCTGTCTGGTGCGTTTTACTGCATCCATCACTGCCTTTGTCGGCAAATCGTTTTCCAGACATCCTTCCAGAATTCCATCCAGATAAAATTTCGATGGTCTTGCCGGAACATCCTTATGAGGGGAGTTCATCGTGTATACGAATACTTCCCTTAAAGCTCCAGCCTGATCCTTTACCTGAATGGTTTCTTTCCCATAAAAATTCGGAAATCCTTCATAAAAATCCAGATTCTTTTCACAAGCTTCTGTGATCTTCCATAAGACTCCATCCACATAGCTTCCTTTTTCCGGAAGCACAGTTGCAACGCCATTTCCCGGAGCTCTGCCACGAAATGCCAGCCGGTAATCTTCCAGCCGGACATTGCCAACCACTTCCGCATCCGGACAGCGGAATCTCATCTGCCCCAGGTTCATGTTACTGCCATATGCAAAATAATATCTTTCTTCTATTTTCCTCACCTCGATCTGACGTCTTCCGTCCTTTGTTTTTTCTTCAGGCACTCATATGTGCTTTTGTCATATCTCCATGCCAGATCACCTTCCAGATTTGCCAGCAGATGTTTCCGTACATTCTTATATTCTTCTCCGATTAATCCGAGCCGCAACAAAAACGTTCGGAATGTAAACGCCGGGTTTTCTGAGATCGGTGTCTTTTTCATCTGGGTGGATCTCTGATTGATCGCCTGGGCGGAAATCGCAAGTGCCAGTGTAATGTTCGCCCTCACTTTTCCTGCATGAAGGGTACTTTCAAAACAGCGCCACTCCAATGTTCCTTTGGAAAATACAGCATGGAGGTTTAACGCATAATACCGGGTACTGTCATAATGATTATGACTTCCATCCCTGCCTCCATACCAGACATTTCTTACCCGGTCCATCGTAATGGATTTGTTTGGCATTTTTCGGATTTTTTCCAATACCTCCGGACGAACCTTCTGACAATAGCTGTACTCTCTTCTTTCCTGCACTTTCAGTGCTTTGAACAGGATATCTTCCTTTGCGTACATAATGGTCAGCGCATTTTTCAGACTCTGCGGTGTATGGTTCGTCGCATCTACATGAACATGCTGACCACAGGACTCATTGACAAAACCTCCATGCCTCCGCAGACAGCGTACAACTTCCTGTAACTTTCCCATTTCATCATAGGATAATTTCGGTGATACCATCTCTGTTGAATATTCTCTATCTGCTGACACGATTCGACCACCTGATTTTCTTTGTGTATCAATGCTTCCGTCAGACATGAACTTCCACTTTTTTCCTTCCCGATCTCTCGCTGACCATACCCCGTAATAAGTACCGTCATAAAAAGCTTCTGTCCCGAACAGTTCTGCTACAACTTCTGCAGCCCGTTGTCTGGTGATCCCTGTCATTTCGATTTCTGTGCCAAAGTATTGATCTTTTATACCGATCATGCCTAATGGATTCCTTTCTCAGACACTTCCTGTGCGTTGAGTTCGGAGTCTGCCTTTTGTAATAATCTGCCAATTGCCTCGATAACATTGACAGTTACCCCGTTTCCAGCCTGTTTATAAAGCTGTGCGTCAGAAGTGCTGTCTATGATCTTATCAATCTGCCAATCGTAATAACCCTGCAGACGCAAACATTCCCTCGGAACTAACCTTCTTATTCTGCCGTGATACAAGATGCCATGACGATCGGTTGCAGTAATTGTAAACATCGGTTCTTCTGGTTCTTTCATACGTCTGCCGTTCTGACGGACATTTTCTTTGGCTGGTGTTAAGACTGCTCTTGCTCCATTCTCTGCTAATACACCGGAACATTCTCCTTTGTGATTATGTATTCCTGATTGTCTGGTATTCAGGCATCTACAATGTTCTGTTACCAATGGTGGTGGAGACAAATCTACAAAATGAAGTGTTCCCTGTTGAACACCTGTAGTCAGGGTGTGTGCGATCTGATGTCCGACTCTTCCTCTCCTGCTGTTGAGATTCGCATAGCCCAGATCAATGCTGTCCCCTTCTCTTGCAAGTTTGTAGCCGAGCTTTGTATTCTCTTTGATTGGAACACCTACATCATATAATCCTGTCTTGCCGCCCATTCCACCTGCCTGTGAGGTCAGGGTACAGCTTAGTCCTTTGGGACTGTAGACTCTTTTCCCTTGACTTCCTGCCCGGATTTGAACAAGAGCTGCTCCATTTGTTTCTGGTTCAGGTAATATTTTTCCGGCACATCTGAAATCAAGATATCCGACAATATACACCCGTTTCCTTGCTTGGGGGACTCCGAAATCCTTGCTGTTAAGCACTTTCCATTCGACATGGTACCCCAGTTGCGAAAGCGTACTGAGGATGGTGCAAAATGTCCGACCCTTGTCATGCGAAAGCAGACCGGGAACATTTTCAAGGATAAAATACTGGGGTCTTTTAGCTTTAAGAAGCCGGGCAATCTCGAAAAAGAGGGTTCCTCTTGCATCTGCAAATCCTTCTCGCTTTCCGGCGATAGAGAATGCCTGGCAAGGAAATCCTGCACAGAGCAGATCAAAATCCGGCATTCGTTCTGGTTCAATTGTTCGTGCATCACTACAATACCACTCCCCTTCTGTGTCAAACAGCAATCGGTAGTTCTTATCCGCATAAGTATCCACCTCGCAGTGTCCGACACAGGTAAATCCCCCTGCACGTCTTAAGCCTTCTCGGAATCCGCCGATTCCGCTAAAGAGATCAAAAAATTGAATGGTTGCGGTTATCAACCTCCTTTGCTGATAAAAACAGGCGGCATGATTTTTCTCATACCGCCTGTTGGTTTCTCTGTGTCTGTTTGTTACCATTCTGTTGGTTCTTCTGCTTTGGTTTCTTCTTCCGGTTGAGTTTCCTCGTCCGGCTCACTTTCTTCTTTCAGTTCGGTTTCCTCGTCCGGTTCGCTTTCCTCGCTCGGTTCGTTTTCTCCTTCCGGTTCGGTTTCCTCGTCCGGTTGAGTCTCCTCTGTTCCAGATTCTCCGGTTGCAGGTTCCGTTTCTTCCATGCTGTCTTTGTTCTGCCATTCGCCTTCTACCTTTTCCAGTGCCTCTTCGATGATCTGAATCAAGAAGTCTTTCTGTTTCATGCCTTTTTTTGCGATGACTGTTTTTAATCTCTGGAATAATTCCTCTGATACCTGTACTGCGATTGTTCTTGCTGTTCCCATGCTCATCTCTCCTTTTCCTGCAAGTCTTTCAAAATGTTCTTCGATGACCTGCTGTATAAATTTCTGTGTGCTGCTTTCTGTCAGTTCAATCTCTTCTCTTACTTTTTCGTGTAAGTCCTTCGGGATCTTTCCGCATATGTTCTTCATCTCTGTCATAGCGTTTCTCCTTTCCGTTTCGCTACACACAACATACTCCAAAGATGCATGGAAAGCTATTCACAATACCTACCAAAGATATCGATGCTGTTTTGTTCCTGCCCCTAGCAGATCCAACAATGTATGTATCGCACAATCATAGGCCTCACCCCCTTTACATATTTTCCATCTGAGACAGGAAATCCATCATCTGGTCCGGGATATCCCCAGCCGGTGGATCTGTTCCAATTTGTTCCGCACCGCCACAAATGTTTAATTCCCGAACACTTTCTTTGATCGTCTTTTGGATGATCTCTTCCATCCACTTCCGGTCCTCTTTTTCCAGAATCGCCTGAACAAGGTACTGGTTTTTCTGTCCTTCCGGAACACACTGGAATTTCTCCCATGCTTTCTGGTGTTCCGGATTTTTCAGGTTTGGACGGAACGAATATACCGGACGTGTCATTTCGCCCACATCTGCTCTACAATCCGTTCATACCCGGCAGCGTTCGCATGGACGTCCTCGATAAAAACAGGGCGGCAAATCGCGTCCTGTGCGGTCACGTGGCGTTTTAAAATCGCAGAACCTCCACCCATAAATACGCTCGGCACTGCCCTGAGATCAAACCCGGATTCCGTTACCGCAGACAGGATTCTTTCGATGTATTTCCGTCCGTTTTCCTGTATGACAACTCTTGCATCTTCTGCCATGCTGCAGGTTTCCCCACGAAGCACACGTTCGATCTGCGTTTCCGTTACAGACAGTCCGGTATTTCTCCGCACCTGTTCTGCAGTCTCATCAATACACCGAATCACACCCAGCTCCAGACTCCTGCAGGTTGCCGCATTCGGAACAGCATTATCCAGTCTCATCAGGTCGACTGTCCAGCCACCAATATCCACCAGAAGAACAGATGGTTCATTCTTCAGGTACTCTGGATGCAGAGCCAGGGCAGAATACCCCTGTGGGAACAGTTTCACATCTTTGATCTGTATCTCATACCATTCACTTTCATATAAAAAGCGCACTGGCTGTTCTTTCCGCAACAGATACTCCCGAAATCCCTGTTTCTCCCTTCCAAAGCTGGACAAAGGCAGTCCAACAGCCAGAATGACTTCCGTCTTTCGTTCTGCTTTCCGATGCTTGATTTCTTCCGCAATCGCAGCCAGCGTCAGCAGATAATAATTATCATTGGACGTTTTATTTTTTACCAGCGTCTGTCTCCCTGTACCGCAGACATAATACTTTCCCCGATACTGCAGAACATTCTGCATCGTATATGGCTCATAATCATACTTGATAATGCCACTGGGAAAAGACACATGTTTTGTCTTGATCGCATAATACCCATGATCAATCCCTACTATCATCACACTCACAACCTTCTTTCATTTTTTCTTGTCTGGCATAATGCCAAAAATCATTTTTTGCTGCAACGGATTGTTGCAAAAGTGTCTGTTTTGAACACTTTTCTAAGTTTCCACGCCCCAAAACCTGCGGAAACTCTGGGGTTCTCATACCGCTGCCGCTTGAGGAACACTCCCTGTTCTTTCCCAGCCGGTTAAAAAATATCCCTCTCCCGGCGGCTGTCCAGCCTGTCCGGGAGAGGGATATATCGCAATGTTCCTTTTTGAACAAGGGCCTGTCTTTTTATTTTTATGAGATGTTCTTCCTGCTTTTGTAACATGGCAGAATACTCATCTTCCGTCAAAAATTTCCGGATATAAGCTCCTTTTTCCCCAGCGTGTTATCTGTTTTTAACATCTCTATTTCTACCATGTAATGGGTATCCGGATGATATCTGGTTTCACATAAAATGCTTTCGCCTTTGATATAATCCGATTTCACCGCCTCCCTTGCCGCCGCTAAAAGTTCATGGATACTTACCTCCACCTGCATCACCTCCTTCAAAAATAGCGAAAGAAAAGCAGACCCCTTAATCGAAGTCTGCCTCTGTTGGATATGGTAATCCTCTTTTTTTATATTTTGAATCAATCATTTTTCGGAGCTTCTCTCTTTTCTCTTTCGTTGGCGCATGCTTTTGAAATTCAACCAGCCATCTTTCTAATCTTCCATCATCATCGATCCACGTATCGTTTTCATATTCCCATTCATCTAATAACTTGATCAGCGCATCCAATGGTTCTTCCACATCATCGCCAAACTCTTTCCATAGATTTATTCCATAACTTTCCAAGCCAAAGAATTCTGTTAAAAATGAAAATCTCTCCATATCCCCCAATGTCATCTTTTTTCTGCCCATCAATAACTCCTGATCCCTGCTGCCACAGTAACTCAAGAAAATCTTTTTTTCTTTCTCACTTTCGGTCATAGATTGTCCCCTTTCAGAAATAATTCTTTATTACGAAACATTATAAATTTTTAACTCATTAGAATCAATATATATGTTTCCAAATAACGAAACTTTTATTTTTTAAGGAGAACGTATTATGCAGAAAATCAGACCAGATATGGATATCGGTAAAAATATTCAATCTCTTAGATACAAAAATAATCTAACGCAAGACCAGGTCATTGCAAAATTGAATCTCATAGGTATTGTCATATCCAAAAGCACTTATGCCAAACTGGAAACAAACCGCATGAACATCAAAGTGTCTGAGTTAGTCGCTCTGGCAAAGATCTTTCATACAGATATCAATGCATTCTTTGATGGTCTGCTGTAACTCGACATTCACCTACTCCCTGTGTATATAATAATCTCTTAAAAAAGAACTAGTCTATATCGTTCTTATCGAATATAAACCAGTTCTTTTTTCTTATCTAACTGAATACACATTCTTTTCTATTCTTTGTGTATCCTATACTTATATATGGCAAAAATCAGACAACAGACACGCTATACACTCTTATGCTACATAATCCAGTTTACTGTCGCTCAATCTTAAACCTACAATATGAATACAAATTCCATAAATTAACCCTGAAAGAAAAATCTTTTCTATAAGTAAATTTGGTCTTAAATGGAATCTGATGGCAATGACACCAGTCTTGTATTTGTTTCATCCTCATGGACTCCCCGTCATCAATTTTCTTTATCAAGCATTGTCTCTTAAAATCATCCATCCCTGTCTTAAAAAATAAATAAAACAGTACATTATAATATCTAATCAACACAATCTCTTCTGCTATTTTTTCCTTTGACCTCATACACATTTTCCACCTTTCACTGTATATTGAGTTTGATTTATACACATATTCTTACGTTATACACTTTATACTCACCCCATAATAGGGGGTTAATATTCCGACAATTATCAGTATCATTTCCACTACTCCTGCGCCATTCTCATCTAATAAAAAATTCTTAAATCCTAACATAATTTTTCCTTTCTACATCTTAAAATCAATTATTGCGGGTGCTATTACTATTGCTATGACTATAGCCATCATAATCATCATCGGCATGAGCATTTTTGTGCCGGCCTCTTCACCCAGCTTTAAGGCTAAAAGTCTCCTCTCATCAAATGCATCCTCTGATTCCTTCTCGAGCATCTCACATACACCCTTACTTCCTTTGTGAATACTCTGTAAAATAATGCGTACAAGCTTCTGATAGCATGGCAGCTTTACCCTTTCAGCAAAACCTGCGTATGCTTTTCTGCCTGTCACGCCATCTGAGATTTCTCTCTCCGTCACAAGCATTTCCTCGTAAGCGGGCATAATATTCTCATCGTTATTTTTCCGCTCATCGAGATAACGGGCGGTAATCCTATTCCATGCCTGTTCCACCGTCATTCCGGAACCCATCAAAATGGCCATTTTACTGACTATTTCCGGATATTCGAGCTGCAGCTGTATATTTCTCTCCTTCTGTGCTGTCTTCTTTTTTTCCTTTTTCTCAAGCACCAGAAGAACTATAACAACAACCTCAAGCATGGCTATTTTACCTGCCGTATTGCTTTTTTCCTGCGACCAGCTAAGCTTCACTCCATCTACCTCATCCGGCAGCGTGAGCTTTTTGGTCCCTGACTTTGACATCTCACTGTCAATATGTCTGTTGATATCCTTTATGAGACGCTCTCCTGCATCCAGTTCATCCGGAAATACCATAAATGAAAAATCGTACAGCTGTCTGTGTTCGCCACAGGACAGCTCAACGCTTGCGCTAATAAGCTTTCCCTGTTCATCATCTACTGACTCAAATGCCTCCTGGTTCACATCTCCATCAATATCAACCACATCATAGTCACTCAGTGTCCACTCTGCCTCCACAGCTCCTTGGGCATATGCTTCCTTCATATTAATATGTCCTCTGACCTGCTCTACACTCTGGCCTTCTTCACAAAAGCTGTCATCTATCTCTTTTTTTGCCTGTGTAAACAGCTCATTCGCCTGTTTATCCGAAGGCTGCTCCTCCCTAACCTTCAGCTGATAGCTGTAATCCTCATCGAGTCCATCCGCATTTAGCACCAGGTCATATACTGCATCTCCGTCACCTGTATCATTGCGTGTAAGTGTATTATCAGTTATAGCATTTGACGACATGTCCATGATAAAAGCAAAAACTAAAACTATAACAAATAATGCTGCTATTCTAAGCCTCTTTCCTCCCGTCATATGCCTATTCCTACCTGTAAAAATTTCTTTGCCAGTTTAATTGCCCCTGCATAGGCTAAAAGACAGGTACTCATAAAGATTACCCCGATCAGGTTTCCATATAGTGCAGACATATAATCTCTTGAAGACAGCTTTAAAAATGCCAAAAGAAATATCGGAATATAGTTCATAGTCTTTTGCTCAAGTCTTTTGGCAGAAACCGCAACCTCTATCTGTCGGTTGGTATCATACTTTGTCCACATCCTGTAAGTGGTAGACTCTATGATATCCACAAATCTGCCGCCGCTTCTCTTTGCAAATGAGAAAATATCAGAAAAATTGACTATATCCTCCAGACCGCTTCTATGAGCAAATTCTGACAGCACCGCCTCAAATGTCTGATTCATCTTTATCTGCCTGTTCATCTCCTGTATCTCAGACAGCATAAGCGAATCATTCCCATACATGAGCTGCATCTCTTTTTCTGCCTCCTGCCATGCATTCTCGACAGAGTATCCTGCCAGCATATTCGAGCTCAACACCTTTAGTACATTCATAAACTCTTCATTTAGTTTTTCCTTTTGTCTTCTGACGCCCTCCTGCCTGCATAGCTTAGCACAATACACAAACACCACCGGAAAAGCAATAAC
>OGWR01001506.1_pt1 | contig 18549 bp, 9 predicted proteins | sample 1576061 | NCBI WGS metagenome assembly OGWR01 (sample SAMEA3541511, study PRJEB24748) | human gut metagenome | biome: human gut; feature: human-associated habitat; material: faeces | place: China | collected 2012 | reverse complement strand
ATCCAAAGACAAACCGGCTGTGCCTGTCAAGGAATAACCTTGCCAACAACATGCAGGACATAGTCTGCCGAAGAATAGTAAGCACACTACAAAAAAAGCCATCCCTACTTTCGTCTATTCCGGGGATGGCTTTTTTATTATCCTATCTTCTTACAATTATTCTGTAGGAGTACTTGTTTCCAATATCGGATCTGTTTTCCAACTTGAAACAATATTTGCCGCCTCTGCTTCGAAGCTCTTTCCTGCCAAGGACACAAATGTCTTGGTATTACCATTTCCATTATTGAATAACCAATTAGCTACCATTCCATCCTTATCCTCACTCAACAACTTGCCGCTCTGCTCGGAGATCTGTTGATCCGACAAGGCTTTTGTCCAAATACGGGCATAACTGATAGCTCCGTTCAACCGGCGTTTACCATCAGACTGGCCGATGTAGAAATCAGAAGTAAGATTGATCTCTTTCAAATCATCCGGCGTACCGTTTGATAATTGAAGCGTTTCTCTGACACCATTTACATACAATGCAATCCGTTCGCTTCCGCTCTTACTATTATCCAATACCACAGCCACATCATACCACTTATTGGTTTCTATCTTAGTAGAGCCCTCATAGCGAATACTACCTTTATCATCTGCAGCAAGCTGAAGGAAACGTTCTTCATCATTGCTTCCTCCCTTATGCACGTCGACACGCAGCAGGAATTTCTTCTCTATACCCATCACCGTATTAATCCGGGCATTTCCATTGTCATTGCCATTCAACGACTCAATATTGAAACGAGCCTCAAATGTGATCGTACTCAAATTCTTTAGCGATTCATCTGCCGTACCATTATATTCAAACGGTACTTTAAAGTAATTACCGCTACCTAGGTTCGCTACTTTATCTGCCTGTACCACCGTAACGGTCAGACTTAATTCCTGTTCCGCTTCGTCTCTGACAAACACGGTAGTGATACCCGCTTTTTTACCTATTAAATTGAAACGAGTGTCATCCACCTGCTGAATAGCTACAATCTCTTCATCCTCTGCTGTCAGACTATAACCTCCGTTCCCTTTTTCTACCGTAATCATGATCTTATTGTTGACTCCCACTCTCGGTGTCAGGTTGGAGACATCGATAGAAATCGGATTTACCGTCACCTGAACCACTGCCTGTTTTCCTTTATGGTCTGTAAAAGTCACTGTTGTATGTCCGTTCTTCAAACCTGTCAAAGTATAGAAAGGACGGAACTGATCTGTATTAACCATGCTGACAACCGTTTCATCCTCCACCTCATAAGACAATTCATCATTGCTGGAAAAGTTTCCCATGCTAACAATCAGTTGCTTTTCACCGGCAACTTCCAAGATCACCTCCGGTTCATTCACTTCCAATTCAAATACACCTACATTCACAGAAATATTGGCAACTACTCCTTCTCCATCCATTACTTCGACGGTAGTGGCCCCATTCTGTGAGCCACTTTTTACAGTTATCAATTCGCCGGAAACGGTAGCCGTTGCAATGGCAGTGTTGAAACTTCTCACGGTATAGTTTCCGTTTCCAACCACTACATTCACTTTGGCTTCCTCATTCTGCCCGATACGTATTACCGGTTTGTTCACAATCAACTCTATCAAGTCTTTAGCCACATCGTCGTCATCATCGTCATCACAACCTGTAACGGCAAACGATAATACCGACAAAAGCAACAGACACATATATGTATAGATTCGTTTCATCTGATTTTCTTTTTAAAGTTATACATTCCTACCGGTTTACCATCCGGGATTTTGTTCAATGGTCGGTGTCTTCTGCAACTCACTCTGGCGAATCGGGAACAGATAATGCTGAATAGAGAACGTACGTTCTTCCACGCAGAAACGCTCCATTCTATATTTCACACCGTCAACCGTAATGGCCCCATTCTCATCCTGCACCGGACGCATTCCGTTAATCATTCGCTGGCAACGGGGTAATGCACCGTTATTGGCAGCCCAGTATTTTTGCGTACGTTTTGAGTTATCGCTTCCGCTGGATTTCCAAAGGCTTTCCTTTGCCAGTTCTTCCTTACTGGTGGGCTCCAGATACAAGCGGCAAGTCCACGGACGTTTTCCCTCATAAAAGAGTTCCACGCGACGTTCACGCTGAATGTATTCACGCATCATCTGTTGATTAGTCTTTACTTCCGGTGGCATCGGTTTCATAAAAGAACGTTCACGAACCGTATTCACCAATTTATAAGCTTCATCGATATCCTCGCCCAATTCATTACAGGCCTCTGCATAAATATAGATAAACTCCGGAAGACGCCAGATGGCGGGCGCATTGATACTGAAGTTACCGGATTTGTTCCATGACTCCTGTTGGAATTTACGTAAATAATAACCGGTAGTAGTTGCATTGGTAGCACCAATCTTATCGGAACCACTCGCCGTATTGATCGTTTTCGACTCGTTCTTATTATTACGGTAAGGAGCTCCGTGATAAATTACATCACGATAGAAACGCGGGTCACGAGTACCTTTCACATACGGATTAGTATCATCATAGCCACCTTTGCGGGCTTCTGCCGAATATACCGGATAGCCATAATCACCTACGATATATTCGTATTCATCCACTTGTTCCTGCACCGGTTGCTGGCGCGAACTTCCCTCACGGCTGGGCGGATAAATATCACCCTGCCATGCCTGATCCTTGCTCTTCGTCATAAAGAACACATACTCATTGGCAAAGGCATCCATATCATAAAACATATCCCACAAACGAGCATATACACGGCTGTCATTCAGATTACCGTCAGCCGGATCCTTGAAATCATTTGCATCATGTTTCGTATAGAGAGAATAACGCTTGGTTCCGCCGACTTCGAAATCCAGAACGGCTTTAGCCGCTTCTTTGGCTTTTCTCCAACGAGTAGCATCATAAGCATACTCATTTTCAAACACACGACGCAAGTTGTATCCATATTGAGAAGCACCGTTCCACAACGGAGTAGCCGCTACCCAGCGAACAAAAGAAATCAATCCCAGACAGGCTCCCTTATCCACACGCCCAAAATTCTCGGAAGTTTTCACATATTTATTAGGAACCATGCCATAAGCAGTTTGCGCATCCGTCACAATCTTTTCAACCATCGAATGAACAGATTCTTTCTTGAAGTCCATATTATCTCCGGCATTAATCACACGGTCAATATAAGGAGCTTCGCCATACATACGCAATAACAGCATGTGGAAATAACCACGCATGAAATACATCTCACCGATACGGTTGCGAAGATCACCATCCTGCTGTGGGTTGTCGGGCGTATTATACTTCTGTACATTTTCTATAATCAGGTTCGCTTTACGGATTCCTTCATAAAGAGCTTCCCAATATTGCCCTACACTACCGGGCAAAGAATTCGGGTTCCAGGCACCGTTATTGAAGTTATTCGTAATGTTTCCCTCTACGTTGGTTCCTTCACATTCGTCCGTAATGGCACTGTTGCTGAAGTGCTCGAAGAACACCAGCGGACGGTCTGCTTTCTTTGCAGCCGCATATACGTCGGAAACCAGTCCGTTCACTTTTTCGTAACGGGCAAAAACGTCCGCTTCCGTAATATTATCATCATCGTCCCGATCCAGGTAATCGCTACATGAAGTAAAGACCAACGGCAGGACCAATAAAGCAATTGCTGAAAATCTATATAACTTTTTCATATTTCTATCTTATTTAGAATGTTATATCAATACCAAAATTGAATACCTTTTGAATAGGATACCAGGAAGCTCCGTCTCCGGATTTCGTTTCCGGATCTATATCCACATCACCCAGTTTATCAAAAGTCAACAGATTCAGACCTTGTACATAGATACGTGCCTGTTGCACATGGAATTTACGTAATAATTTGGGTGATACATTGTAACCAATTTCCACATTCTTAAGACGCAGGTAGGAAGCATCATACAAAAACAAACTACTGTTTCCATTCTTGTTGTTATCATGTGTTCCATAATGCAATGCCGGATATTTGGCAGTAGCAGCCGTTTCCGGTGTCCAACGGTCCAGATGCATTTTCTTCACACGTCCGATCTTATCTTGTTCAAATTGCGGGAAGTCAAATACAGCAGCCCCATTCAACAGAATAGATGATTTTGTCGCACCTTGCAATAATACACTAAAATCAAAGTTCTTATACTGGAAACCGAAAGGAATACCGAACATCAGTTCCGGACTACGCGGATTTCCCATTGCTGTACGGTCTTCATCATCAATCACTCCGTTACGATCCAAATCCTTATAAACAACATCTCCCGGAATTAATTGTCCCCACGGCTGATAACCGATCTTGTTCAAACGGTCAGCCTCTTCCTGATCGGCTACAAAATGATCGAACACATAAACGAAGTTTTCGTATAAACGTTTACCGGTTTCTTTACGCCAGGAGTTCTTGCGGGCAACTTCCGCTTTATATTCCAAACGGTTGCGGGAGAAAGTCAGGTTCGGACGAATATAGTAACGGAAATCCTTTCCAATCTTATCATTCCAGCTCAATTCGATATCCACACCGCGGTTGCTTACTTCACCCAGATTCTGTAAAGCTGCATCTTTACCTACAATATCCGGATATCCCATGATACCGTCACTATTCATATCTGTAATAATGTCAAAACGATATTCATAAAATGCATCTATCGTCAATGCCAAACGTTGGTTCAGGGTAGTAAAGTCAATACCGACATTCAGTTTACGGGCTTTCTCCCAAGTCAGATTCGCATTAGCCAGATTACCTTCGGAAGTACCGCCTACATTCGTACCAAAGTTATTACCGAAATCATAACCACTGCCACCACCGTAGAAAGCCAGATATGGGAAACGGCTGCTGACATTGTCACTACCTACCAAACCATAGGAGGCTCTTACTTTCAGGAAGTCAATCCAGGAAGCCTTTTTCATAAATTCCTCTTCAGAGACTACCCAACCGATTGAACCAGCTGGGAAGAACCCGTAACGTTTGCCCGGAGTGAAGTTTTCGGAACCATTGTAACCGAAGTTAAATTCCATCAGATACTTCTGATTATAATAATAAGCAAAGCGTCCGGTGATACCCTGGCTATGATAAGCCAGTTCATTGTTAACAGTACGGTTACCACGGTTTGCCAATAACATGGCGGTCACTTCGTGGCGGTTGCTAAACAAACGGTTGTAATCCAAACGTGCCTGTATATAAGTACGTCCGTCAGAAGCGTTATGACTGAATCCGTTGCCAATAGTCTGGTCAATATCATATTTGTTACCCGTTTTGTAAGCACCCGTATAGTGTCCGCCTGCCATATAAGCATCCGAACCTTCGATCGGCATAAACGTCGCATATTTCGGATATTCACGATAACCGTCTTTGTAAGTATCCAGTTTGCGATTAATCCAGCGTCCTTCAGAAGCATCATAAGAGAACATCACTTCCGCTTTTAATCCTTTCGTCAGAAATTCCATATCCAGATTCATGGCAAAACTACCATTCAGATACGTGTTCTTTTCATTCAGATAACCGGTACGGCTCAATTCACCCAGAAGATTGTAACGGTAGATATTGTCACCATAAAGCATTCCACGAGGATTTTGCTGAATGTATTCCTCATTCTGCGGATGCGCATTTTCTTCCACCAGGATGGGCAGATATGGAGGCTGGGTAGCACAGATGGTCATCAGGCGACCGGCTGTTGTACCCGGTGCATTACGGTCGGTAATACGGGCCCCCAAATCCAAACGGGTACTCAAATAACGATTAATGTTGATATCGATGTTCGAACGGAAGTTGTAACGGGTGAACTTGGTTTGCGAGTCATATTCACCGGCATTCGAATATTTGTAGTTACCGCCTTGTGAAAAGTAATTGGCCAATACATAATAACGTACCTTGTCCGTACCTCCACGGATGGAGAGGCTGACATCTTCCTGCAAACCGGGTTTGAAGGCAAAATCATAATAATCCCAGTCATATCCCAAACCATCGGAGTTGTCTCCTTTCGCACGGCGGAAATTGTCAATCGCCTGTTGAGAGAAAAGGTTCAAACTGCTGATGTCTGCGCCCGTCATCTTGGCATCGTTCAATCTGGCTTCATTATATAAAGTTGCATAATCGGCAGAGCCTAAATATTCGGGGAAACCGATCGGCTGGTTAATACCGATAGAGGCTTTCAGGTTCACGGTTGCCTTTTCCGCTGCCTTACCACGTTTGGTAGTAATAACGATTACACCATTTGCACCACGGATACCATAAGCGGCAGTGGCGGAAGCATCTTTCAGGATAGTGAATGTTTCAATTTCATCCGGTGCGAGGTAACTCATGTCACGTTCGATTCCATCGACAATGACAATGGCACTCTGGTTACCGTAAGTTGCCTTACCACGGATAAACAATTCACTTTGATCCACACCCGGTTCACCACCCGCATACTGGTTTACAATCAACCCCGGCAGACGTCCGGCAAGCGCATTGTTGATATTGGCAGTAGGACTTTGCGTCAGATCTTTTGTCGTGATGGTAGCAACAGAACCGATCATCGTTTCTTTACGTTGTTTGGTATAACCTACCACAACCACTTCCTGCAAGGCTTTCGTATCTTCCTGTAGTAAGACAGTCAGTTCCTTCTTTGCACCGGGAACAATTTCCTGCGGCTGGTAACCCAGGTAAGAAAACACCAACGGAGCTTCCGCATAAGGCAGTTTCAATGTAAACTTACCATCCATATCTGTAATCGTACCTGCATTGGCCACCCCTTTCACGACAACAGACACACCGATCAACGGGTCATTTGTCGTCTTGTCCAATACCGTACCCGACACTGTTATTTTATTACTTTGTGTGGCCTGCACCTTTGCCGTTCTTCCCGTTTGCGCCACACCCTGCAAAGGTATACCTGCAAGAAGAGTGCAAGAAACAGCCACCAGACAAATATTTCTTTTTATATGTATCATCTTTCTTTTCGATTTTCTATGTGTAATAAATCAATCTTATTCCTCTGCTTTCTTACCGAAATCCGGTCCGACCCAGTTGGCCTTTTCCGTTGCTTTACCTTGCACCCAGTCTTCATAACGGGCACGGATTTCAATCATTGTTGCTCCCGGGACTTCCGCATTCAAGGAAATTGTCAGGCGATCTTCCCTGTTGTCACGATTACCGAAGGTCGGTGCTTTTGCCCAATCGTACTCCCACACATAATAGCCTTCGGGATGAGCCAACGTCCAAAGCACATCAGAACAGCTGCGCAATGCAGCGATAAACTTATTCTTGGTCTTTTCCGGATAAAGGCTGTTAGTCGGCTGTTTCACCATATCCAGGAAGTAACGGACAAATATTCCACGGAATAAAAGATTATCTCCCGAATTTCCTTCACCACTGAATACCGGATAGTTGGAATCCATCTTCTTATTCACCTGGTAAGAGCCGAAAGCAACCGCATTACGAAGATATTCATCCTCACCGGTAGCGTTGTACAGCTCCAGGGCAGCCGCCATAAATGTTCCCTGATTATAAGACAAGGCTACTTTATCAGGATCTCCCGGTGTTCCGTCATCTTTAATACTAAGATTATCATATACCTGTCCGGTGGAAATATCACACAGATAAGCCGTCATCCAGTTGTATACCTCTTTGGCGAAGTTCAGGTAATAAGCAGCCTGCTCTTCCCAGCCGTCTTTAGCCTCCTTAACGGTAAGTTGATACAATTTCATAGCCAGAAGGCAACCGGGACCATTGGAACAAGACATACGTGAAGCCGGCGCATCCGTTTTCCATGCCATTCCTCCTACCCCTTTATAATCATTCTTCGCTCCCTTGATATGGTTCCACATCTTCATCAACGCACTGTAGTAATCCTGATCGCCAGTCAATTCATAAACCCGCAGACAAGACAGTGCCATCCATTCCATATCATCATAGAAGTTATTCCAGAAGTCTTTGCCACCATAACCGCAATGTTCATTCCAGTCATCAAAAGCCGGCAAGAAAGGTTTCATGATGTTTTCATACAAATGAGTTTGATATTCGGGATTGTTTGCGTGACGGATATAAGCATCGATCACGATGTCCAATGCATGTCCCTGCGACCATCCGCCGCTACCGCCCGTGCTTGCCGGTTCTCCAGTTTCCGGTGTATTCGGTTTTTCCCAGTAAATGCTTCCGCAAAAGGTATCCCGTCCGCTGGCATTCTCATAGAAATATTTGATATAAGTTCCCGTACTTTTGTCGGCTGCATCTGTCCAGTTCACATCCGACACATATTCACCGGATGAATTACCTTTGTAGATGTCTCCCAGATCGCCGTCGTCACAAGCTGTAAATATTGCCAGTGCACCGCTTAACAACAAAGCTCTTTTTGATAATGATACTATATAGTTCTTCATATTATTATTCAGTTTTAATCTTCATTCGTTTCCGAAGCTACCCAACGGTGGGTGTACGTTCCAAACTCTGCATTGAAATAGAGGGTTACATCGGTTTTCACCGTAGCATAATAGACATTTCCCTGCTTTTCGCCCCATTGCAGTAATTCGTCGCAGAAACGGAAACTGTAATCCCATGGATCTGTGCCCAATGCCAGTTGATATAAATTATAATAGCTGTTGTCGGTAGTCAGATTCGGTTGCCCTTTATCTTTCTCCTTATGTCCCCAACGGTAGGTTGTTCCGTTGATTTCCATCTTAAAGCTATGACGGGTTTCACCGCTTCCTGCCCAACTTTCCGTTTGTTTCCGGGCAGTATAATTCTTCACACCCCATTTGCCATATCCCAGATAGTTGAAATCCTGTCTATACCCACCCGAATGGTTATAAAGATATACAGCTCCTATTTCATCGTAACTGATCGTTTGTTCACCCATATTGATGGTAATCCGGTAGATGCCTGATTGAGGAACCGTAACTGTATAGTCTTCACCATCATTACGCTCACGCAACACTCCGTTGTCGTCTACATAATAATAGCATTTGCGACCTTCTACAGTAGACATAAATATAAATGGCTGGTCGGCTTTCAATTGAGTGAAAGTCTGATAGATTCCTTCATTCTGACGGAGCATTTGTTGTGCTTCCGCTTCATCACCATCATCTTCCGTGCCCACGCCAGTGATATAAACCGGCTCGTTTTCAGAAGGCATATCATCAATGCCGTCCATCATAAAAATTACGAAATAACCTTCCAGACTACTAAGAGCCTGATCCAATCCGCAATAAGCACGCACCTTCCAACGCAGTGTGCCGTTGGTATTGCAACGGAATTTAGCCAGTTTACCTATTGTGTTTGCCTGATAATGGGTTAAAGTCAACTGCGATTCCAAACCGTTATTGTCAGAAAAGATCGTTTCTACCGGTTTGGTAAAGTCTCCCCCGATCGTATCAATCAATACTTCATAACGATATACTGTATTTCCGTGTTTCTCGGTAGGCGTCCATTTCAGAACAATATCCGTCAACGAAGCACCCGAAAGTACTACTCGCTCGCCACTAGCCATTGCATCCATTGTTCTAACAGGTTCAGGCGGAACAATCGGTTCATAATCATCCGGATCAAATCCCGGATTCAGTTTATTGTCACAAGCCGTCAGTCCGATAAGAAAAAACAGCAGGGCAAATTTGATTAGTTTTTTTGTTATCATATTGTTTCTCATATTATTATATTCCTAGTTTTAGTATGAATGAGGACATTCAATTGGTTCAAAGCGGCTCTTATCTCCATTATAAGTTGCAGGAAGTTCCGCTCCCCAGGCAGGTTTATTTTCGCTTATATTCTGCAAACAAACTTGCGCATCCAATCCGCTGCCGCCATTTCCCCAATTTTCAAAAACTGTAGTACCTCCGACACCTTTCGAGAATACCCAATATCCCATCAAGTCAGAGTGTTCTTCTGCATTAAGGATTTTGCACATATTCGCTTTAATTTCACTTTCGTCCAACGCTCTCTTCCACATCCGTGCCTGATAAACTTTGCAATATCCTACCCGATATGAATCTCCGGAACGTCCAATCAACAGTGCTTTATCATTTCCACCTACATCTGTCAGATTGAGAGATGAATTAGGGGCACAATCCTCATAAGAGTTATCTGCAGGAGTCAACGTTTCTCTCACCCCGTTTATATACATTTTATAAGCCTCTTTAGTACTTGATTTCGTTCCATCATATACAATGGCTATATGATACCATTTACCCGGAGTCTTACGTCCACCTTCCGAATCATCGCAATAAATAGTTTGCTGACTACGGAAACGGGGATCACTCTTACCATTAATTTTAGTGGCTATTTCAAAACGCGGATTCACATCCTTAGCTTCTGCACGAAGCAGGAATACACTTTCCAAACCTATAAACGATTGCATAGAACGAGTATAAGTCGGGTAGAACACAACCTCAAAAGTAAGCTGATTCATACTTTTCACCTCTGAATGTGATTCGGCATACTTTTTAATATCAATTTTAAAGCATACGTCATATTCCATACGATAACATACCGGATTCACATAAACTGGTAACGTCAATTTCTGACCTGCCGCATCAGACAGTTCCAGTGTGGTAGCCCCGAGCTTCTTTCCTGTTAGTTTTAACTTGGTAGCCCCGTCTTCCGTAATCAATTCTGCGGTTTTCAAATAGGTTTTATTATCATCTGTGAGTTGTGCCAACTTATAATCACCATTTCCTCTGGTAATAGCTATTTCTGTAGATGCCTCATAACCACCGATGATTAAAGAAGTTGCTTCATTTTCCAGTTTAAGGTTATATGGATTCACTTTCACCGAAATCTCCTCCACAGAACCTTTCTGGTCTGTCACAATCACTTTCACATCACCTCTAGCTTTGGGTTTCAAGGTAATCAGGTTCTCTTTTTCAGTAGCTTCCACAATCGTTGCATCCGTAGTAGGCTCGCTGTCTCCCACCTGATAAGTGAAACTATATCCGCCATTACCTCTCTCAATAGAGATATATTGAGATTCGGCATCCGGTTCGGCAAAAGTGGCTTCATTACTTTTCAGTGTCAGATCCACGATGTTCACTACCACAGGAATAGTGATTGTCTTACCTTTCTTATCTGTTATCGTAATATTTACCGGATCGGCTCCAGTCTCGAACTTGGCAGTCAACGGAATAACTTGTCCGGATAGTTCACCCACTTCCAAAAACTTATCAGCACCTTCCGGTATGGAAATCTGATAATCTCCGTTACCGGTCAAAATCTTCACCAGTCTCTTTTCACCGATAAAAAGGTCAAAACCTTCTTCCGGTGCATCTACCGTCAAATCCCAGAGTTTTGCTACCCGAACCAGCACTCTAGCCACTTTCTTACGTCCATCTACTATTAATATAGTGGTTTCCGTACGGTTATTTTCTTCCAACTGGCTATTTTCGGTAGCTTTAATAGTCACCTTATTACCATTGATTGTAGCCGTCGCCACGTTTTCATCAAATGGCTTCACATAATAATCGCCATTACCGGAGGCGATACTCACCGTAATTTCGTCTCCTTGTAGTAGTGTCACCGAATTATTATCGACAACCAGATCTGTTGCCGGTTTCACTTCCTGTTCTTCTTTATCATCACTGCACGATACCATAAAAAATGGAATGGTCAATGCTGAAAGAAATAAAAAACTAAGTTTCCTTTTCATTAGATTAAAGATTAATAAATTAATACTTTTCAAGTTTATCTACTTAAAAACTTCGATGAGACAAAGATAAAATCACTAAACTCTACCAAAAGAAAATTAACTATCCTTTTTTACCTTTTGGCACGGATATTTACTATATTAACACGGATATTTACTTCTTCTTTTTCTTTAAAAATTCCCGCCACAGGCTACTGCTGAACCTCTTCCAAATGTTTCATCCGAAACTCTTTTGGCGTGCACTCATACTTTTCACGGAACACCTTAAAGAAAGTAACTTTGTTCGAGAATCCCGAATCGAATACAATTTCATCAATCGTCTTTTTAGTGGTCAGCAATAAATCTTTCGCTATGTGCAAACGACATTCCTTAATCAGATCGGTCGGGCTATCCTCTCCTATCTCTTCCATCTTCCGATAAAGACTCCGGGGACTGATTGCCAGCCGATCGGCGATATAACGTGGAGTCAAATCTTTGTTCGTTATATTATCATTGATAATCTTCAAAACCGACTGTAGGAACTTCTTCGACTCTTTATGCGTCAACTTCCCGTCCGACTTTTCAAAAGAACTGATCGGCGAACTGAAATAATTTTTCAACACCTCTTTCCGTTCTATCACCTGACAGACAGAGATACGAAGATACTCCGCACTAAACGGTTTTGTGATATACATTTCCGCACCGGCAGAAAGGGCTTCCATCTGTTGTTCCATCTCGTGTCGTCCGGAAACCACAATAATAGGAATATGCGCCGTCTCTTTCACCGATTTAATCCGCCTGGTCAGTTCAATGCCACCCATTCCCGGCATCATGACATCACAGATAATCACATTCGGATAAACCTCATTCATCACCTGATCCAGCCGTTCAGGATCTTGCAAGGTTACCACATTGAAGTCAGCCGAGAAGATTTCTCCAATAAACCATAGCATTTCGATTTCATCATCGACAACCAAAAGCGTAGGACGCATCTTATCAAACTCATACTGGGGAAGTTTCAGTATCGATTGAGTATCTATCTTAGGGATGTATTCCGCTGTGAGCCGCTTGGTTTCCACCACTCCGGTAGTCAGTTCCACGACCGGCAAGGTTAGTGTAAACATTACCCATCCGTCAGGAGTATTTTCCACTTTCAACGTACCATTCAGCAACTTTGCCATATTATAAGAGATGGCTAGCCCCAGTCCGTTCCGTGAAAAGTTCTTTTCATCCTGATTCTCGAAATTATCCAAAATGGCATACCGATTAAAAATATACTGAAAATCCTTTTCCTTGATGGTACTTCCTTCATTTGCTACACGAAGAGCCAGCATATTTTCCCGGCTCGTATCCACTTCAATCTTGATACTCTGTCCGTCGGGAGTATATTTAAAGGCATTAGAAATCAGATTAATAATAATTGTATTCAGGAATCCTTTGTCCGAGTTCCACATCACCTGCTCGGGTATCTTGCTCAAGAAAGTGATGTTTCTGGATTTAGCCATTTCAACAAACGTTTTGGCTATTCCTTTCACAATGGAAGACACATTCAATGATTCAACCCGCACTTCCCTGTTTCCCGTTTCAATCCGACGGAATTCGATCAACTCATGAATCAGGTTGTTGAGACGCTCCGCATTCGTCTGAATCATCTGTACGTAGTCCACGACAAATTTACTAAGTCCCTTCGATGAAAGGATTCGTCCGCAAGGACCATAAATCAAAGTCAGCGGAGTACAAAATTCATGTGCGATATTAGTAAAGAAACGAAGTTTGGACTCAAAGACATTCTTTTGATGGCGTTTCTCTATCTCGTTCAGCAATTCCTGCTTTTTACGTTTGGAGCGCAGGATAAAGGAACGTATCAGCAAGGCTGCCAGTAAAAGCAGACACAGGGCATAAATCAAATAAGCCCACCAGGAAGCATACCACGGATCACCTATACGAATCACCAGAGAATAGACATCACTCTCTTTATCAAAGACACTATTGTAATATTTCACCAGTAAGGTATATTCGCCGGGAGCCATATTCGTAAAAGAGACTCCGCTTTCCGAACCATTGTTTACCCATTGGTCACTCAATCCTTTTAGTTTATAGAAATAGGTACAGTTATTACCATTCAGATAATCCACAGAGGCAAATGAAACAGAAAAGAAATTCTGGTCATACTGCAAATTCAAGACTTCAGTTTCTTTTTTCCGGGTGAGAAATTCGCCCAGATTGTATTGTTCACCGAAGATAGACAGCTTATCAAAATAAACAGGAGGCATATAAAGCTGCTCCGGACGGCCATCCGCCCGGATAGCTACGACTCCATTGATTCCGCCAAAGAACAGAGTACCAGTCTGGGAATCCCGAAAAGCGGCTCCGTCACTAAACTCTACCACCTTTAAACCATCTCCAAAACCGTATGAACGAAAGACATTCCTTTTCGTATCGAAATTGATTAATCCAAGATTGGTGCTCAACCAGAAGTCGTCGGACGAGTTTCTAAGAATTGCATGAATGGTATTATTCAGGAAACCATTCTTGGCATTGAAGAGCTGATAAGAGGTTTCCGATGTGTACTTTATCAATCCGTAGCTCGTTCCGAAAAGATAGTTATTGCTGCTGTCTTTACTGATAGCGAGAATATTATTCAGGGTCATGTTTTCGTATTTGTGAGTAGACACCGGTTCCAGGCCATTCGTCGTTTCGTTATAGCGGAATACCCCATATCCTTTATTGCCAAACAACAGGTTGGCTTCATTCTCCGCATAAATAGTAAAGAAATAGTTCGATCCCAGTTCGCCGTCATTGATGATGTAACGTTGCGCATCCACAATCACCGGATTGTCCGGTGTTCCGGCAATACGAGCTTTCACCACTCCCATGCCGACACTCGCCAGCCACAGTTCGGAATCTGCTGTTTCGTAAATGTCATGGATGTATTTGAAATCTTCGTTACCGATCCGTATTGGTATACTCTTGATACGTTTTTCCCGATATGAATAATAAGTTAATCCTTCTTCGTCTCCTATCCAAAGCAAATTCCGGTGGCTCTTGGCAAAACAATAAACGGCATTACTACTCAAAGCACTATTAGAGGTAGTCAACACCTCCGCCCGACAGTCGGAGATGTTTTTATCGAATTCGTAATCATAGATTTTAAGAATTCCGTTTCCTTTGGTTCCCACCCAGAAAGTACGTTCATCATCAAGATAGATGGCACGCACGGGGCGTTCTATTTTCTCGGTATAATTGCTAAGCACCATTGATTTGATAGAATAAAGCGGGTTCGAATAAAGATAAACACCCTGCCCGTCGGTACCAATCCAAACAACATCCTGAAAACGGTCTTTCTTGAGACAGAATACACCGCTGTTGATAGGTAACGACTGAATTTGATAATGATTCGTCTCCTTCTGTTTCTCCAACAGCAGAATACCATCCATCAAAAAGCCCACAAAATAGCTGTTATGATAATGAACGATGGACGAAATTTTGCCACGTTCCTGTATTTCCTTACCCAGATTGGCAATAAACTCATTCTTCTGGGTCGGAATATGGAAAGCATAGAAATTAAATTCCTTGTCTATGTAATAAAGAGATTGCTCGTCATTGAAACAATAAATCAAGGAAGTCTGATAAATCAGGTTCGTTTTCTGGGGTAACAGGGTGATATCTCCCGATGCGGCTTCCTGCTGTATATCATAACAGCGGTTATATCCTTTCATGACTACCCACATCCGGTTGTTACCGTCGATAAAGAAGTTTACGATATCGGAAATCGGGATTCCCGTGATATTGATTTTCTTGAAGACTCCTTCTTTTTTATGATAATAATAAATGCAGTTACTATCCTGGATAATGAACAGATTACCATGACTATCCTTATTCATAAAGAAGAGTTTCTGAAATTCATTATAGTGAGTGATTGTATTGGTTTTCCGGTTCAAACGGTTCAGCCCATAGTAGGTTTGAATCCAGTAAATATCTTCGCCCGTATACACAATATTGTCAATCAGATTACCAGATAAGTAATCCTCCTTGTCACGAGTCTTAAATTCCTCAATCTCCTGTCCATCATAAATATTCAGCCCGTCGCAGGTCCCGATCCACATCAATCCACGCTCATCCTGGCACAGAGATGTAATCGAACTATTAGACATATACTCTTTATCTGCAACTTGCTTCAAATTATAAGCATAAGCGTTATGTATCAACAGATTAAGAAAAAAGAATAGAATAAAAACCAACTGTTTTCCCATAGTGTATTATTCTTAGATTTGCTATATGACAAAGGTAAACAAAAAAACATTCCGAGCTTTTTTTTGGCCGGAATATAAGTAAAGCTCCGTGCCAGAGTAGTTAATTTCAGCGACAAGAAACGATTTAGCCCCTCTATTACTAGAAGCACATTCCTTTTCTCCCTATTTTCGTCGTAGAAATTATTTTCAAATCTATAAATTCATTTGTTCATGAAAACACATTTTTCATTTAAACACTTGCTATTTCTTGGAGGTGCCGTGTTGTACAGCCTGCAATCTTCTGCCGTTAAGAATCCGGTAGACTATGTCAGCACACTGGTAGGCACTCAGTCCAAGTTTGAACTGTCTACCGGAAACACGTATCCGGCTACGGCATTGCCGTGGGGAATGAATTTCTGGACACCGCAGACCGGTAAAATGGGAGACGGTTGGGCGTATACGTATGATGCCGACAAAATCCGGGGATTCAAACAAACACATCAGCCCAGTCCCTGGATGAACGACTACGGGCAGTTTGCCATCATGCCTATCACAGGCGGACTGGTATTCGATCAAGACCGACGTGCCAGTTGGTTCTCTCACAAAGCGGAAGTTGCCAAACCTTATTATTATAAGGTATACCTTGCCGACCATGATGTAACAACCGAGCTTGCTCCTACGGAGCGTGCCGTCATGTTCCGTTTCACGTATCCGGAGACAAAGAATGCCTACGTGATTGTAGACGCTTTCGACAAAGGTTCTTATGTGAAAGTGATTCCGGAAGAAAACAAGATTATCGGCTATTCAACCAAGAATAGCGGCGGTGTGCCGGAAAACTTCAAAAACTATTTCGTGATTCAATTCGACAAACCGTTCACATTCGTTTCCACAGTTTTCGAAAACAACATTCTTCCGAATGAAACAGAAGCAAAAGGAAACCACACAGGGGCCGTGATCGGATTCGCCACGAAAAAGGGAGAAATCGTACACGCACGTGTTGCTTCCTCCTTTATCAGCCCCGAACAGGCGGAGTTGAATCTCAAAGAGCTTGGCAAAAACAGTTTCGACCAACTGGTAGCGAACGGAAGAGAGATTTGGAACCGTGAAATGAGTAAAATAGAGATAGAAGACGATAATATCGATAATTTACGTACCTTCTATTCTTGTCTATACCGTTCCATGCTTTTTCCACGCAGTTTCTACGAGATAGATGCTAAGGGACAAGTCATGCATTACAGCCCCTACAACGGCGAAGTGCGTCCCGGCATCGTGCACCGCATTGACAAGGACACCAGCGGCCTGCTTGTAGTGGCAAAAGACAATGAGACGCATCTTTCGTTGTCGCAGCAGTTCGCCGTGCACAGCATCGCCCGGGTATACCATACTGTGGTATACGGCGGTTTTGCTGCGGACGACGGATTTGTGGAGGGGAACATCGGTCGTCATCCTGTGGACCGAAAGCGTATGGCCGTCGTGCCAAAGGGCGGCAAAGCCGCTTATACGGCCTACCATGTGGAGGAGCGCTTTCCCGCCTTTACACATCTTTCCGTAAGGCTCCGGACTGGGCGAACCCATCAGATCCGCGTACATCTTGCGAGCATCGGCCATCCGGTTGCCGGGGATGCGGTTTACGGCCCGCGTAAGGTGATCACCCAGCTGGAGGGCCAGTGCCTGCATGCAAAAACGCTCGGCTTCATTCATCCCGCAACAGGCGCGTACGTCGAGTTCGACAGCCCGCTGCCCGAATATTTCACGGCCTTTACCGGCCGTCTGCAAAAGGAAATGTAACGCTATGATCCGCTCCCTCAAGGATATCCTCGTCGTTTCGGACATGGACAACACGCTGCTCACACCAGAGGACGGCGTGCCCTTTGTGAACCAGGTGACCATGCGGCTGTTCTGCGCGCTGGGCGGCCATTTTACCGTGGCCACGGGCCGCACGATGGAATCAGCCGGACGGCATCTGGACTCGATGACGCTTTCTGCACCCGCTATCCTGTATGGCGGGGGCGTTATTTACGATTTCGAACACGATATCCGCATCCGAAATACACTGCTGTCCAAGCCGTCGGCGCGCCGGGCGGTGTGCGATGTATTGGCGCGTTTCCCGGGAGTGGGCGTGGAGATTATGACCGAGGACGGCGGCATCTGCGTGGTGCGGGCCAATGAATATACCTACCGCCACACGGTCCATGAAAGGCTCACTTACCGCATGGCGCCGCTGGAGGAGCTGGACGGCGGTTGGAATAAGGTGCTGTTTGCCTGCTCCCATGAAATGCTGATGCAGATCCAGGATTTTCTGGACGCACGCAAATATCCCGGCGTCTACTTCATTGCGACCAACCGCAACTATTTTGAGATCATGCCGGAGGGCGCGGCCAAGGGGGCGGCGCTGGGAGAACTTTGCACCTATATGGGCATCCCGATAGAAAACACGGTGGCCATCGGAGATTATTTCAATGACATTGAGCTGATGCGCGCGGCCGGGCATTCCGTGGCGATGGGGAACGCGCCCAAGGAGGTGCAGCTCGCGGCGGACACCGTAACAGGCAGATGCCTGGACGGCGGCGTGGCCGAGGTGCTTTACGGGTTGATTCGTAAATACGGATGATTGTAAAAAGCGTGTAAAATGGAGCGTGCCTTGGGCGGGATATGGTATAATAACCTCAAGCCCGCCGCTTGCGCGGCCGCGCGCTCTTCGTGCGCT
>OGWR01001482.1_pt1 | contig 18839 bp, 17 predicted proteins | sample 1576061 | NCBI WGS metagenome assembly OGWR01 (sample SAMEA3541511, study PRJEB24748) | human gut metagenome | biome: human gut; feature: human-associated habitat; material: faeces | place: China | collected 2012 | reverse complement strand
CAGTGCCAATACAAGGCTCCAAATTGTTTTCTTTTTCATGGTATTTTACTCTCCTTTTTTAATCGTTTTGGTTGGGCTTCAACCTTGATTGTAGTATACAGGAGAGCGCCAAATACTTCCCCCGCAAAAGTGCATGGAAAGTGTCACAAAAGTGCAACGAGGCCAGCCCGGAAAATGAACGAAAGCCCGCTCCACGCCTCAAGGGCAGAAACGGGCGGACGTTTTTATTCTGATTTCACTTCGCGCATCAAGATGGACCTCATTCATATATTTCCCGGTCCGTTTGCAAAGGCAAGCCATTTTGCGCCGTAAAAGTCAAAGTAGAAGCGCTGCCCCACCTCGTTTTCCACAAAGCGTCTTTTAATATGATACCAACCGCGAAGCTCATCTCGCAGGACGGCGTCCATGGAGATTGGCTCTACCCATACACAGTCGTACCCGGTAAGCTCGTCCCTTCTCAACGGCATGTTTACTGCCGCGCCGGGTGTTGCAAAGGCCGGAGGCAGAACATACACTTCGGCTGCATCTGCCAGCGACAGACGCATCCCGCTTGCAAAGAGAAGCTCTCCTTCTATCGCATTCACCATTGCCCAGCCATATCGGCTTGAGAAGACGGGTGTATCATGAAAAGCCGGCAGAGCTTCCGGCGGAATCGGCTGAAGCATATCTGCCCGATGATATCGAGCTTCCGGAAGGCCCAGAAGAAAGTCCACGCTCACGCCGTAAAGCTCGGACATCTGAATCAGGGATTCCACAGAAGGATTCTTCCTTTCGCCCTCCCACGCGCTCAATGTCGGCTGCGAAACGCCAAGCATTTTGGCCGCCGCCGTTAGCGTAATCTTTTTCTGTTTTCTTGCCAATCTATATCGCCGAGCCGTAAAAATACCCCCTTCGGCATACCGCAAAGCTTCGCAGCGCGCATTGTCGGTTATTCTTTGTCCCTATTGACATTGACGGCAACCCCGTTGAATTCCAAATGATCCTCTACCGGAACGATTAACACCTTTTGACCGTCGATGACCTTCGCTTCCACAAGATGGCTGTATTCAGGGTCAATGGAGAGTGATACCTTCTCCGTTTTCAGCTCCACTTTCTTTGCATCAATCAGGTTGGCCGGATTGAGAACGGCGCCTACGCCGAACCGTTCCCCACAGGCAGTTTGAAAAGCCTCCGCCTGTTCCTCCGAAGCACCGCAATCCAAAATAATCTTACTCACTTCACAGGGGCTGACAGTCAGCGGCTCCGGATCCTTCGTCTCCCGATGCGCTTCAATCATTGCGGCAAGCTGGCCGTGGATTGCCTGCATGATCTCAAGGTTGCAGGCGCTGCCCAACGACTCGGAAAGAGCGGCCTCAAAGGCCTCCCGCTGTTCTGCGGCCGACATGGGCAAATCGGTATGGAATACTGCGTCGATAAACTCCTGATGCAGTTCTTCCTCTTTGCGGGAGTAAAAAAGCGCATTGTAGATGTTGGCGCTGCGGTTATCAAAGGCCGGGAACAGGAAGCCCAGCTCCGGCGCAGCAACAGTTTGACTGGCGGCACAATGAAACTCATTGTCTCCGGAGAAATAGCCCAATTCCGTTTTTCCCGTTTTAACCGGGCAGACCGCACACAGAATATAGGAAAAGACCTCATCCGATTCCTCGGCTCGCATGGCGTCGCAATTTCGACGGGGTACATCGTAGCTGTCGCTTGCCAGCAGCAACAGATAATTGCTCTCGCCCATGTCCAACGATTGAATGACTTTCTGATAAAATGCCTGCCGCACCCGAGCATCCTTCGCACCGGATGTGCGCAGCTCCATCAACATTCTGTGTTCTTCCCCCGTCATGACCTGCTGGGTGGAAAACACAATATCGATCAGGTTTTTTCCGAGTGCTCCTGACAGTGCCTTTTTCAGCAGGCTGAGGTATTTTTCAGCTTCCTCCTGCGTCATCATGCCAAGCGACTCGTCCAAATCGGTTATAATCTCCTTATTGCTATTGACAAAACAGCCGTAAATACGACTGATGGCATTTTTATCCGGCTTCCAGCGGCGCCGCAGCTCGTTGAGTTCTTTTTGGTTCATTGGTTTTAACAGACCTTTCATCATGATATTTGGTTGGTAGCACTGTGACAATTCAGATACATGTTCGGCTTTTCACCGTACTTGACATTCCGCACCAGCGCAATGTCTGTATCTGAGGGTCATTTCTTTTACGACAGGCGGCCAACCTCTTCACAAGAGAATTCCAAATGGTGCTCTTCACAGTATCTGCGGATCACAAGAAGCATCATTTTTGTCGGAAGTGACCTTCCGTTTTCCCATCGGTTTACGGAGGTATAGCTGACACCCAATTCTTTGGCAAGCTGAGTTTGGGACAGCCTCCGTTCACTGCGCAGTTTCAGAATCGCATCTGCAAAGGTCATTTGCTCCACCTCTCTTATGTAGCACAGTATAGCATATTATGCCTTCACTAAGCAAGCCCGGAATTGTACATCCCATTCAACAAACAACGGGAGTGTTAGTTCAAAAAAATAGAGTTAACTGCTTATCTTATCCATATTGCAAGATAGCCGCTCGGCAGTTTTCGCTGTCGGGCGGCTATCTCATGCTTAAAGAAATATATTCAGGGTCTGCAGAGCAATGCTGATTACGGAAATAAGCACCTTGCATCCGTTCTCGCCTTTGAAAGATTGAACTTTAGAGAAACATACGCCCCAGACGAAGGCGGAAACGAAGTTATTACAAATAGTGGCGATCATCAAGCCGCAGCTAAGCCTGCAAGTAGTATTGATTACAGGAAAGGCAATCAGACACAGGATAACATTCTGCCGCCCCTACATCTTGCTTATAATTCATCCTCCGTCCGCTTTTGCAGGAGGGACAAGCCCAAAAAGCAGAGTGCAGAGAAGGCGATGCCGCAAAGAATGTATGTCCAGTTAAAGAACAGCAGGTTGACTGCGTACCGCATGGGCATCCGTGTAAAGAGTACCGCATACGGTTCGACCCTTCCGATCGCCTCCATGACCGCCGTGACACGGAAGGGACTGATCCCGCACAGATATGCGCCGAGGAAATACAATGTCAACTTCTCGGCAATGGCAGGAAGCAGGAGTCCGAGTACATAAAACCACAGTTTTTGCTTTTTGCAGCGCTTCCACAGATACAGCGCCCCAAAGCAGTACGGCAGCAGCGCAAGGCAGGCTCCCTGCGCAGTCAGGTGTAGCTGCAGCCCGAATACAAGAAAGACCATACGGATTAAAAGGTATCCGCCGAGAATGATCAGCCAGCAGATCAGCAGGGATCTAAAGATGAGTTTCCCATGTGCGGTTGCTTCATTGTTGTGCATATTCTTTTCCTCCTTACAGATTCTCGTTTTTCAAGGCGTCGATGGGATTGTCCTTTTTCACTTTCCTCATTGCGTACATCATGGTGGCGAATACGACCAGAAACACGCTCAGTACGGCGATGCCGATGGCTGCCCACGGCAGATGGAAGGAGGTTTCATAGGCCGTTGTGACTGCGCGGTAGATGAGATATGTAATGCCGCAGGACACCGGCAAGCCGAGAAGCAGCGCCTTGGAGCCGTACAGCAGGCACTCATAGTTCATCATCCTGCGAAAGCCCTTCTGCGTCATGCCCACCGATTTCAGCATGGCAAACTCCCGGCGGCGCAGGCTGATATTCGTGGAGATCGTATTGAACACATTGGCCGCGGCAATCAGGGAGATCAGCACGATAAAGCCGTAGGCAAATACTCGGATAATGGTCACAACATTCCGGTCTGTCTCGGCGTTTGCAGCGTAGTCGAAAAGCTGCCGGCTGCTGAGACCGTTTTCCGTCAGCACGGGCGCCAGATTTTCAAAGCTCGCGGTGTGATTGCTCGATGTGAGGAAATACTCTGTATTACGGAATTGATTCAGCGCCGCCTCGGGAACCACGCTCTCCAGCATGCTGTACGGATAGATTATATTGATGGCCACTGGCGTGCTGCGGCTGACAAAGAACGGAGCCTCCTCAATGGTTTTTTCGGACCGCAGCGTGTATTTTGCAAAGGATTCCTCATAGGGCAGCTCGATGATGTCGTTCTCGTTGTCTCTGCTTTGATAGAGGACGACCTTATTGCCGTTCTCATCGATCCGGCTGTCTTTTCTGTAATATCCGTCGATCTCTACATAGTAAAGGCCCTCGATCACGCACCCATCGCCCTTGAGCGTGTCCAGCGTGACATACTTCTCAAGCCGGCGGTCAAGCTCAATATTGCGATCCAGGGCAATGCCCAGGGGGTTGTCCCGGTCATAGTAATCCGCTTCCTTCAGGTCGTACTTTTCCAGTAACCTGTTGAACTCGGCGTCCGCAACGAAGTACAGATAACCGGAGATGCCAAGCTCCTTCGGCGCTCTGTCCTCACTTTCCATGCCGAAGTTGGAAAAACGGTCGGCAAACATTGCCGTGACATATTCGCGGGAGATATCGCCCTGCAAAAACTGTTTCTTGGTATAGGTACCTCCGGTGACATTCTGCTCGGAGAAAAGCAGCTCCAGAAGCGCATCGGGTGTCATGGCGGAGGAAGCGTCTGACTCCGCCGCGTAGATCAGGTCGAACTGATCGGAGGCCAGCCCTCCCTCGGCGGATTCCATCATGTAGTCGGTGAAGGCCGCCGCAGAAACAAAGAGGACGATGCTCATAAAGAGGCTGACAACGGTGGTTCTGTACTTTTTTCGATTTCGCTTATAGTGCTTGCCGGCAAGTACACCGGGAAGTCCGAACAGCCTGTAGGCGAGCTTCGAGGTCCGGACGGGTCTGCCGCTTACCTTGATGTCCATGCTCTGGCGGATCGCCTCCACGGCGGAAACTCCGGTTGCCCTTTTTGAGGGAATCCATGCCGAGATCAGAACCGTGACAAGTGCAATGACCGCAGCAATGACGACAGCCTGCCACGAAACACAGAGCCGCATGGGAATGTCCACACGGACAATGGAGAAAAATTTATCTCCGATCAGGAGGAGCGTTATGCCGATACCGCCGATACCCACCAGAATGCCCAGTGGGATGCCGACAATGCTGACCGCCAGCGCCTCAAACAGCACCATTCTTCGAAGCTGCTTTCTGGTGGCACCCACCGAGGACAGCAGGCCGAATTGCCTTGTCCGCTCCGAGAGGGAGATGGAGAACGCGTTATAGATGAGCGATACGGAGCCGAACACGATCAGAGCGATGATGATGGCGGCAAGACTGTAAAACGCGGTAAGGAAGGAATCGAACGGAGCCGTGCCGGAATACAGCAGGACCTTTGTATTGTAGGCATAGCGATACTCTTGCGTATAGCCCATTTCCTTCATGAAATCATACACCCCGGCGGGCTTGTGCAGCTTGAAATAACAATGAATCGAAGACTGATCGGCGGATTTGGGATCCGCTGTCGTAAGTGCTGTGTACCCGGGCGCGGAATAGTCCTCAAAGGTAGGCCTTTCATAGATACCGACCACCGTATAGGTTCTCGGTTCGGTGTTTTCGAGCCTTTCGCCGCTCATAATCTCCATCTGCGTTTCGCTGTCATAGGTGTATACGGGCGTGTCCTGTCCCAGCCTCCGGCCGTCAAGTGTCCTGTCACCCACATCAAGCGTGACGGTGTCGCCGAGCTTATAATTCACCTTGCCGTTTGATGTCAGGTGCTCCGGCAGAATAATTTCCGTGGAGTCTTTCGGCAGCGTACCTAAAATGAGATGCACCGGCATTGTCTTAAAATAGCCGGAGGCCACATCGCCGCCAAGCACATACAGATAGGGCTTGCGCTCGTTGGCGCTGTCGATCTTCGCGTAACCCAGAACCTGCGCGTAGGCTGCGGAGGAAACCCTGTCGGAATCGCGGATGTCCTCATAGTCCTTATATGCGGCGTCATAAACCGCTCCGTACCAGTCCCCGTCGATGTGAATCGCACAACGCAGCACGAAATTCTGCATACTGGAGACAAGGGTTGTGGACGCGCAGATCATCGCCGCCGAGAGCATAATGCCGATGATCGTGACGATGGTTCTCGTCCTGTTTTTCTTCAGGCTCTCTAAGGTTACCTTGTTGAAAACATTCATCTGCGGATCACCTCGTCTCTGGTGATTTTCCCGTCCTCAATGGAAAGGATTCGATCCGCCTGCAGTGCGATGCTCTCGTCGTGGGTGATGACAATAAGGGTTTGCCCGTATTTTTCGTTGGAAACCTTCAGCAGTTCCACGATCTCCCGGCTGCTTTTGGAGTCAAGATTTCCGGTGGGCTCGTCGGCAAGCACCACCGCAGGCGCATTCATCAGAGCCCGGCCGATGGACACCCGCTGCTGCTGGCCGCCGGAGAGTTGGTTCGGCAGGTGGTTCTCCCGGCCGGTAAGCTTCAGAGTGGTCATCAGCTCAGCCAGCCGATTTTGATTGACCTTCTGCCCGTCCATCAGGACAGGAAGCGTGATGTTTTCCGTGACATTGAGCACTGGAATGAGATTGTAAAACTGATAGATCAGTCCCACCTGACGGCGGCGGAAGATGGCAAGCTGTTCCTCGTTCTGCGCATACACATCCTTGCCGTCCATAAATACCTTGCCGCCTGTAGGCCGGTCTACGCCGCCGAGGATGTGAAGCAGTGTGGATTTGCCCGAGCCGGAGGGTCCGATCACGGCGACAAACGCTCCCTTCTCCACCGAAAAGGAAACGCCGTCCAGCGCCCGCACCTCGTTCTCGCCCTTGCCATAAACCTTTGTCAGGTTTTCCACTCTCAAAATCTCCATATCGGGATACTCCTTTCGCTTTTTACACCCCCATTCTATTTTGTCAAGGTGACACGGCGGTGACTTTCAGGTGACGGATCCGTCACTTAGTAAAAAAGGGAGCCGCCGGTCCCTCGCCTCCTAATAAGAAAACATAAGAAAGTCAGTAAAATCAATGTTTTCAAAGGCAGGGCCCATGAAATCTGTGTTACAGGGGGTATGGGGAACGCCCCATCAAGCAAAAGGCGGGGACTCGTCAGAGTCTCCGCCTGCTGTCTTTTGGCTCCAAAAGACCTTGCTTGCCAACTTCCAGAGCCTTTCAGTTTCACTAATTGTTAAGAAGACATTCCATCTAACCTTTTAAGTCCTTCACGAAACAGAATTAGCCCTGACACGAAAAAAATGCAGAAGTGCTGGCAGAATACCCTATATAATTGAATAATCCCCCAAAAACAATAGTGTAGGATAGTAACTGGTAATAGCAATTGGAATGATCCAGGTCAACAAAACAACTATTCCATCGTTAAACAGTGACAGCGGATATTTTGTAAACTCTTTTAACGAAATGATCATCGAAAGTGGAGAAAAAGTGCCTTTCGAAAACAAAAGAATAGCTGACGAAATAATCGATAATGGACTAATTGCTTACCAAAAAATCATAACCAAACAACGTGCAGATGTATCGAAGTCCTTGATCAATTTCTTCACGAGAAAAATCATGCATTGCTAAATAATCATCAGAGCAGTTATTTAGCTTTGAATAGAAATCAAGGGCTATCTGAAGCCATGATAAATCCGACTGATCCAAGTCATTGAACAGCAAATCTTCTGCTGCACAAATGTCCCCATCGTCAATCATTTTTTCAAGCATTTTTCCATAACTAGAATCTTCAATTTGAGTTGCAGTCTGTTCGTTGGCTGATATCCCAAGTGCAACAGCCAAAATTGCTTGGATCATAGCTTCAATTTGACGCATGAGCCAGTCTTGCTGATAAATCATTTTGCCTCCATGTTCGTTGTTTTCTTCTGCATATTTTTCTCGTTTGTTGATATGATTGACAAAATGCAACCTGCTCCTAAAAAGGCAAATACATCCTTCAAATCCACAGATGAATACAAGGGAATTAAGTAAAAATAGTCTGGTGTTCCCTTATAAATTAAACTGTCTAGGACCGTCGATAAAATTGCCGAGGAAATTAGGGTTACACCAGCATAGCCGATAGGCGTCTTGAAATTAAAACGATTTTTACTCTTTGAGAGCAGATAGAGCAATAGCAAAAAGAAGGGAAGCAGCAATAGTTTTGCACACGCAACAATATAAGGCGATGCGAATTTATCTGCTGCTTGAAGTACTAAGGTCTGGTACTTGTTCAGAATTACGAGGATCGATAGAATATTGGGAATAACAGGAATGGAGATTTCGGACGGAGCAAAATATAGTAGCGCTTTTATAACCTGATCTATGATTAAGAAAATCAGCACTAGTAGTATGCCCCGTACCTTCGTAAATGCTTGTCTAGTTAGAAATTGTAGTATAATTATTGAAAAAACTAGTACGATGCAAAGCCAAACTATTGCATTAACTACGGCTAATGTTGTCCGCGTATAATCAAATTTTAAAAAGACTACGGCAAAAAATAGAAGCCATAAGAACTCGGATATAACAATGGATTTGCTGATTTTGCTCATATATGTACCTCCACATATACATGAAAAACCCTACAAAAAGCTCTATTTAAGAGTGCTGGTGTCATGAACTACATGTTTAGTCCAATGCCGTGGCTAGGATATCGGGAGGCACCTTCAGACGGTTCCCTTATAAAAGCGGATGGTGAACATGGCTCCTACGGGCTTGCGGTTCTCTGCCTTTACTGTTCCTCCCTGACCAGTTATGATCATGCGTGATAAGGCAAGCCCGATCCCAAAGCTTTTGCCGTCGGAATCCTTGCCCTTATAGAAGCGTTCAAAGATGTGGGGCAGATCCTCCGGAGAAATGCCCGTGCCGTTGTCTTTAATTATAATTTCGGAAAACAGGGCGTTCTCGGCTGCGTCAATTTCGATCCTGCCGCCCTCGGGGGTGTGTTCCATGCAGTTCTTCACAATATTGCCGATGGCTTCGCTCGTCCACGAGAGATCTCCCCGGAAAGCCCCGTCCGCATGGATGAGCAGCTCCTGCCCGCGCAGCTCCACGGGAATGAGCAGGGTCACACAGGCCTTTTTGAGCAGCTCCTCCAGACTGACCTGCTCCTGCTTGAACTGCACCGTGCCGGCGTCCAGCCGTGAGATCTTCAGAAGTGTGGTGATCAGCCAGTCGATGCGGGAGAGCAGCTCGTAGAGCTCATGGATAAGCTGCTGCCTGCGCGCGTCGGTCAGCTTCGGCTCCGACAGCAGTCCAATCAGCAGATTGATAGAGGTCAGGGGCGTGCGGATCTGGTGAGAGATGTCCGCGATGGAATCGGCAAGGTGCGCCTTTTCCCTTGTCAGCGTTTGCTGCTGCTCACGCAGGCGTATGGTCATCTTATAGATCTCACTGTGGAGGATGCTCAGCTCACCCTCTGAATAGCTGTCAAAATCGATCGAACTGTCGCCGTGCAGAACCTGATTGATATCATCCGCAAGGGAAGAAATCCTCTGATACCTCTTATAAGTGCTGATGCAGAAGACCAGCATGAGGAGCAGAGAAAGCCCTGAGGCTGTCAGCCCGGCGCGAATGTCGAAGAAAAAGCAGACGGCGCAGGCGGCTGCGGAGAGCAGCAGCTGCCACAGCAGTGCCTTTCGTACCTCTTTGTTTTTCAGCAGTTTGATCATGCGTCCACCTTATACCCTGTCCCGCGAACCGTCAGAATGATCTTCGGGTCGGTGGGGTCATCCTCAATCTTCTCCCGCAGCCGCTTGATGTACACCGTCAGCGTATTGTCATTGACATACTCGCCGGCAACATCCCAGATGGCGTCAAGAAGCCTCTCACGGGTAAGCACGATTCCCCGATTGTTGATGAAAAACAGCAGAAGCCGGTATTCCAGTGCTGAGAGGAACAGGTCCCTGCTGTTCTTCACCGCCGTGCCCTTTTCGGTGTCCACCACCACATCACCGAGCTTCACCGTTTTGCCCATGCTGCCGGTGAGTCGGAGCACATTTCGGATGCGGGAGATAAGCTCTCGTGGGCGAAACGGCTTTGGAATGTAATCGTCGGCGCCCAGGTCGAAGCCCGTAACGGTGCTGAACTCATCGCCGGACGCGGTAAGGAAAATAACGGGGACATCAAACTCGGCCTTGATCGCTCTGCACGCCGCGAAGCCATTGCCCTCCGCCAGAGACACATCCAGCAGCACAAGATCCGCCTTTTCCTCCGCAAGCAGCTTCATGGCCTCTGCCTGCCCGGATACACTTCGCACAAGGTACCCTTCGCTGTTCAGATATTCGCTCAAGCTCGCAACGATAATTTTATCGTCTTCTACCAATAGTATCTTTATCATAGTCAGTCCTTTATTCTGATTGCCGCGGAATCATAACCACTTCCCGATGAAGCCATATTCCACACGGTTGCCATCGTCCCATTCTGCAATCACACGGTAAACAAAGCTGCCGCTTTTCAGATCGAACGCATATCCTCCGTCATACGGAAGAATGTCTGTGATTGTCTCAACCTCGCCGCCGTTTTGGGGGACGCATTGTATCCGCACTGTATCCGGCTGCACCTCGAAATATAACCAGACTTCATTGGACCTCCGGTGGGAAACCAGCCCTGCACTGGCTGCTGTGATCTCCGGCAGAGAAGTCTCTTCGCCGATCTCGGGTCCGCATCCAATGATGGAGCTCATTGTTCCATCCTCATTCGGTTCCGGGGCCTGCCAGTAGAAGGCACAGGGGGAAGCCGTGATTTCATCTGTTTCACCCATTGACCCGGACATCGCATTCACCAGAAGCTCCGGTACGGTGATTTGGTCGGAGGGCTGTGTCTCCTTATACGGCAGATACATTTTTACTTCAAACTCTACCCAGTTTGCCATCGGCTCGGAATACTCCGTGCCCTCCTCGTACTGGAACTCCGTCTGCAAGCGGTATCGTTCCCCGGCTATCAGGTTATACGGAGCCGTCAGGTCATAGGAGAGCTCATTGTCCATGCCGCTGGGAAGGCTGTACTGGATAGCGGGATAATCAACCTGCCGTGCGGGCGTGACCTTTTGCCATACACCGTCTTTCATTTGATATAGCTCAAACGCCTGCCCGTAGGCAATCGTCTTGCCGGAATCGTTTTTCCAGCGCAGGTCGAGCCGGAGATTCACGCTCCCGCCGCCAATACGCATGACCTCAAAGCCGACTCCCTCGGCATCGCTTTCCGCGTCAAGAATGCGAAGCAGCTCGTTCTGCGGAAATTGTGGCTCCGGCTGCTTCCCGCAGCGATAATATGTCACCGCCGCAAACGCACATGCGGCAATAGCAATTATGGCAAGAACGACCACCCATATCACGGAAACCTTTCGTTTCATCATGGTGCACCTTCCTTTCTATTTTTCGTTGACTGCGTTATGGTCATACACTGCCGCCTCCCTCCGCAGCTCGTTGGAACGCATAATCTTTTCGGACAGGCTGGCGAGGAAACACTGGAGTAACTTGACACCGATTGCGGGATGCTCCTCCAGCAGAGCCTTCAACCGCCCTCTGGAGATGCACAGCAGCTCAGTGAACTCTGCCGCCGTTCCGCTGAGGCGGAACACGCTGTGGGAAAGGCAATTTTCTCCCAGAAAGCTGCCCGGCGTGAGATACGCAATCTCCAGCGGCGCGGAGCAGCTGTTTGCTTCCCGGTTGGCAACAAGCCGCAGCTTGCCCTTGAGAACAAGACAGACCTCCTCATTGTAGTCGCCGCTGGTGAATACGGTCTCATGCTCATAGTAGGTTTTTACATGGCAGTAATCAAAGAAAACCGCATGCTCTTGCTCAGTAAAAACAGAAAATATCGGCAGCTTCGCCAATACAGCCAGAAGCTCCTCCCGGGTGAGTCTTCGGCGATGCTCCTTGTCGAGATGAATCTCCGGTGCGGAAATATTGTGCCTCTCCAGCACGGCGCGGACGGCGTATCGCTCCTGCCGTACAAGACGGATGAGCTTTTCCCATTGTGCTTGGGTGTCCAGATAGGCTCGGAAGGCGTCAAAGGCGGGCGGGGCATTGTGCTTGGCAATATAGATGTTCCGCATGGCTTCCATAGCGGCATCAGGATCGTTATTTGCAAGGTACTGCGATGAGAGCATCATGCTGCTTCGATAGATCTTCTCGTCCAGATCCGGCTTGAGAAATTCCCCGGGATAGGGGTCAAAGTCCTCCGGACTGACATGGACAAGATTCCCAGTTTTGTGCTGAGACTGCATTTTGGCGCGCTGATATACAAAACGGTAAATATCCTCCCGCAGACGCTTCCATTGGGGGTGGGACTTAGGCTGCGGCAGATGCTTGATGGACAAGGTATTATCCAGAAAAAAGCTGAAGCCGAAGATCCGACTGTTTATAAGATAATCCACATCCTCACCCCGGGTTACAAGGGGATCAAAGGGTACACACTCGAAAAGCTCTCTGTGCAGGATCATGGCTCCGCCGAAGGCAAAGGGTGTGCGCTTGAGCCGCGGTCCGCTGCCGATGATCTGGTCAAAGGCGCGCGCCTTGCAGCCGAAGCGGTCCCAATAGGTCATCCACGGCTCCGGTCTTACATCGTCATAATACTGCCCTTTGCTGTTGAGATAGTAGCCGGCAACTCCGTGCACGATGTCTCCGTAAACTCTTCTGCCCAGAAATTCCAGTGAGCGCGGCACAAAGTCCGGCAGCTCGAAGACCTCGTCATCGTCGATGAGCAAAGCAGCATCCGCCGTCAGGATGGAGGCGGCCAGCAGGCAGATGTTGCGCACGTTTGAGTATCCGAACATGGACAGGAGCTGGACGCCCCGATCGTTCAGTCCGGCTTTTCTCAAGATTTCAGTTATCTCACGCAAATCTCCCGCAGTGAACAGGTATGTCTCCGCATTCAGCTGCGCCCGAACCACGATACGGAGCACCTGCTCACAGGCCGCCGCCTCTACCTCCGGGGTGGTCGGACAAATCAGAATCACCAGCTTGAAGTCTTTTTCATGGAACTGCTTCATGCTGACTAAGGTGCGCTCCAGCGTTCCCTCCTGATCCACCGGAGTGGGATGGTCATAGACGGCGTCGCCCTCCTGCCAAGGGTCGCCTGTTTTGCGGCACCAGTAGGTGGGGATTATCATGGTTTTCCTCATACGGCTCGCCCTCCTTAGCCCGAAAAATCTCTTACAGCGCGTTGGTAGACCTGCTCCAGCTTTGCCACGAACTGTGCCTGCGCAAAATTGCTGCTGGCATAGTGTGCGATGATGTCACGCCGCTCCGGTTCTGTATGATGTCTCGTCAGTTCATTCAAAATCGCAGCGCAGAAAGCTTCCTCATCCTCAGGAGAGACCAATGTTCCCACTTGACTGTTGATAAACTCCGGCAGACCGCCTTCATTGGAACCGACAACGGGCAGTCCGCAGGCCATCGCTTCCAAGGCGACGAGTCCGAACGGCTCACGGCGGGAGGGCATTACAAAAACATCCGCCGCATTGTAGAGCCGCCGCAGCTCGTCCTGCTTCTGGTTACCAAGGAAGAAGGTGCTCCTCAGGCCAAGCTGCTTGTGCAGCTCTGACAAGCTCTCCCGCTCCTCGCCGTCGCCGACAATCAGTGTGATGAACTCCCGATCCGCCAGCCACTCATAGCGGCGCGCCGCACGTAGCAAGGTGTCCACGCCCTTGAAGGCCGCCAGCTTCCCGACAAATAAGACAATGTATTCTCCGCAGTAGGGAAGCCCGAGAGAGCTGAAAAGAGCTTCCTTATCCACATCCTCCCGATAGAAAATATCCTCATTGTAGCCGTTTGGCAGCAGCAGAAGCTTGTCCGCCGCCATCGGAAGCTGCTCAAGCGCAAGATTCCGATTGTCTGCGGAGACGGCAAGCACCTTCGCGCTTCCCGCGACGGCCTCCTCGGCAAAGCTCCGAAAGGCAGGCCACTTTTTGCAGCCCATCAGATCCGTCCCATGTATGGTCACGACCAGAGGAAGGCTGCACAGGGAAGCCAGCCACGAGAGGCACCATGCGTGCTGTGCATGAATAAGATCTGGACAAAATTCCTGCAATGCCTGTCTCAAGGCAGCGGAGAAGGCGGTAAGATACCGTGTCATCTGTCCGATGCTTAAATCCGCGAATGTCATCCGGCTTTGGGGATGTGTGGTGAAGCAAGGGAAATTAAAGGGGAGCGCGTCCTCCTGCTCCTTGCCTCTTGAAAACATCACCGGATACATTTGAAACCCGGGCAGCATAGGGACCGGCTGATTCTCAGGGAAAATGACCGCAACCTCATGCCCGCGCTTGCGCAGATGCAGCGCAATATTTTTGGTGTAGGTGCCGCTGCCCGACCCTTCCAGCGGGAAATGATTGATCAGCAATACTTTCATCGTCTAAACCACCTTTCTGTTAACTCGGTCCATGCCTCCCTCGTCTTTTGATGCTGTTTCACCATATCCGGCAGCCACGCTTCCGCTGCGGACTGGATATCCGGAAGATATAAGAAGCGCCTGTCGTTTGTATAGCGGTACAGTGCTTTCGCTCCATCCGACAGCCTCCGGCCTCTCTCGAAAAACTCCGTGGGCGCATGTCCCGTCTTCCAGCGGAGAAACACATTGCGGCCGATCCAGCCCGTACAGGCATAGTAGAGCCTGTCCCGAACACTGCTGTCATTTTTGAGATCAGGAATCTTGGGGTAATCCCCATAAGTATCATGGAAGATAGGCGTTTGGATATCCAGACATTTGATCTGACTTCGGGATGCCGCCAGTCCCATGAGCGTATCCTCACCTCTGGCGAGGAGCGGAGTCTTATTGTAAAAATAGTAAGGCGAGAAAAACGGCGGCAGTGTCGTCAATGCGCTCATGCGGATTCCCATGTTTCCACCCAGAACCTTTGTGGTGGGCTGCAGCTCAGGTGTCCCTGCTTTCTGTACAATAAGCCCGCCGTGAACCTCGCTGCTCTGCCAAAACTCCGCCATATCCTCCTTGTGGAGGCCCCATAGCAGGGCTGTCATTCCCTCAAAGGAAGCCGGAGGCAGGATGTTGTATCCGCTGTAATCACTGCTGGTGATGGTCGCCCCCAGAGACATCCCGTATAGATGCGCTCCGATAAAGTCGACCTCCTCAAACCCAACCTCTCCGTCAGGTGTTCGATGCAACACGCCAGGCTGCACATCCGAGTCCACAAAAATCAGGTAGTCCACGCCTGTGAACAGCGCTTCCATCAACACCTGGTTCCGATTAAAGCCATAAGGAATCAGTCCGTGCGTATCAACCAACGGGCAGAACAAAAGCTGCTGAATGGATGAGAATCGGACGCCGAGCTGCTTCAAAATCATATGCGCCCTTTCGTAGCTTTGAAGCCGGATCAGAGAAACCTTCGTCCTGCGCTGCAATTCTTGAATCGCCTCCGGATCAGCCTCATGAGAGTATACTACAATCACGCGTTCAATCGGGTGGTCATACTTCTCGGCATTATCCAGAAAGTCTGTCAGCGGATGCGCAGATATAAGATTCCGCACAATCATTCCGATGGCAATTTTCATTAAAAACCCTCCTTGCTCTATCCTGTACGGCCGCACATTCTCATTATCTCAAAGGAGCGAGAAAACACAGGCTTGAACGGAGCAGGAGGGCTCTTGCCGCCTTCTTTATTGATACAGTGGAGATTCTCTAAAGTGCCGTCCTATGCGCCCGTCGTTATTGTTTTCTGAAAACAACAAATGGACAAGGATAAGCACCCTGAATACACCGCCGTCTTTTCTATAGGCATCTCATGTTATGATACCGCCTACATCTCCTGCCTCCTTCGCACTGCCTGATCTCAATTGGTAAACAAAGAACCATCGTAAAAAGGTTCGTGTTTTTCCGTTATGACGAAAGATCTAAATTTCCCAATTCACTTCATGCCCTAAAAAAGAAAATCGCACAAGCAGACCTCTCGGTCTAGCTTATGCGCCGCTAATCCTAATTTGGTTTTGACAACTCCTACTGAGGAGGCTACACCAATATTGCATTCGCACAAAGCTAAACCGGATAAGATAAATGATAAACATGGCAGCAGCCTCCCTTCTATCAACGAATACTTTGGATTATTGTTATACTTTTCGTCAAAAAGCCCTTTTGCGCAACTCTTCTCTTTCGCCGCGGAGATTCTTGACAGGGGTTGCAATGGAATATGTGCTGAGATACGCAAGCGCCTCTCCATCTGGAACCGCCTCCGCGTCTGATCTTGTTTCTCCGCGTTTTCCGTGGCTGCTTCTACACGGCAATTTTAAGTCAGACGCTGTGCGGATACGCTTTTAAAACGCACATTTCTTCCTCTCCAAACAGAAGTGACAGTTTTATTATATGAAAAAGATGGCACATTTTCAAGAGGTTTTTGAGTTTATTACGGCTTGAGCTGATTGCTTCGATATTTTTTCTCAGATGTTGCTCTGCCATACAGTGGTGTCTTCTCCGGCACAAGCGTTTTTTATCGAAGCGCTCCTACCAGCACAAAACGGGCATCATCAAACTCATAGCTACAGGTAGAGAGCGTCAGAATACGATCAGAGGCAATCGGTGCAATCTCGCTGGTGAAGCAGGAACGGTCAGCCGCATTCTGAAGCCAGACTTCAAATTCCGCTTCCGTAAAACCAATTTCCCACGCATCGTCCCGTGGCGCGGCAACATACCCCGCGAAGAACTCCACTTTATAGTTTTTGTCCGGTGTTATCAGCAGTGCGACCGGATGCTCATCAAAGAATTCCTGCTTTTTATATTTATCAAGGTCTGTAAACATTGTGCCGTTCTTCATATGATGTCCGTAAATTATGGAGTGCCGGTCGGCAAAACTTGCGTCGTTTCGGAAATCCAGGAATATACAGCCGGATCCATTCCACTCGCCGCTGAACAGGTGCTTCAAATAATAGCTGTTATCCTCTCCCTGTATAATCGGATAGTTGACCTTCGTTCCTTCAATGTAGATCCATGCAACGATATCAGGGTTGATCTCACGCAGTGCAGCAAAATCCACCTCAGGCCAAACCGTGTCGTCCTCATCAGGAAGTGTTTCTGCCCCGGCTGGTTTGTTAATAACAGGTGGCTGTGGTTCGGCAGTTTTCTGGGGAAGCGAAATCATGTGACTGATATCCTCGTAAGCAGCTTCACCGGTGTGATACTCGGATCTAATCACCCATATCTTCCATGCAGAAAACGACATGACTGCGAGAAGAACGGCTGTGAGGCCGCCTAATAACAGTTTATTTTTCAGTTTCATGTTTTTCCTCCTGCTGCTTCACTAATCTGTAAAATGTGCTCCTCTTTAGGCCGAGCTGGCGCATTGCGGCAACTGCCGTAATCGTACCGGCCTTCCAGTCTGAATAGAATTGATTCCAGTTTGGCGGAAAGTCTATCATTGGGCGCCCCAAATGCTTCCCCGCCTCTTTTGCAATGGCGATCCCTTCAGACTGTCGCCGCTTTGTTGTGATACGCTCCTGTTCAGCAATACTCGCAAGCACTTCAATCAGAATGTTGTTTATCATCTCAAAAATCCAGTCCTGCTCATCAGGAAGCTCCACCATGGTAGTCGGGATGTCAAGGATTTTGATCCGAATGTGGTGCTCCCGGAAGTATTCCAGCTCTTTCTTGATGTCAATCTTTCTCCGACTGAGTCGATCCAGTGATTTAACAATCAGGGTATCTCCGTCGCGGAGAAAGTGATTCTTCAGCGACTGGTACCCCTCACGCTCCAAATCCTTGCCGCTTACCTTGTCCGTAATGATATCCCGCTCCTCCACGCCGGCATCCATGAGGGCCTTGAGTTGCCGATCCAGATGTTGTTCTCTCGTAGATACACGGGCATAGCCGTATGTCTTTTTCAACTTGTTTTCATCTCCTTTTCCGTTTCAAAAGCTAATGCCTTTTTCGGACATATCCCCAAATGACAAAACAACTTTTTCGGACACAAAATCATATCCCGATTGTCTGCCTGTTGATAACGCCGAAAAGGTCTACCTTTTCAGATATCCTATTACACGGAGGTGAGAGATGAATTACAGCAAACAGTCGTTGCAGTTTCAAATAGGGCAGATAGGAGACTCGGAAAAGAGAATTCTGAAGTATGGCAAACAGCTCACTTCCTTTGAACTGCAACGATCGACCTGTTTTCTCAAAAAGTCTCCCTCAAATCAATGCACAATATCACTGGACGGAGAAAATGGCTTTCTCTTTTGTCATTGCGATAGACTTTTTTGATTTTGGGGATAAAAAAGACCGCTGACTGTACGCACACGGCGCGGGTCAACGGTCAGTTTTTCGGTGTTCGATTTTTGTGTTCAGCTTGACAAACTGGAAGTTAGCGATTTCTTTTTCCGGTATTCTCTGTCCCACGGATTTCCTCATGATAGAAATAATCTACGATCACCGGATGTCCCTGCGGGACTCTGCCATAAGGCATTTCATTATCCACAAAGGGACAATCATACTTCTTAGCCATTTCCTCAGCTTTTACTTCAAGCGCTTCAAAGTAGCTGCGGTTATGCTTGTTATAGATCTCATCGTAAAGCGGTACAAGATCAGGATATTTTCCGGCGATATAATCCATAATTGTCTTTTTGAAACCGCCTCGAAGATTGAGATTTTCGAGCCAGAACAGATCGCACTGATCCTTTACCCGCTCAAAGATTGCTTCAAAATCCGTGATACCGGGGAATACCGGGGATACGAAACAGACTGTACGGATACCTGCTTCATATACCTGCTTCATAGCAGCGATACGCCGCTCAATGCTCGAAGCAGAGTCCATATCGTTCTTGAAATTTTCATCCAGTGTGTTGATCGACCATGAAACGGTTACTCGTCCAAGCTTTTTCAGCAGATCAATATCCCGTACCACAAGATCAGACTTTGTGCAGATCAGAATATCTGCGTCACTGCCAATTAGCTGCTCCAGAAGCTTTCTGGTATTCCTGAATTGCTCCTCCTGTGGATTGTAGCCATCTGTCACAGAACCGATGACCACCCGC
>OGWR01001448.1_pt1 | contig 19129 bp, 6 predicted proteins | sample 1576061 | NCBI WGS metagenome assembly OGWR01 (sample SAMEA3541511, study PRJEB24748) | human gut metagenome | biome: human gut; feature: human-associated habitat; material: faeces | place: China | collected 2012 | reverse complement strand
CACCGTCAGTCCCGGCCCCCGCAGCCACAAACCCGTCCTCGCCCAGCTCAACGCCACCGTCCCAGGTAGCGGTACCGCCCACGGTAAGCGGGTCGCCGCCAGCACGCATCACGGCCTCCTTCTGGTCCAGGATGCCGCACGCCTCCACGATGGCATCGATCACCGTCTCGGGACGAATGGCGCACCCGGGCGCATACACATCCACGGGAATCGCGCGGTCCACGCCTCCGATCACGTTGTACGCATCGCGAAACACACCGCCCGAGCACGCGCAGATGCCGCAGGCCACCACGCACTTGGGCTCGAGCATCTGGTTGTAGATCTGGCGCACGACGGGCAGATTCTGAGCGTTGACCGAACCCGTCACCAAAAAGATATCCGCATGCTTGGGGTTGCCGGTGTTGACCACGCCAAAGCGCTCCGCATCGAACAGCGGCGTGAGCGAGGCCAGCACCTCGATATCGCATCCGTTGCAGCTCGAACCGTCGTAATGAATAACCCACGGCGAGCGCGACATTTTATGATCCATGGATGCCGCCTCCTAAATAAACACGTCGACGAGGATGGGCATAAGGTTGAGCAGGCCAAACACCAGCGCCACGCCCCAGCCGAGCTTAAAGCAGCTGCGCCAGGTGCTGCGTGCGAAGGTGTTGTCGATCAGCACCTCGACAAAATACGTCGCGGCCATCACGACCAGGGCTACGACCCAGCTCACCGGGTTGTCCCAAACAAAGAACATGCCCACCCACATCAAAAACAGCACGGTCTCACACCAGTGCATAAGGGTCATCTTGGCCAGCGTGCCGCCGCTCATCTCGGTGGCGACGCCCTGGACAATCTCCTGATGCGCGTGATGCGAGTACGAAAGGTCGAACGGCGACTTGCGTAGCTTGATGGTGAGCACCGCAAGCAGCGCCAAGAAAATGGGCGCGCTGTACACGATGATGGGCGCCGACTGTCCGGTCACGGCGATGGAATCAAAGCTATCGGTGGCAAGGTACAGGCCCACGCTCATCAGCAGAACGGCGGGCTCGTAGCTCATGACCTGCAGCAACTCGCGGTCGGCACCGACCTGGGCAAACGGGCTTTGCGTCGAGGCGGACGCCAGCACCACAAAGATCGCGGCGAGCGTAACCATAAAAGCGCACAGCAGCGTGTTGGAGCCCGACACAAAGATGCCGCCGCCCACGACGGTAAAGATGAGCGCGCACGCCATATAGGTATCGTCCATGGTGTTTACGCTGGCAGGGGCCTTGCGCAGCAGCTTGGCAACGTCGTAGAAGGGCTGCAGCAGGCGCGGGCCCACGCGGCCCTGCATGCGAGCCGAAAGTTTGCGGTCGATGCCGTCGATCAAGCCGCCCGCAAGCGGCGCCAGCAAGGCAAACGCCACGGTGCCAATAAAGATGCCCACGACGCCCGAACCTTCGAAATACTTGCCGCGCAGCACCGAGGGCGCGCTCATGGCAAGCCGCTCGGGCCCAATCCATGCGCAACACAGCAGCGCAAACAAGATAATGCTGCAGCATACAACGCTACCCGCGGGGCCAATACGCTTCTCGCCAAGGGCGTCCTCCGAGTACCAATTGCGCTTTTCGGCCTTCACCTCGTGTCCCATCGAGCCGCGGAAATGGCGATATTTGTCGGTTCCCACGCCCGAAAGGTACACGTTGACGTGCGGTTTGTTGCTCACGCGGAATGACGTCAGCAGCACCACGGCGATAAAAGCCACGATAACCACCATCAGATACATGGCGTCCTTGCCAATAACGTACGGCACGCGGCCAAACACCATGGCCAAGTAAGGCGACACCAGACCGCTCGAGATAACCGGAAACGCCACGCAGCACAGAATCAGCAGCGCGGCGATGGTGTTGAGGGCCATCCATTCGGTCTTATGGACATTGACCTCAACGTTTTGAGCCGTGGGGTCGACGCCCGAAAGCTTGGCAAGCCACTTGCCCCAGAAGTAAAACGTCGCGGCCGAGCCAAAGGCAAGCACCATGATCATGAGCACGTTGCCGGTCTGCGCAAACGCCACCAGGGCGCCCCACTTGGACACGAGCATGCCAAACGGCGCCACAAACATGCCCATAATGCCCAGCATCATCAGACGCGTCAGGTGCGGCATGCGGCTGAACATGCCGTCCATGTCCTCGATATTGCGGCTGCCGATATGATGCTCGGCCGTGCCCACGCACAGGAACAGCAGCGACTTGGCCACCGTGTGGAACAAGATCAGGAAGATGGCCGCCCATACGGCCTCGGGCGCGCCGACACCCAAGCAGGCACTGATGAGGCCCAAGTTGGAAATGGTGGAGTACGCGAGCACGCGTTTGGCGTTGCTCTGCGAGATGGCCATGAGTGCAGCGAGCAAAAACGTGATGGCACCCACACTCGTGACCATAAAGCCGGTCACGGGGTAGATGGCATAGAGTGGGCTCAGCTTGACCATCAGGAACACGCCGGCTTTGACCATGGTTGACGAGTGCAGCAGGGCGCTCGTGGGAGTGGGTGCAACCATGGCACCCAACAGCCAAGTGTGGAACGGCATCTGTGCGGCCTTGGTGAGCGCGGCGAGCGACAACAGGATGACCGGCATCACCAGCAGCGCGGACTGCGCGGTTCCGGTGCCGGAAAGCTCGATCATGCCCGAGATGGTCAGCGGCATGCCGTTAACGTGCAGATACATAAGTCCGGCCAAAAACGCGATGCCGCCCAGCATGTTGAGGATGATTTGGGTAAAGGCGTTCTTGATGGCCTCGGGCGTACGCGTGTAGCCAATCATAAGGAACGAACACACGGTGGTGATTTCCCAGCCGCAGAACAGCCACTCAAGGTTGTCGCTCGTCACGATGACGAACATGGCCGAGAGGAACAGGAACATGAGCGCCAGGAACTGCGGGCGACGGTCGGGCGCGGTCTGCCCGCGCAGCGCGGCCTCGTGCTCGTCATGGGCCTGGAAGTCCTTCATGTAGCCCAGGGCATACAAGCAGATTAGACTGCCAACGATGCCGACGGCGAGGACCATGATCACGCTCATGTAGTCCAGGTAGAGCGGCGTTGCCGTGACGGCTTCGGCCGCAGGCAGCGTCATGGCTGCAAAGGCGAGCGAGCCCACCAACTGGACTACGCCGAGCACCGTGGTGAGCGCGTTCCTATATTTGTACGCGTTGTACAGGATGACGGCGCACAGGATGACGTCGATGACGGAGCTGATGATGGAGAGCACGTGCGAGGTGCCGGGTGCCACCTCGAAGCTCTGCGGGCCCGTGCCAAAAAACATGACGGCGACTACAACCGTCACCGCCATAATGATGCCAGAGCCTACAAGCCCTACCGCGTCACGGGCTCGGTCACCGCGCGCAAGCAGCATGCCCAGCGCCGGTACCAGCGGAAACAGGGTAAGGAAATACAGTAGCGTCATACCATCACTCCCCCATGCCAAAACGCTGCAATTGTTTAACGTTATAGCTCAATTAAGGAGTAGCAGCGGCGGGTTTTCGGTCAACTGGGGAGTTTTAGGCGTACGGGGTAAGGGCACGCCCGCATTGGAGCAGAGGGGCGGCAAGAAAAATGCGCCCCTGTGGGTGCACCATCCCGTTTGCTATTCCGCCTTTTTAACGCGCGGCTTGCGACCGCGCGGCTTATCGACCAGTGCGGACTCACCGCTCTCGCGGTACTGACGGCACCAAGCCTTGACCGAAGACTCGCTAGGAATCTTGTGCTTGATCATGGCCTCGCGAACCGTTAAGCCGTTTTCCAAGCGGTCCTTGACCACGGCGAGCTTAACTTCGTACGAATAGGTGTGATGATGCGAACCGGCGTTGAGAACGGCGTCGGCACCGCCCACGGCATATGCGCGGGCCCACTGACGAGCCGTGGCCTGGGGAATGCCGAGCTCCGCGGCGAGGACGCGATGACCGACCCCCTCTTGGAGGACCTCGACGGCGCGCTGCCTAACCTCGGGCGCATGCGTGCGAGTCCTTGTTGCTTCCGACATACCTGCCACTTCTTAGCCTTAACCGTTAATCTGCTTTCTTACGTGCATGTTAGATAGTAGCATTTTGCTGTTTGCGCGTAACAGTTAATTGAAAATCGCACGGCGGCATCTGGGCATTTGCCATTAATTTGCAACAGTTCTTTAGGTTTTATTTACGCAGCTAGTTAGCTCGCGGCTCATTGACGGTGTTTTACCAACCAGATTGGTATCTTTTTGTTTGGCTGGTATGGTTTGTGTAATTATTAACCCCTCTTCAGCCCGCACCTACATGTCAACTTTCCACTTACTTTCCAGCTTTCCACCTAGCTTTCCAGCTTTCCACCTTAGGTGGTAAGTTACGTGGAAAGTTGGAAAGTTAAGTCGAGAGCAATAAAGAGAGCGGCAACTGGATGGTTGCCGCCCCGCTTTCTCGAGATCAGTTGGTCCCGGAGCCGTGCTGAATGCCCTCCGTGTTGATGCGTGCCAGCGTGTACGTCACATAGTCAGAGTGCGCATATTCGGCGAGGTTGCTGATGTTGACCGGCGTGTCGTTGACACCGCCGCCGGTCATATTGGCCGTAAGCACCAAACGGTAGTTGGCATAGGTTTTTTGGCTTTTACCCTCAGTTTGGCTCTTACCCTCAACATCGGTGTTCACCTTAACGCGGAAGGCATGCGCAAAGGCAAGGCTGTTGTCGTCGAGCGTGGCGAACTTACCACCAGTCTTGTTGTCGGTAAATACGTAGCTGTTACCGTCGGCGGATGCCGCACCCGTGCCTAGGTAATCGCTGCCGAGCACCGTAATGTAGTTCGAGATATCGCCGACCGGAGCATAGCCGCCAGTATCTTGCCGCTGCTCCAGGCTCAGCGTGTAGGTCACCGTGCTTGCGGCGTCGATCTTAGCCTCGGCGCCCGTGAGCTTGCTCAGATCGTAGGTACCCACCAGAGCGATCTCGCCGTCAGCGGACTTGAGGTCATCGATGTTGATGCCCAACTGGGATTTCTTAGACGCCTCGAGCGCGATGGTCGATGAGCCCACATCCATACGGTAGTAGCCGGCGCCGCCATCGTTGTATGCCGAGTTGCTACTGGTGCTGAGCGTGTCGGCATGCGTGGAAAGGTACGCGCGGTAGTTGGGTTTGGTGTAGCGGTCGGTGCCGCTGTTCTGCGAGGCCACGATACCCGCCTGGCAGGCAGGCTCCGTCATGGTGAGCGCGGCCCTCATGGTAACGGTGAAGGCGTTGACATGGTTCTTGGCGATCTCGCGCAGACCCGACATGTCGATGGGATTACCCTCAGTATCGGCAAGCACCAGTGACATGTCGCCACCGTTCGCAGTCCAACTAAGGCCCGACACCACTGGGGTCTCCTTCGCGCCGGCCAGATTCCAACCCGACCCGCCCCAGGTGTAGTAGTTATCACCCACCTTAACGTAGAACTCATACGTGCCCTGCGTGCCCGTGGGGTATCCTACCGAGCCCGCGATGACGCCATCGTGATAGGTGACAAGCGACGAATCGAGCTGGTAATACAGCGCGTCAGAGCTCGTGTATTGCTGGCTCGAGTCAAACGTCACGGTGTCGCTCACGTCCATGGAAAGCGGATAGGTGGCATCTTTGAGCTCCATCCGGTTGATGCTGTCCCTGTTGTCGACGAGGTTACGCTTGTTGTCAACGAGGCTGTGCGTGTAGTTTGATGCCACGCTGTAGGTCGAGGGCGTATTCTGGTGCCCATCCTCGGCAGCCTTGCCGTCGGCTGCTATCTTGCCTCGCAGCAGGTAGTTAATGTGCTCGTTGAGGCTCGTGTCCACCGTAGTTGCAGTGTAGCCGTTGACACCCGCAGAGCCCGCCGGCGTGCGCACCACCAAGTAGAAGTTCTCACTCTTGGGCTCTTCCTCGGCAACGGAGAGGGTATAGAACGTGCCCGTCATGTCGGAAGAAGTGCGCGCGCGGTAGTACGCGCCATCGACCTTGGCGCCAGCCATCTTCGAGAGTTCGGCCTGGCTCTTGCCCTTGACCTCGTCATTGGCGAGCTTGACCCAGGCACCGTGCTTGTCCTCCTTGGCCTCATCGGCCTTCACGCCCACGATTTCGCTCAGCCACGGCTCGACGTAGGCATTGTTGCCGGCATCCACAAAGTCGGTGAGCTTGACCGACGCCGCTCCGCCTGCGCCGACCGTGCAGTGGTATTCACAGTTGTTATGAGCAGTGTCCACGAGCGTAAGCTGCGTGCCCTCGGGCAGCGTGGCACCAAAGGTGATGCTCTTGTTGAGCGGGCCCATGGAGCCGCCGGCTTCGAGCAGCGTGTTCCAGCCGTAAGCGACTGGCTTGGCCCGGGCGCTACCATAGGTCCAGGTAAGGTAGCCGGTCATGGTATCGCCGCTGCTCACAAGCACGTGCTTGTCGTATTTAGTCTCAAAGTCGGAAGCCTTAAAGTTCGCGCCCTCGGAATAGGTAGCGGTGAAGTCGATCTCGAGCATGCGCTTGACGATGATGGGCACCTGCACGCGGTAGATCTGGCCGGCCTCGCTAAAAGTGACCGTGAGCAGCGTGAAGCGGCCCCGCTCGTTGTCCCAGTCGGTACTCGCGCGGAAAACCATGGAGCTCGTGCCGTTGTTGAGCACCTTGAGCGTGGGCGTTTGCGAGGCGTTTGCGTCCTTGACGAAGGCGCCGTTATCGGCAAGCGAGAAGACCTCGGCGGTGGCGGTCACGTGCTTGGCGCTGCCGTTGAGGCGGCGGGCATCGGAAAAGCCGCCGTTAGTCACGATGTTCAAATACTTCTCGACCGTCGTCGTGTCGTTGCCGGGAATCATGAGTACAGGGAAGTCGGTTGCGGCCTTCTTGCCCGAAGTAACGTTGTTGGTGTTGAAAGTACTCTTTGAACTGTCCGCGTTATAGGTTTTCGTGTTCTGGTACGTGCCGTCATCATTGATGCCACAGATGTTGGTGTAGGTGTAGCGGCCATCAACGCTAGTGCCCGCCTCGCTCTGGATGGTCGCCGCGGTTTCGATGGCGGCGCCGTCGCCAAACAGGTAGCGGTCGGTGGTGTCGTTGGCGGAGGCCCGCACCGCTAGCTTGCTTACGGGGCTCGTGGTCACGTACGGGCTTGCTGCCGTGGTAGCGGTATCGTCCGCACCGTAGAGCGTGATGTCCTCGTTGGGCTCGGGCCGCGTGTCCTTATAGTTGCCAAACGCGATGTAGGTTTTCATGTTTACGGCAGCCGTATTGGTCGTGTAAACCATCGGCGGCAGGTCGCTCGTGGTTTTGCCGTCGCCAGGCTTTACGTCCACGCCGGCCGCGAAAAGGCTGTACCAGCCATCTCTTGTGTCAACCTCGCCCAAGAGCACGCCCTGGGTTTTGCCCACATTGTAGGTGTTGCTGTCCATGAGCACGTTTACCAGATGGAACTGGCCGCGCCCGTCACCCGCAATGCCGCCGTTTGATCTTCCGCTAAACGTGGTGTTGGATACCTTTGTGTTGGTGACGTTGATGACATCGGAACCGCTGTTAATCGCACCAAGTAGACCGCCGCTCCAACTCCCTTTGATCGTAGAGCCCTCAATCACAATGTTGTTGCAGGTTATGCCAACGTTGCTGAAGAAGTAGCCAATCAGCCCGCCCGAGCATTTCTCGGTGCCGGCAACGTCAACGTTCCTGACGCTGCAGTCCTCGAACCAGTACACGTTGGATCTACTGATGCTGGTCGTAACCTCGCCAATCAGGCCGCCCGCATTGTAGATGGTCCCGTTCGTACCGGTCTCATCGCCGATGATGGTCTTTTTGCTGCCGTCTCCGCCATCAACGCGCACATTGCTCATAGAAATAACGCCGCTATAGGCGCTTCCAAGCACACCGCCGGCGCCCATGTATTTATCGGTGTTCTTCCCGGTAGCAAGCACATTTACCCCAGAGATAACTGCCGTGCTCGACGAGACCGCTTCGGTGGTGCCGACGTTAGTGTTGACCGAGATATCGCTTGATTTGGCATAGCCGAGCACACCGCCCACGTAGGGCGTTGTCCCCGTGGCGGCTATGGTCGAGTTCTCGGCGATGGTCGTCCCCCCGTTGGCGCTCTTGCTTGTCCACACGCCGCACGCCGAACCGACCGTGCCAACGTAGCCGCCGACATACTTCTCGCCCGTAACGTTAAGACCGGTGTATGAACAATCGCAGAGATACGCGAGCGCCCGCGTGCCGGAACCGAAATTGACCATATAGGTCCGGTCATCGCTCACGCTCCGGCTGGCGCGACCCGAGCTGCCAAGAAGTCCACCCACGCTCTTAGCGCCCGACACGGTGCAGTTGTTCATCCGCACGTTGCGGTAGACACCGCACGTTCCGCCATCGTAGTTGGCCGTTGCACCCGCCAAAAGGCCGGTGCCGATAAGGTCGTTCGATGCCGGTCCCGAGGTGGTTTTGCCGTTAGCGTCGATATAGGCGAGCGCAACGTTGCAATTGCTAAAGGTGAGATCTCTGACCTGCGCGTCGCCGTTCGCGGCGACGCTGGGGCCGACGTAGGCAGAGGTGAACATTACGGTGCTGAACAGGCCGCCTACACCCGAGACCTTATAGTCGTCATCGGCGTATTCAACAACGCCATAGGCGGTATCGGTGGTGCCCACCTTGATGGTGGCGCCGTTGCCGTCAATCGCGGCCACGTGCGGTGTGATGCGGTCGCGGTCTGTGGACTTCTGGTTGGAGTCGCAGGCGCTGGAGTAATAGCGGCCGTTGAGGCCCACGTATCCCGTGCCGTAGCCAGTCATATCGTAGGTGCTATTTTCTTTGAACTCCAGGCTCATGCCGATCGATCTCGACGCGCACACGTAGCCCGTTTGGTAGTTGGCAGCGTAGGACGCCACCAGGTAGGGCGAATTCACATCGTCGTCATGGTCGAGCGGACCGTGCCACCCCTGCTTGCCGGGGGCCTTCTGATCGTCGTTTTTGGCGATTTCGAAATCGCCGGCAGCACTCGCAGGCTTGCCCACGTTTGCGTAGTCAGCATTCCGCACCTTGCCATATTCCTTGTTGCCAAACAGGTAACCGCATATTGCCGGGTCTTGCGAATTGCTGCCCCAGTACGCCTTGGAGCCGCGATACACGCCGTTATTGTCGTAGTCGGTATGTGCCGCGCCAGCACCCGCACCCGAGCTGATGATGGCCGAGAGCACCAAAAGGCCCTGGGCGTTTTCGACCGTGGTCACGGGCGCCTCGGCGTTAGTGCCGAGGTACTTGTTGTCGGTGCCCGTGGTGGTGACACAGGGGGTTCCTTTATTTGTGAGCTCGTTGATCTGGTAGTTAGCGTTACCGTTTTTGACTTCGCAGTCCTCGCTAAAGGCATAGCCGTCGATCACACGACCAACGTAGGGGTTGTCGTACTGGTCATACTTTGCGGCATCTTCCTTAGAGGGCCTGTACTTTTTGTTCTTTGTGCCGCCGCGCCACGATTCGCCCGTTTTGCGGAAAATCACGCCACCGCCCGCAATGGCACCGACGTAACCGCCGATCGGAACAAGATGCGAGCCACCTTTAACGGTAAAGCCGTACGTCATCGAGCCGTTATTTGGATTGTTTACAACCACGCCTTCGATAATGTTATCGCCGCCAAGGATGCAGCCGATAACGCCACCGAAAAACGCCGTCGGCACGCCGTCGGCATCCTTGGCAGAATAAGCAATAGTCGCCTGCTCGTTCACATGGTCGTTCACATGGTCGTTCACATAGTTGATGTTGAGGCTGCGCACAACGCTGCCGTAGCTATAGGGAATAAGGCCGCGAAGCTCGCCGGTGTTGTTTTTAATTTCAATTGTTGCAGGCGGGGCTGAGGCGCCTATTCTGCCAACGATAACGCCGCGGAACGGATTGGCTTTGTTGCCAAAACCGCCAAACGATGCCGCATCGAGGGTAATCTTATTATCATTGGTAGGCTCGATACTGTAATACGCACTCTGTATATAGCGGTGCATGGTTTCGTCGCTCAGCGTCTGCGTGGGATCGGTCGATGCGCCTTCGATCTTCTTCTCCCATTTTATTTTGGTATCCTTCGCCTGCTTGTAGACGTACGTAACCTCATTGTTGGTTAACTTATCGTGGCGGCGAGTGCAAAGCGTGCTCTGGTCGGCGACAATGGTAACCTCCCAGCCATCCAGCGCCACACCATTGTTGATGTAGTTGGCGATGGCGTTCATTTCCGCCGCGTCCTTAACGGCATACGGATCGCCATATGTGCCGCATCCCTCTACCAGCTTTGGAATGCGCTGGTTGACTTTAATTTCATGATATTGGACGCCGCTCTCGGTGGCCTTTCCCTTATAAACATAAGGAAGATAGCCACCAAACCAAGGCCTGACGTCATCGCCCTTCTTACCATCAACCGTCACATAGCCGCTAAGGGCGCCATACGTCGCTTCGTCGTAATACCAAAGCTGCTTGCCCGGGTACTCCATACTCCCATCAATCTCAGATCCGTATGTCACCTTGCCTGCATCGGCATCGACCTTAGTAAAGGTGTAGTCCGCAGAGCCCGTACTCGTGCTTCCGTAGCCAAAACTCTCCAGCAGGCTCGCATGGGTGAAGATCGTATTGTTCTTTTGGCTGGGCAAGCTGATTTGCTCAAACTTCGCCGTCACCTGATCAGCCCCACTGCCTACACCAAGCTTTCCGAACAGCGACGTAGCCGCCTTGGTGCCACTCGTGTACCCAGTAGTCTTGATATTCTTCGCGTTCAGGCTCACGTACTTCTGCATCTCGTTGATGAGCAGGGGCATATAGGCATTAGCGCCCGTGGCGCTGTTGGCGCCATCGACGATCAAATTGTCGAGCGTAAGGCCGTCGATTGAAATCTCTCTGATCGTGGTGCCATTATCGCTGGACCCATATACGTAGCGGCACACTAGCGCGCCCGAAGAGCTTCCGCTTGCTCCGTCAGTGTCTTCAGAGCTCTTTCCGTCATTGATAACGGGCCCAACAGTACCACGCAAAGTGACTTTTTTTACTGTGAGATCGCCGTTTGCCACCGTTCGAAAAAGACCGCAGTGCATGTTCTCGTGCTGGGTAGCATCGGAATTTAGCTTGTTGCCATTCTGCTCGGCCTTGATCTTGGAGTAACAGAAGGTAATGGTCGCATTCTCAACCGTCACCTCTCCGCTCGGCTGAGTGGGATAATAGCTGTAGCCGGCCAAATCGATTGTGCCCGTTATGGTTATGGAATCATCGAGCCCTGTCGTACCATTGGGAACGATTGTCGAACGAATACCTTCGGGAGCATAACGGTAAGCAGACCATAAGAGCAGCTTTTCCGCTGTATCGATTTGACTGCCACTAAAGCCGCCTGCGCACCTATCATAGGCTCCGTCGAGGTTGTAGAAGTAGCGGGTATTGCCGTTCGTTTTGTGACTTTGGCCGAAAGTCGAGCGGTTCTGGTAGCTGTTGTCTTTTGTGGCATCGCCGTCCATGTCCAGCTTGTCATTCCGTGTGTGCAGCGAAACGACCGCGTTGCAGCCGGCGTCCATGAGTTTGCTGCCTTTGCTTGGTTTTACACCGCTGCCAACCCATTCATCGAAAGACGTTGCGCCCGGTGCAACGATGGCCCCCTCGCCGCTGGGCACCCTATAGGCGGTATCCCAATAAGCCCTGTCCTCCAAGTACAGGCCTAGGTAGCTCTCGACGCCATATGTCGTCTTATCATCCACCTTGCAGCCGCGGCAAACTAGAACGCCGAGGGTCTGAGCGGCGCCTGCATTAATCTTTGTGCCCGAGAGATCGATGGCGTAGTTGTTGATAATCCAGTGACCGCTGGCTGCGTATACAAGGCCGCCAAGCTCCTTGGAATCATCCACAGTCGCGGTTATAGAAGCGTTGGTCGTTTTCAAAGCATAGGAGTTTTCACTCTTGTTAATGTTGTCATCTCCGATAGTTACGACCGTGTTGCCCCAGCTATAACCCAAGAGACCGCCCACGCCATTGAGCTTATCGCCGTTCTTTCCGACTCCCATCTTGAACGAGTTGAACGAAAGGCCCGTAATGTTAACGTCCTTTTTGGCCGAGTTGGCTATTGCCCCATCAGCCCCATAGGTGCTCTGTGCGATGCAGCCGATAAGACCGCCGACCTGGGCAATCTTGCCGCTGGTGCAATTGCCGGTCTCGATTTTTCCGCTGACCTCAAGGCCCGTAACGTTGAATGTCGAGACATAATTGCCCACATAGCCGATGGCGCCGCCAATACGGCTGTTGCCATTAAGCGTTTTAGTTGCAGTGATGCTCGCTTGAGCCTTGCTACTGTCCCTAAACGTAACCGTAGAAGCTGCCGACACGCTGCCTGCAATACCACCAGTGTTCACATCGTTGGTGAACGTATCATCGCATGCGATATTCGTTTCGCACTTTGCGCCAGACAGCGTCAGACCACCCGCAATGGTGCCCGCAAGCGATCCAGCCTCGATTGCCGAGCCGTTATCGAACCTCATGGAGCCAGCGATGGTGACGTTGGAGACAGTCTCGCTGTTGGCGGTCGTGTCGTTGATTGCTGCGAACAGGCCAAGACGTCCGTGGCGGTAAATTTTGCCATTGCCGGCGCTGGTGTCGTTGGCGCCCAGAGGGGCGTTCCCGCGCATGCCGTAAGGCTCACCGACAGCAAGCTTGATCGTGCCGCCGCCGTTCAATGTACCCGAGAAAACTTGCGAGTCGCCTGCGCGGTCCTGCGTGAAGCCCGTCAGGCCTGTACCCTTGAGGTCAATTGTGTTGTTCACCGTAATGGTCGAGGACTGCAAGCCGTTCAGGTTGTTTTCGGCAACGCCTTCGACCATTGAGTAGTAGCCGTTGGTTTGCCAGGTAATCGCAAGCTTGGCGAAATCCTCAAGCGAGGCTAGAGCATAGACGCCGTTAGTCAGTTCCAACGGTGCCGGTAGAGTCAGCTTGTGTGTCGTCGGGTTCAGCGTAATAAAACTATCACCCAGGCGAATGACCTGGCCGTAGCTGTACACGTCATCGATCTTGACGGGCGTAGAGGGGCGCTTATATTGCCATTTCGTGGTATCACCTGCGGCGGTGTCACTATCGCTTCCGCTGCCGGCGGCAAAAATCAGCGAGTTGAAGTTCTCATAAATCAGCTGCGCAGCGTGATCATTTTCTACGAAGGTGGCATCCGACAGGTCGGTGATACCGCTGAACTTGACGATGCCGAGCAACGACGACCCGACGACGCCGGCAAAGCCGCCGTTCGTGCCGCCGATTTTAGCATTGCTGTCGGTTTTGACCGTTAGGCCGCGCACTTCCAGCACGTTTTTGGTGTCCACGACGCCCACGGCGCCGCCGTATTTGCCGTTGTTGCTGGCGTAGCCCGAGGTTGCACACGTCACCGCTGCGCCACTGATGACCACGGCGGACACGTTGTCGCTCCCGCCGCCTTCACCAAGGTAGCCTACCAGGCCGCCCGCATACGCGAGCTTGCCGTTAGAGCCCACGCCAAACGACACCTCAGCGCCACCCTTCACCGTGAACGCGTGCAGTGCGTCGCCGTATTTCTGGCCCCACAGCTTGCCCACCAAGCCGCCGTAGTTCCCGCGCACGCCGTTGTTGTTGCTGTCGTCCGCGCCGTTTTGCAGCGTACTTTTATACAATCCGCCGTTTACGGTCACATCGCCGTTCGAGATGTCGAGCACGCCGAACAGGCCACCGGCGGAAGGGGCAGTGCTCGTGTTGGACACACTGAGCGCCACGCCCTCGCCAAAATCGAAGATACCGCTGTTGATGGTGAACTCGCCGGCAAACGAAGCGTCACCGATAAGGCCGCCCGCATACGTGGCGTAATCGACACGACCGTCTTCATACATGCCAGCCGGTGACGACCCAACCGCGCACGCGGGCTTGACGCTGATATCCTTACCCGAGGCATCTTTTCCATTGTTGCCCGCACCCACAGAAAGCGTAATCTTGTTCGTCTTGCCAATGAGTCCGCCCGCCGCGTTTTTACCTACAACGCTCAGCGCTGAGACATCGACATTCGAAGCAAGGGTGACGGCAGCCCCCTCGCCTGCCTCGCCAATAAGGCCGCCGGCATTGGCACCAGCGCCCGTAGCGTCGATGGTGGGGGTGCCGTTGAAGCTCTCCGGCAGACCGTTCAGCCCCGCGATCGTAAGAGATGCGCCTGCAGTAAGGGTGTTCGCGAGTAGGCCCAGATTGCCCGTGGACGATTGCATGCCAATCGCCAGGGGGCTATTCGCGCTTGTCGAATACGTGGCGTCAAGCGTGAGCTCGCCCGTAACCTCACCCACGAGCGGCGAAGTGAGCTTGACGACGCTCGTATCGCCGCTCTCGGGCTTGTCTACGGTAATGGCAGCGCTGAGCGTCTTGTCCGCGCCCGTGACCTTTGCGGCCACGATGGGCTGGGCATCGGTGCCCTTCCAGGTGAGCTTTACGGTGCCGTTGTTATCGTTGAGCTCGATGTTGTTGAAGAGCGTCTTGTTGGCGGTAAGGGACCTGCCGCCCAGGTCGAGCGTACCCTTGAAGGGGTAGGCATCGCTGCCGAACCCCTGGAACGCGAGATTGCCCAGGTCGCTCACGGCCTGCGCGCTGCACACGTCGAAGTCGACGCCGCTCAAACCGTCCCTGGAGATGATCGCATTTTGATAGACGACAGGGTCGGTGTTGGAGATGGCGATAAGGTCGGCGTTGGACCCGAATTTGATGGTCGCAACGGCGCCCGAGCCGTCGGTGGTGACCTTGTTGTCGCCCAGCGCGGCTTCGAGCTGCTCGACGGTCTTGATGACAGGGGCGGTGTTTGCCTGCGCGGCAGCATCCGCGTCCGCGTCATCCGCTTGCTCTTCGTCAGCAGCACCCTCATCGGCAGCCGCATCGTCTTGGGACGCGTCACCCTCCGTTGGGGCATCGCCGCTGGTGGTTCCATCGGTCGTGGAGTCCTGCGATTCGCCAGCGTTGGTAGAACCGTCGCCGCCCTCGGTAGCGCCAGCGTCGGCGCCCGGAGTCGTTGCGACATCATCAGATGCAGCCTGGTCAGCATCTTGCAGCGAGGTGGCCACGGCATCCTGTACGGAGCGGGCAGTATTGCCCGCGGCGCGCGCGGCGGAGATGGACGCCTCCATAACGGCGTCGAGCTCTTGCGCGAACACCTCCGTGGAGGGCGCGAGCGCCTGGAAAATCATGATCGCAGTCAGGCATGCGGTTGTTATGCGCTTTGCCGTTCTCATCTGGTCCTACCTCGTTCTATCTCATGCCCTGTACGGGGTCTCGAAATCTATGCTTGCGACTTGTTCTACGCGGCCGAACACGTAACGCCAATGCCATTAAAGCTAGTCGGCTTCGAGCCCGTCCGGTAGAAAGTGATGATTTCCGAGCCGGGAGAGGCATCGTATGTGACCGAGTTGCCGCTAACGGTTGCCTGCACGCCACCGTTCTTGTGGTTCTGCTCGAAGAACGGATCGAGCTCGACCCCGTCCTTCCACGTAAGCGTCACCTTGGTCGTAGCACCCGTAACGGTCACGCGGTAGTTGTAGGCGTCGAAGTCGCCGACATTCGTATCATTCTTGTTCTTATCGACCCACTCGCCCGAAACGCCCGAAGCCGTTACCTCTGCACGTTCGGAAGGCGCAATTTTGGCGGCGAGCCATTTAAGGTTGGTGCCAGGGCTATTGGAGCCGACCCGGGCTTTAACGGTGAAGGATGCTTTGTTGAGGTCCGCCTTGGAAAACGTAACCTTATAGGTATACATGGTTGCCTTGTTGGCGGGGAAGGAAAGGTCGACCGTGCCGCCCGCCGTCAGCGTGGGAGAACCGCTTATGCTCCAAGTACCCGTCGTGCCCGTCGCCCTCACGCTCAGCGTCGCGTTGACGTCTTTGTCGTTAACCTTGTTCTTGTCGCCCAACAGATGGTTGTAAATGCGGAAGGTAAAGGAGCAAGTATCCCCACTCATGTCGGCAATGACGCTTCGAACGGCAATTTTCTCGTCATCCAGGCTCTCAGTCGTATAACCCGTGAGCATGTCCGAGGCAAACAGCGCCTGTGACGTGCCCGAAACGGCAACCGATTTAAGGAAGTCGCCCGCCAAAAAAGCCGTGTAGGTAAGGTAGGTCCCCGTCACAATCGCGACGACGCACAGCAGCACCGCAACCGCCCACAGGCGTTTGCGCACTTTGGAAGCAGGGGCAGCCGACTCCGCGCAGCAAGGCTCTGCCTTAGAATCATCTACCTGCGCAAAGTGCTTGCCAACAGGCCTCGCGATTTCATTTTGTTCATTCTCGTCTTTTCGCATCTGGCACCCCTCCCCTCCTACTTATTAGTTGCCGCTCGTGACACGAGCGATTAGATAAACCATGTCGGTCTCTTTGACGTTGGAGACCTTAGTACCGTCCGTGTTGGTCACAACGCCTGGATTCCACGTACATTCGATGATGAAGTTCGTGGCGGCGTTTGCACTTCCGTCCTCGCCGCCATCAAGCTCGCTCTTTTCAAACTTGTGATACCGATACAGCGGACGGGCGTTTTTCTGGACTTTCGCGTACGAGCCGTACGTTGGATCGTTTGCCTCAAGCTCTTTAGCCAACGCACTTGTCCCGTCCGCGAAGTTGATAAATTTAAAGTCAATCGGGGCGCCAGGGCTCTTCTTGCTCCACGAATACGGATTGTTGAGCCCGTCGAGACCGACCACATCGCCCGTCGTTGTCGGCGGGTCATTAACCGTCACATGGTACACGTTGATTGTCAGCCCCGTGATATTCGTAGTGTTGGCAACCTGCAGCTCAAACGCCTGGCCGCCGGCAGCGGGATCGCCATTGTCGCTCCGCACGCAAAACGCGCGCCGAACGGTCACGGTGCCGTTGGAGTTTTTCACATCGCCCCGTGACTCGTCATACGAAATCTCGATGGGCTCGATGCTCGTCTGGTTGGGACCCATGATCTTGAGCTGCGCGGGCGTTTGAATCTTGCCCACCGTAGACAGACTTTTGCTGCCCACAAACCACGAGAGCGATAAGCCGATGATAAGAGCGATTGCCGCCAGCAGCACCAAGACCGCAAGGGCCTGTGCGCGGTGGTTTTCTATCCAATTGCGGGCATCGCCGAGGCGCGTTTGCATGGTGCTCATGAGCTCACGCCCTCCTGAGCGCTAATTCTAAGTTGGATGTATTTGACCTTATTGCCGATCTGCTCGTCGGCATTGTTGTACAGCGCCGAGCAGATGGCGGTGTCGCTGAAGGACATGCTAGACGAAACCGCGGGGGCGTTGGCAGCACTTGTGCCGTTTGCCGCGCCATGGAAGTAGTTCGCTTTATGCTCGTTCATGTCCGCCTGCAGAGCGCCGTAGTCAGACTTTGCGTCGCCCGCCGCCGCAAACAGATTCTTGTAGTAATTCGTGTTGCCGGTAAGGACGAAGTTCTGAAAGTACTCCGGCCATACCCAGTACAGATTGATGGTGACGGGTTTGTTCGTTGGCTTGGTCACATCGCCGTTTTCGCAAAATGCGATCTTGTGAATCTCGATCTTGCTATCAACCACGCGGCCCGAGTAATACCCGTTCTGGTCGCAGCTCGTAAAGAACAGCAAGTGGCCTTTGATCAAGCCAAGGAGCGCCTCCGCCTCGGGCGCCAGCGTTCCTCCGTCCCCAACAACGCCAACAATGTTCGTGACCTTAAGCAAGCGCGACAGATTGATCGTGACCCCGTCCAGGTCACTCACCAGCGGCTTCACCGTAAATGTAATCTTGCCGCGAGCGCCCGGGTACAGGGAGCCCGCGGTTTCGTTGTTCAGGTTGGAGACGAGCGTTACCGTCATGGCGTCGGTCGTATCGAGCTTCGCAATGTTTTGCTTTTCGGCGTCCGTGCGCTCGTAATAGCCCACGTGTGCGCCGGACTCACCCTCGCCCGCGGCGGTCAGCGTGTACCGATCCGCCTTCGCCGCGATCGTGCTCCCGGTGGCGCTCACTCGGTTATTCGCGGCAAACCAGGCCAGGCACGCAAAGATGGCAACGATGGCGGCCAGCACAAACAGACCGCTCACCAGGAAATCCTTCCAGAAATCCTTGAGGGTCCGCACGTGCTCGTCGGCAGCTTGGCGGTACTCGGCCGCCGTCTTGTGCTGCTGGAGCTCGCTATGTCGGTCCATGCCACTCATCGTTTACGTTTGCCCCGCTAGCGGGCGTGCCATCCTTTCCGCTTGGTCGCGATCAATCCGTTGCTCGTAGGCATAGAATTCAGGCAGAATACAACACCATACGATAAGGTAAAAGAATAGCATTGACCTGCGGTTCGCTCCACAACGCAAGCCTTAATGATGTCTTAAAAGTCAAACCCTTGGTGCAAGTGGTCAGGTTACTTCGCGCCAACATGGTGCAAACAAACCTGACCCCCTTGTACCAATCCCCTTGCATCAAATTCGGATTTTCGGGTGTCAGCAATTCGGATTTTCATGTTCTGAGGATTCGGATTTTCGGTCGCTCAAGATTCGGATTTTCTGAACACGCTGGTCAGCGGGCGCTCTTATTGGCAAAAAGGCGGGGAGCACCGATACGGCACTCCCCGCCCACTCAATACGCGATGGCTTTCTCGGCTACAGCTCGTTGGCCGCGTGATATGCCGTGCGAATGGCGCTCGCGATGTCGGCGGTGCGCTCGCCCGAGCAGTCGCCCACGCAGGTCACGGGCACCGTCACGCCGTCCAGGTCAAATGCGTTGGCCTTGGAACCCACGGCCATCACCACGTAATCGCAGGCGATCTTCACCGGCTCCTCGGCGCCGTCCTCGGTGGTGCGGACAGCCTCCACGCCCTCGTCGGTAATGGCGGTCAGGCGGGTCTTAACGTGCTGCCCCACGTTGTGGGCGGCAAAGTCGCTCATAATGAGCGGCAGAATGGTCTCGGACTCGCCCGCGGCAATCTTGTCGAGCATCTCGACAATCGCCACCTCGCAGCCGTGCTGCAGCAGGTACTCGGCAGTCTCGGTGCCCACCAGGCCGCCGCCGATAACGGCGACGCGGCCCGTAAGCTCCACCTTGCCGGCCAGCACGTCCCAGCTCGAGACGACCTTCTCCGAGTCGGCACCCGGAACGGGGATGACCACGTCGTGTGCACCCACGGCCACAATCGCGGCGTCGGCGGCGTTGAGTTCCTCGGCCGTAGCGGCGTGGTTGAGCTCAACCTTCACGCCCAGA
>OGWR01001444.1_pt1 | contig 19157 bp, 10 predicted proteins | sample 1576061 | NCBI WGS metagenome assembly OGWR01 (sample SAMEA3541511, study PRJEB24748) | human gut metagenome | biome: human gut; feature: human-associated habitat; material: faeces | place: China | collected 2012 | reverse complement strand
TGTTGGCGACTGAAAAGCAGGTGATAGCGGTGGATGCGCGCATTCGGATAGAAAAGAAGTAGGAAATATTGCAGCTCTAAATCCCCCTTATCTAGCGAGATAGAGGGGGATAGGACGAATCTTTCATTCATTGGGACGCATTTTTTATCGTTCGTTGGCAAAATGGCCTATATTTGAGGTCTAAATAATAGAGCGATGAAGAACACGAATCTGAAGAAAATGCTGATAGCTTTTATATGCCTGATATGTTTTTTCACTTGTTATGCACAAACAATCGGGGAGCACTATTATCTTAATAGTCTTACTATCCGGGACGGGCTATCTCAAAATACAGTATACGATATTCTACAAGATAAAGCCGGCTTTATGTGGTTTGGAACCAAAGACGGTCTAAACCGCTATGACGGTTCGTCATTTAAGATATTCAAATATGATAGGACAGATGAGCATAGTCTTGGGAACAACTATATACTTGCTCTATATGAAGATGTGGAAGGCAATATTTGGGTGGGTACGGATATGGGATTGTATATATATTATCCGGAAAGAGATGTTTTTGAGCCTTTCAAACAGTTAAGTGATGAAGGTACTACCATAGATAATGCTGCAGCCATGATTGTTGGAGACAAAAATGGAGATGTATGGATTACGGTAGAACGCCAGGGTATATTCCATTATAATTTGCAGACAAAGGCATTAAGGAACCATACACTTAAGGAGTTCCCTTTTTTGACTTCGAATGTACATTGTGTTGTTTTTGATAACAGTGAAACGATTTGGATTTATGGAAACGGATTGTTCTATTCAAAAGACGGACTCAAGACGATTCATCCTTTTGTCTCTTCTGATGGTAAGAAGGTCTTTGAAGGTGATCCGCTCATGAAGGTACTGCCGGGGGCTTATAACTGCTTTTACATAGCTTCTGTCGGTGGAGGTATAAAGGAAATGAATCTTAGTTCGGGAAAAGTCCGCGATTTGCTGTTGACAGATGAGACGGGGGAACGGATATGGTGCCGTGAGTTGATGTCTTTTTCTGACGATGAATTATGGATAGGATGTGAGTCTGGGATCTATATTTATAATCTTCGAACAGATAAATATGTGCATTTGAAAAGTTCTATGTATGATCCGTATTCACTGTCGGATAATGCAGTTTATTCTTTGTGTAAGGATTGCGAAGGTGGCGTTTGGATAGGCTCTTATTTTGGAGGTATCAATTACTATCCGCATTCATATACTTGTTTTGAAAGATATTATCCGAAGGGAGTGAATGATGGCTTACATGGGAAACGGATACGTGAGTTCTGCCAGGATAGTCAGGGAAAGTTATGGATTGGAACAGAAGATGGTGGATTGAATAGGTTTGATCCGGTGACGAAGGAATTCAAGTTCTTTACTCCGAGTCTTGGTTTTACAAATGTGCATGGGTTGTGTTCGGTAGAGAATGAGCTTTGGGTAGGAACTTTTTCCAAAGGACTGAAGGTAATTGATACCCGTACGGAAACTATTGTAAGGTCATATCAATATGACGGCGGCCCACATTCCTTGAATGACAATAATGTTTTTGCTATTTGCAGGACTGCTGCAGGGGACATTTATATTGGGACAGGATGTGGCTTGATGCGTTATAACAGACAAACGGACAGTTTTGATATAATTCCGGAATTAGTAGGAATATTTGTGTATGACATTAAGGAAGATACCAGTGGAAACTTGTGGTTGGCTACATATGTTTGTGGGGTTTTTCGTTATGATGTCAGTAAGAAAGAATGGAAGAATTATGTACACAATGAAAAAGATGAAAAGAGCCTTTCCAACAATAAGGTTCTGAGTGTTTTTGAAGATTCACGCCGGAATGTCTGGCTGACTACCCAGGGAAGAGGAATCTGTCTGTTTCATCCGGAAACAGAAAACTTTACACGCTATGATACCGGTAATGGATTGCCGAATGATGTGGTTTACCAAATTGCAGAAGATGAAGACGGGGTATTCTGGTTAACGACGAATAATGGTTTAGCCCGTTTTGATTTAACTTCAGGAGCGGTAAAAGTATATACGACGGCGAACGGGTTGCCGAGTGACCAATTCAACTATCGTTCCAGTTTTAAAGATAAGGACGGTACTATCTATTTTGGTAGTATTGACGGTTTTGTCGCCTTCAATCCAAAGACATTCTCGGAAAATAAATATGTTCCTTCTGCCGTCATTACCGATTTTCTCCTTTTCAATAAAGAGATGCGGGCTGGTGCTGAGAATTCGCCGTTACAGGAAAATATTACTTTCTCGGATAAGTTGTTACTCTGTGCGGAGCAAAATTCTTTTTCTTTCCGGCTTGCTGCTTTGGGGTATCAGGCTCCGAAGATGAATAAACTGATGTATAAGTTGGATGGTTTTGATAGTGAGTGGTTGACTGTAGGGGAGAGTCCGTTGGTGACTTATTCTAACCTGCATTATGGAGATTATACGTTTCGGGTAAAGGCAGGCAATAGTGATGGAATATGGAATGAAGAAGAGACGACTTTACATATCCGTATTCTGCCGCCTTTCTACCTTTCTGTTTGGGCATATGTCGTTTATGCATTACTGTTCTTGATTTTCTTTGCCTATCTTTATCTCTATCTGAAGCAGCGGAATAACAGAAAACAACAAAGGCAGATGGAAAAGTTCGAGCAGGAGAAAGAACGTGAAATCTATAATGCAAAATTCGATTTCTTTACGAATGTGGCACATGAGATACGTACTCCTTTAACTTTGATTAAAGGACCCTTGGAAAATATCATTCTAAAAAAAGATGTTGATGCGGAAACTCGTGAGGATCTGAATATCATGGAACAGAATACGGAACGCTTACTGAATCTGACGAATCAGTTATTGGATTTTCGCAAGACTGAAAGTCAAGGATTCAGTTTGAATTTCACTAAATGCAATATAACGGAAGTAGTACAGAAGACACATTTGAGATTTACTTCTCTTGCCAAACAGAAAGGACTGGATCTCACTTTGAAAATACCTGAACGGGCTTGCTACGCGCATGTCAATAAAGAAGCTTTTACCAAGATACTCAGTAATCTGTTGAGCAATGCCATGAAGTATGCAGAGAGCTATGTACAGATTTTCTTGGAAACGGATATGGCTGTGGAGAATGGAATATTCCATATTCGGACAGTGAATGATGGGCCTATCGTACCGGATACAATGAAGGAGGAAATATTCAAACCATTTGTACGCTTTAATGGGGAGGAAAATGGAAAGGTGACTTCTGGCACAGGTATTGGACTGGCACTTTCCCGTTCTTTGGCTGAACTGCATCGGGGAAGTTTACGAATGGTGGAGGGAGAAGACGCAAATATATTTTGCCTTACTCTGCCACTCACCCAAGATAATGCTATTACGATGGAATCTGGGGATGTCAGTAATATGGAACCTTCTGCCGAACTTCAGGCGAAGTGGGAGGAGCTTAAAGAAAATAATGAAAACAGATATACTGTATTGGTAGTTGAAGATAATCCGGAAATGCTTTCTTTCGTAAGTAGGCAGTTGTCGCATGAGTATATCGTTCTGACAGCTGTCAATGGAGAAGAGGCTTTGCGTATATTGGATGAAAATTTTGTGAACTTGATTGTAAGTGATGTCGTGATGCCACTAATGGATGGCTTTGAGTTATGCAAGACTGTAAAGTCCAAATTGGATTATAGTCATATCCCCATCATCCTATTGACAGCTAAAACTAATATACAGTCTAAAGTAGAGGGGTTGGAGCTAGGAGCTGATGCATATATTGAGAAGCCTTTCTCACCGGAATATCTTTTGGCTGCGATTGCCAGCTTGATTAAGAATAGAGAAACGCTACGTCAAACTTTTGCCAAGTCTCCCTTTGTGGCTGCCAATACAATGGCGTTGACAAAGGCTGATGAGGAATTCATTAAAAGGCTGAATGAAATAATTCTTTCTAATCTTCATAGTCCGGAGTTCAGTATGGAGGATATGGCTGAAATGCTGAATATGAGCCGTTCTAATTTCTATCGGAAAATAAAGGGAGTACTTGATTTGACTCCTAATGAATATTTGCGTATAGAACGCCTGAAGCGTGCAGCCCAATTGTTGAAGGATGGTGAAAATCGGGTCAATGAAATTTGCTATATGGTAGGGTTCAATTCTCCTTCTTATTTTTCCAAATGTTTCTTAAAACAATTTGGGGTATTACCTAAAGATTTTGTGGACTGAAGTGGAAGGTCTCAGGGTAAAGTATGTATTTTCAATAAAAAATAAATATCAAAAATCGGAATATTATGAAATGTATAGTTAACAAACTATTTATCGGTGCACTGTTCCTTTTGGGCGCCTTGGTTTGCAGTTGTCAAAACACAACGGAAAATACGGTAGAGAGCAGTGTAGAGGGAAAAGACACACTAGGATTTAAGTATATTGATATTGTTCATATCACACATACTGATTATGGCTATACTGACCATGCATTGATTGCTGTTGATTTGCATAAACGTTTTATTGATGTGGCATTGGATTTGGCATTGAAGACCAAAGATGAAATTCCGGAGAATCGGTTTGCATGGACAGTAGAAGCGTTAGATCCATTTTACTCATGGTGGAATTCAGCTTCTGAGGACAGACGGGAATCAATGCTAGACATGATTGAAAACAAACAGATTGGAATCAATGCTATGCCTTTTCATATACACCCTTATGCCAATAAGGAACAATGGGATGAGATGTTTGACTGGATTCCTAAAGATATGTGGTCTCAATTGGATATTGAAGTGGGTATGCAACATGATGTGAATGGTTTCCCACGTGCAGCAGCAACAAGGTTACTTGACCGTGACATACATTATATCTGGACTGGCATTAATCCGCATTGGGGTGGTTCTCCGGTAGAGCAACCTGGTGCTTTTTGGTGGAAAATGCCTGATGATAGAAAACTTTTGGTTTGGTCAGGATATCCTTATTGGCAAGGTTATCTTTTCTTTGCGGAAAAGGAGTGGCGTTTACAACAGCGGGAATATGCCAATACGCAAACATCATGGCCGCGCAATGGTAATATTCTACAGACTGATGATGTATCTATGCATGGAGCATATGATGTGTGTGTGAAACGCTTGAAGGATTTGAGAGAAAAAGGGTACGATTACCCCTTCCTTACATTGACTTTTACCAATGAGTGGAGATGTGATAATGATGGTCCTATGCCACAGTTGCTTGCTTTTATCAAAAAATGGAATGAGATGGGTTTCAAGCCTATGTTGCGTATGAAAACAGCAGGTGAGGCGATGAGGAATATAGAAAAGGAGATTGGAAATCAATTGAGAACTTTCGAAGGTGAGTGGCAAGATTGGTGGGCTTTTGGTGGTGCAGCTATGCCACGCGAGATGGAAGTGGCACGTCGTGCTGTTTACCATACAAAAGCGATCAGTTCGCCAGTATGGGGAGAACTGAATAGTGGAGCTAAAGATGAATTGAAAGAGATTAACCGTTTGTTATGCCGTTATTTTGAACATACATATGGTTCTAATGAGACTTCAGAGGCACCTTATAGTTTATATACGCAAGGACAGCTGAATGAAAAGAATGGTTTTGCTTATCGTCCGTGGGAGCGGGGAAAATATTTACTGGCACAACTGGCACGTAATAAGTTCGCGCAGGCAGATGCTGGTTTGTATGTTGTTAATGCGGCAAATGCATCTTATACAGGATGGGTTAAACTGGATGTTACCGGTTTTAGGGAGGTAGACTATAAATCTGTACGAAACTTGGAGAATGGAAAGTCATATCCTTTGTTTAAAGAGGGAGATTATGTTTGGCGCTGGGTAGTTGATGAGAATCTTAATACTAGTCGTGAGGCGATTCCCGGAGGAACTGAGGCATGGTTTTGGGTATCTGATATGCCGGCTAATTCGTTTACTCGTTTTGCACTTGATACCTCGGAGGTAGAGATTATTGATAAGAAAATAGATTTGCCGGAGTTATCTTTTGATAAGAACGGTTGGGTGACATCTGCACGCTGGAAAGGTATGGATGAACCGTTGTTTACGGAAGGGCTTGCCGACTTCATGGTAGTACACTTCAATGATATGGACAGATGGTCTCAAGGTGATATCTATATGCATATGGATGAAGCACAACGTATAGAGAAGTTCAATGAGATTACTAGAATGGAGTGGGCAAAACCGAAAAGTAAGGCTAAAGTGAGAGAAACACCTTATTCATGGATTGTTTCGCAGGATATGGAACATCCAAGGGTGAAGAATATGAACCGTCAGGTTGAGATTTTCAAAGAGGTTCCGAGAGCGAAGGTTAATATTTTCTTTGACAGAATTTCATCAATAGCACCAGAAGTATTCTATGCTAAGTTTCCTTTTCCTCAGGATTGTAGACAACCGGTTGCTACCAATGGAGGAATTCCTTATGAGCTGTACAAAGAACAAATACCTAACTCATGCAAGGACTTTTTTGTTATAGACAGCTGGGTGAAATATGAAGCGGAGGATGGTGCACGGATCTGGTCGTCAGGAGACGTTCCAATTGTCAGTTTTGGAGGACATCATATGGGGATGCGATTGCAGGATGCTCCTAAAAAAGAAAATGAACTTTATGGTATGCTTTACAATAACTTATGGGTAGTTAACTTCTGTGTAGATTCTCCCGGTGAAATGAATTTTGAGTTTGATTTGACATACCGTGAAGGGAAACAGTCTGTTGAGCAGCTCACTGATATGGCTGATTCGTATTATATTCCGATGTCTATTGTGAATACTCCAGAGGCACTGGAAGATCCGGTAGTCCATAAATATTTGAATACACCCCAACGTTTGACGTCGGGATACTGACTAAGACTATGTATGGACTGTAAGGGAGCTTATGTATTGGTATAGAAAATATCTGGTATAATTTTAATATCATGACAAATAATGACATGTAGTAAATTCTTTTTGGTCTTGCTGATGCAGGTGTTTATACTTTCTTCGTTTGCTAATGGTAATGAGATAACTTTTTCCTCTTTGTTGCAGGAGATGACCAACCGTGAGTCATTGGTTGATTATCCATCTCCATATTACACTGTGCGGCAGTTCAGTAGTTATGACCGTTTCTCAGATCATGCAGTGAAAGGTTCTTATGACTGGTTTGCTAATTGGGATTTTAGCCAGTTTCTTCGTACGGAAGAAAAGGATGGACGTAGGGAATTTGTTATGTTTGACGCAGAAGGACCTGGTGCTGTAGTACGTATATGGATTACGGTGGCCAACTATAATGATAACGGTATATTACGTTTTTATTTGGATGATTCGGATATACCAGCTATTGAAGGTGAGGTACTGAGTCTTATCAGTGGTCACTTTCTGGCAGATGCGCCTATATCTACGTCTGTATCTCCTTTGACTCCTTATAAACAACGGGGACATGATTTGTATTTACCGATTCCTTATGCAAAGCATTGCAAGATTACTTATGAAACTCCTGGTATCACTGCAGCAGGGAATCGTCCACCCGGAGAGAACTTCTTTTATAGTGTAAACTATCGCACATATGATAAGGGAAGTATTGTAAAAACATTTACTTTGGATGATTTGAAAAAGGAAACTGATGTACTTGATGGTACACAGAGGGAACTGATGGAACAACCTATTCTTGAAGGAAAATATCAAAAAAAAGTATCTGGGGATAAGGCTATTACGAATTTATCGGGAGAGAATCGGATTGTTCTAGAGGGTGGAGGAGCTATACGTGGTATACAACTTAAACTATCTGCTGATGATTTGGCTCAAGCTTTACGTTCCGTGATACTTAGAATTACTTTTGATGGTAATCAGACAGTTTGGTGTCCGGTTGGTGATTTTTATGGAACGGGTAATCGTCTTTCGCCTTATAGTTCGTTTTATACTACTGTAAGCAAAGATTCTATGATGACTTGTTATTGGGTGATGCCGTATAAAGATAAATGTGAAATTTCTCTGGAGAATTTGAGAACTGAAGTAGTGAGTACATCTCTTACTGTTTATTCGTCTGATTGGGAATGGAATGAGAGAACCATGTATTTCGGCGTAGGCTGGATGGAATATCATCGTAAATATACAGGGTTACATAAGAGTATCAATGGGACATTGGATGCAGAAGACATAAACTTTGTAACTTTAACTGGTCAAGGTGTTTATGTTGGTGATGCTATAACAATCTTTAATACAGTTGGTGATTGGTGGGGTGAAGGGGATGAAAAGGTATATATTGATGGAGAAAGTTTCCCGTCACATTTTGGGACCGGGACGGAGGATTATTACGGTTATGCTTGGTGTATGCCAAATTTCTTTGAACATCCTTTTATTGCCCACCCCGATGGCACAGGAGCTTATCAGCCTGGACACGTGGCAAATTTGAGATATCGTGGGTTGGATGGCATAACGTTTAAGAAATCTCTTGTTTTTGATATGGAATTTTGGCATCAGAGTGCGACATATGTCAATTACGCACCGACTACTTATTGGTATATGCTTCCGGGAGGAAAAACGAACCGGAAACCAGAAGAAAAGATGGCTGTAATTGATATAGCGAAGCATAAGAATGACCTGGTGAGTAACTCTGTTGACAAAAATGGAAAAGTGGAGGGAGAATTTATGAATATTTCTGTAACTGGTGGCATGGAACGAACGCAGTGTATTCCTGAGATGAATTGGAGTAATGGAGTACAGTTTATATGGAGAGAAAGTAGGAAAGGAGATTGTGCTAATTTAGGTTTTGTGGTTGATGAGGGAGGAAAATATTCGGTAAAGTGCAGGTTTACGATTGCCCCAGATTATGGTCGCTTTTCTGTTGAGGTAAATGAAAGTCCGGTTCTTCCCTCTGTTGATACTTATAATTCAAAGTTGAGCATGATGACAGTTGAACTAGGTATATTGGAGCTGAAGAAAGGGGAGAATTTCTTGAAACTTGTACAGCTGGATAAAAATGAAAAGGCAGTTAATTCATTGATAGGATTGGACTATTTGACTGTAGAAAAGGTAAAATAGTCTCAGGATATAAGATGTGAAATAGTTTGGAATGGGATTGAGACTTTTGTATTATTTATTGGGACATTTATTATATGCTAAATCCTTTTTGCAGGTTAATTTTGTGGTCAGTAACTGTTTGAGTATTTAATTCTAATAAATCAATTCTAATACTATGTTTATCATTGAAAATTATTCGTTGGCAGTAGTGTTTTGTTTTATAACAATGCTGTGTTGGGGGTCTTGGGGCAATACCCAGAAGCTGGCGGGCAGTCGTGTCTGGCGATATGAACTCTACTATTGGGATTATGTAATAGGTGTGTTACTTTTGTCACTTCTGGCTGCGTTTACAATGGGGAGCGTAGGGGAATTGGGACGAGGTTTTGTTGATGATTTGTTGCAGGCTGACGCATCTAATCTGGCTTCGGCTCTTATCGGGGGTGTCATATTCAACCTTTCCAATATTCTACTTTCTGCCTCTGTTTCTATTGCAGGTATGTCTGTGGCCTTTCCATTGGGAGTAGGGCTGGCTTTGGTTCTGGGAGTATTCATTAATTATTTTAATGCACCGCAAGGTAGTCCGGTATTCCTTTTCTTAGGAGTTCTGCTGGTGATTGTGGCGATTGTCTTTAATGCTTGGGCCTATAAGAATATGGGAAAAGGTGGGGAGCAACAAAAAACAAAAGGTATTGTGATAGCTATAGTGGCAGGTATTATGATGTCTTTCTTTTTCCGCTTTATTGCAAGTTCTATGGATTTGCAGAATTTTGAATGTCCTGAAGTCGGTAAGATGACCCCCTATACAGCAATGGTGATTTTTTCTATTGGTATTTTCACCAGTAACTTCATTTTCAATACAGCCGCCATGAGGCGTCCTTTTGTCGGTACATCTACATCTTATGGGGATTATTTTGCTGGTAGTTTCCGTCTGCATGCTGTAGGAATATTGGGTGGTATAATCTGGGGTATTGGCAATCTGTTCAGTTTGTTGGCTACGGAAAAAGCCGGTGCAGCCATTTCATATGGATTGGGACAAGGTGCTACGATGGTGGCTGCATTCTGGGGCGTATTTATTTGGAAAGAATTTGTGGGAGGTCCTAAAATAAACAGAACTTTACTGACATGTATGTTCATTCTGTTCTTGTCTGGAATCGGTTTGATTATTTATGCGGGACTTTAAATGGTAATTTATATATCTAATGATGAAATGGAAAAATGTAAGAAAATAGTTGTGGTCGGTAGCACGAATGTTGATTTGATTGCCCGCGTCAGTCACCTGCCTGAACCGGGTGAGACAATAGGAGATGCAGAATATTGCCTTTCATATGGAGGCAAAGGAGCTAACCAGGCAATTGCTGCTGCCCGGTCAGGAGGACATGTCTCATTTATTTCTTGTCTGGGAGATGATGCCTATGCAGATACACTTATAACCTCTTTTGTAGATAGTGGAATTGATGTGGATTATATTCAGAAGTGTGTGAGACACTCTACTGGGATTGCTTTTATTTTTGTTGCGGAAAATGGAGAGAATTGCATTGCTGTGGCTCCAGGGGCAAATAATTTATTGCGAGGAGAAAGAATGGATACTATTCTTCCAGTTATAAAAGAAGCGGATGCATTGGTGCTGCAGCTGGAGATTCCTTATGAATCGGTGATTTCGTTGATTGAGTATGCTCATACTGTTGACACTAAAATCATTTTGAACCCAGCTCCGGCCAAGCAGATACCTTCTTATATCCTGGAGAAAGTGGATATTCTTATTCTGAACGAGACTGAGGCTATGCTTATAGCAGGACAGTCATTGGACTTTTCGGAACCGATAGGTATTGCTCGAAGTCTATTGAGAAGAGTAGGACAAGTCGTAATTCTGACATTGGGAGAAAAGGGGTCGGTTATTGTTTCGGATGAGATGGAGAAACAGATTCCTTCATATGTAGTGAATACAGTAGATACGACAGGAGCTGGTGACACGTTCTGTGGTGCTTTTGTAGCTCAGTGGGTGGAAGGAGTAGATTTACAGGATTGTGTACAGTTTGCAACAGCAGCTGCTGCTTTGTCTGTCACAAGAATTGGAGCGCAAGTTTCGATTCCTTATCAAAAAGAAGTAATTGAATTTATGCGCAATAGAATACTATAGGCTATTGGATTTGCAGAATACTTATGAGATAATATTATGAAAACAATCGGAAAAAAATTAGTTATTGTATTAATCTTGTTTTTGGCTGGAGGAACAATGACTTCTTGCCACCAACAATCTTCGTCAGTTACAAATACCATGTCTACAAGCCAACTTTTGGATAAAATAAAAGGAGGATGGGCAGGACAAACCATTGGAGTTAGTTTTGGCAGTCATACGGAGTTCAGATATCAGGGAACATTTATACAAGATTATCAGTCTATCCCATGGCATGAAGGCTATGTACAAGAGTTAATGGATTCTTGGCCCGATTTGTATGATGATATTTATATGGATTTGACATTTGTAGATGTATTGGAAAGAGTTGGACTAGACGCTCCTGTTGATTCTTTTGCTATTGCATTTGCGACGGCAGACTATAATTTGTGGCATGCTAATCAGGCTGCTAGATACAATATTTTACATGGGGTAAAGGAGTCTGGGCATTGGTTGTTTAATCCCCATGCGGATGATATAGATTATCAGATTGAAGCTGATTTTGCTGGCTTGATGAATCCTGGTATGCCAAATTCTGCTTCTGAGATTAGCGATAAGATTGGACATATTATGTGTTATGGTGATGGTTGGTATGGTGGAGTATATGTGGGTGCGATGTATAGTTTGGCTTTTATATCAAATGATATTCAGTATATTGTGGAGGAAGCTTTGAAAACCATACCTATTGAAAGTACATTCTATCAATGTATTTCGGATGTAATAAAATGGCATAAACAATACCCGGATGATTGGAAACAGACATGGTTTGAATTGCAGAAACATTATTCGGAAGAAGTTGGATGTCCTGATGGAGTTTTTGCACCATTAGATATTGATGCAAAGATAAATGCAGCTTATATTGTTCTTGGTTTGTTGTATGGTAATGGAGATTTTACTAAAACAATGGAAATATCTACACGTGCTGGGCAAGATTCTGATTGTAATCCTTCTTCTGCCGGTGGTATTTTAGGTGTGATGCTGGGCTATAGTCAGATTCCGGAATATTGGATGCAAGGTTTGAGAGGAGCAGAAGCCAAGAAATTTAAATATACTTCATTGAGTTTAGATGATTTATATGCTATTAGTTATAGACATGCTCTTCTAATGATAGAGAAAAATGGAGGGACGGTGTTTGACAATCAGGTAATGCTACCGATACAAAAGCCTACTGCTGTACGTTTAGAACAATGTTTTGAAGGAGTGTATCCGCTGGTTAAGAAAGGATTGAACTGTACAGATATTGATACTTTATCTTTTGACATAGATGGGGTTGGTTTTGTAATTAGGGGTGAGGCGATTCGTAGGGACTATAGTCAACCGGATGATATTATAAAAGCAAAACTTTATATTGATAATCATTTTGTAGAGGAAGCTGAGTTTCCAACAAGTTTCCGTTATCGTCGTTTAGATCTTTTCTGGAATTATCAATTGCCCAATGGTAAACATAATATCAAGGTAGTGGTTGATAAACAGAATGTTAATGCATTATTGCGTTCATGGGAATATATTGTGTATTCTGATAAGAAACAACAAAGTTCCTATTAGTTCTGTATAGGAAAAAAAATCTATTTTTTTCTCCTTAAGGGAATGTTTATGGTATTTAATGAGACATTTGTTTCATCGAAATACTGTTCTATAGTCTACTTTTGCTCTTAGTAATAGGCATGGGTAAATTATTATATCTACTTCTTTGTTGAACTAAAAATATGGTATTTAAAATTATGAAAAACAAAAGCGTTCGAACAGAAATTCAAAAGAGTTTTCTTTGGAATTTTAAGTTGTATGCATTTATAGGGTGTTTGGCATTTCCCTTGAATGTATTAGGTGAATCTGTTTCCTTTGACACTGACAATGTTGCTTTTATGTCTCCTTCTCAAAGGATTAAAGTTACGGGTATCGTAAAGGATGAGGCTGGTATTACTCTTCCTGGTGTAAATGTTGTAGTAAAAGGAACAATTATCGGTACGATTACTGATGCTAATGGACAATTTACATTAGAAGCTCCTAGTGACGGTGTATTGTTGTTTACTTATGTTGGCTTTGGAAATCTTGAACTGCCAGTTAATGGAAAAGAGAATCTGGAAATCATAATGAAAGAGGGAGATACTCAATTGGAAGAAGTTGTGGTGGTAGGGTATGGTACTCAGAAAAAGGTCAGTGTAGTAGGATCTATATCCAACATTGCTCCTAAAGCTATTAAGCAAACTGCAACCACTTCACTACCAAATGCGCTTTCTGGTCGCATGCCAGGTATTATAACACGACAGACATCTGGTGAACCAGGATTTGATGCAGCGTCTATTTATATTCGTGGTATTGCAACTTGGGGAGAAAAGGCACCTTTGGTTTTAGTAGATGGTATTGAGCGGTCTATAAGTTCAGTAAATCCAGATGAAGTCGAAAGTTTGTCTGTACTTAAGGATGCTTCGGCAACTGCTGTTTATGGTGTGAAAGGTGCTAATGGCGTTATTCTGATTAATACAAAGAGAGGTAAGCAAGGTAAGCCTCAAGTCTCGTTCCGAACAGAATCTGCTATTCTTTCCAGCTTGGCCGAGCGTAATTATATTGACGGTTATGAATATGCCTCATTAATGAACGAGGGATTGGCTAATGTGGGCAAGGCTCCTCGTTGGTCTAATGAAGAGTTGGAGAAATTCCGTACAGGTTCAGATCCTTATTTATATCCGAATGTGGATTGGATAGATAAGGTTCTTAATAAAAATTCATATCAGACAATAAACAATTTGAGTGTAACTGGCGGTAATGAAATAGTACGGTATTACGTGAATTTGGGATATTCAATGCAGACAGGTATATATAAAACGGATAAAAGTAATCCTCATAATACGAATGCAAAAGTTTCCAGATATAATTATCGTTCTAACGTAGATATAAACTTGACTAGAGACTTGGTTGTAGAGCTGGGTGTTGGTGGTATTATTGATGACCGTAATTATCCGGGTGCTGGTGCAGCAGGTATCTTTAATGGTTTACGTGATACTGGACCTATTGCATTTCCTGTGACGAATCCGGATGGAAGTATCAGTGGTCTGCCTACGTATATCGGCTCTAATCCATGGGGACAATCTACGCAAACGGGTTACTCTGATGAGCATTTGACTACTATACAATCTACAGCAGGTTTAACCTGGGACTTATCTCGTTTAGTAACAAAAGGACTATCGGTGAAGGGGCATTTCTCTTTTGACTTTTATCACGCAAACAAAGCATTGAGATATAAGGAATTTGGTATAAAGCAATATATTGGCAAGAATGAACAAACTGGAGAAGATCAATATATTACACACCGGGACGATAAGGCAATGGGGTATAGTATCGAACAAAATTCAAATCGTGCTATCTATATGGATTTTTCGGTAAATTATCAACGCACATTCGATAAACATTCTGTTGCAGGTATGTTACTTTTAAATCGTCGACAATATGATAATTTGTCTGCTGGGACTTCTATTATGAATTTACCTTATCGAAGTCAAGGTTTGGCGATGCGCGCGACTTATGACTATGCACAGCGATACTTTATAGAATTTAATGCGGGCTATAATGGATCAGAGAACTTTCCGAAAGGAAAGCGAATGGGCTTCTTCCCTGCTATATCTTTAGGATGGTTAGTTTCTGGAGAATCTTTTTGGAAAGATAATTTAGTAAGCAATTTGAAATTAAGATTTTCACATGGAGAAGTTGGTAATGACCAAATTGGTGGTGATCGTTTTTTGTATTTGACAAAGATGGATCAGAATTGGGAACAAGTGTACTATTTTGGACAAGATCAAATTAGATGGCCCGGTATTATTGAATCTAAGATTGGCTACAACAATGTTACTTGGGAAACTGCGGTTAAAACGAATTTAGGACTTGATTTAGGTTTGTGGAAAGATCGTTTTAGTTTACAGATGGATTTTTTCTATGAAAAAAGAAAGGGTATTTTAATGCAACGCCAATCTGTACCAACGGGAGCAGGTTTCTTGGCTGCAAGTGTTTTATGGGGTAATTTGGGAAAAGCAGAAAATAAAGGCTTTGATGCATTGTTGGAATTTAAAGATCGTACTTCTTCCGGATTGTTCTATTCATTACGCGGGAATGTAACATTTGCTCGTAGTAAAGTACTTGAAAATGATAAAGCCGATCCACTCTATTCAAATTTGTCCGAGATAGGACATCCTATCGGTCAACCGTTCGGTTTGGTAGCTGCTGGATTTTTTGAATCAGAAGAAGATATTGACAATTGGTATGACCAGTCTTTATTGGGTGGACGTCCAATACCGGGAGATGTGAAATATAAGGATATCAATGGAGATAATATTATTGATTCAAATGACCAATGCGCAATAGGTTATACTCGTGAACCAGAATTGGTTTTTGGATTTGGTGGTACGATTGAATATAAGGGATTTGATTTGAGTGCCTATTTTACAGGTGCTGCTCGTACGAGTACTTTCTTCGAAGATCGTACTTTCTGGCCATTTGCTAGTGGTATGGGCTTTTTCAATGTATTCAAGGAAATTTATGACAATCGTTGGACACCTGAAACTGCTGGTGCAGCAAAATATCCGGTGGTTACGGATGGCTTTAATGTACAAAGTATGCGGCGGTCGACGGTTTGGCAGAAAGATGCTAGTTATTTGCGTTTGAAGAATCTGGAAGTTGGCTATACTTTGCCAAAGAAAGTTGTAAGTAAATTGAAGATCAATAATCTCAGAGTGTTTGTAAACGGAACTAACCTTTATACATGGGATAAGATTAATCACACAATTGATCCGGAATCTGATAATTGGTATCCTATTCAACGGGCTGTGAATTTTGGACTTGCAGTGGATTTTTAAAAAGTAGAACGATTAAACTTGAGCGAATATGAAACGTATTAATATAGTTTGCATCACTTTGTTGATGATATTATTGGGAGTAAATACTTCATGTGCTGATTACTTAGATAAAGCACCTGATGAAGATTTGACCCTTGATGATGTGTTTACACGAGAGAATTATGCAGAGCAATTCTTATCATCCATTTATTGGAATATGCCCTGGGAATTGAATTTCACGAATGATTGGGGGCACAATCCATTCGTTGGTGCGGCAGATGAGCTGGATTATCCTTATACAAATTGTTTTGCCTACTTCATGAATAATGGGTCCTGGACACCTGATAATGTTTTAAAAGATATTTCCAATATGGCATACCAGGGTATTAGAAAAACGAATATCTTTCTTGAAAATGTAGCTAAGGTTCCTATGGATGAGTCAAAGCGTGCCGGTTGGATTGGAGAGGCTACTTTCTTACGTGCATTTTTTCATTTCCAATTATTGCGTATTTATGGGCCGATACACATTACAGAGAAAGTATTTGATCCCAATGAAGATTTTTCAGAATTGTGTAAACGAATGCCGTTAGATCAGTGTGTAGATTTTATTACTAACGAGTGTGATAAGGCTGGAGGTATGCTGAAAATGAAAGAAGGAGCAGACAGATATGGTCGTGTGACAAAAGCTGCTGCTATGGCATTAAAGGCGAGGGCTTTACTTTATAGGGCTAGCCCCTTGTGGAATGGTAATCCTGATTATGCAAACTTTACAGATAAAGAAGGAAATCACTTGTTCCCCCTCTCTTATGAAGCGGAACGTTGGAAGATTGCTGCCGAATATACCAAAACATGTATAGATGAAATGGAAAAGGCGGGTTATGGGTTGTATTATGCACCGTCAGGTGACCCAATGGAGAATTACCGTTACTTGTTTGTAGAGAACTGGAATAAGGAGATTATTTTTGCAAAGAATGTGGCGATTTATGACCAGATGGAACGTGCTGCCGCTCCGCTCAGTTTAGGCGGTTGGTCAGGCTTATGTCCTACTCAGGAGCTTGTTGATGCATATGAAATGGCAGATGGTACAACTCCTATTTTAGGATATAATGCTGATGGTAGTCCAATAATTAATTCTGAATCAGGATATTCTGAAGAAGGGTTTACGGAAGAGGCAGATGCAGAGGGGTATTATCCGGAAAATACTTTTAATATGTTTGTAGACAGAGAACCGAGATTCTATGCAACAGTTACTTATAGCGGTGCTTACTGGAGAGGACGTCAGATTGATTTCCGTATGGGAGCTCCTGATGGACGTACTGGTGGACCTGACTATACAACTACTGGTTATCTGATGCGTAAGTTTTTGGATGAGGATGGTGTAGATATTTTAAGAGGAGTTTTTGTAAATAAGACATGGAATTATTTCCGTTTGGGGGAACTTTACCTCAATTATGCAGAAGCATTGAATGAGGCTTCTGGTCCGGTGGATGATGTCTATAAATATGTAAATTTGATTCGTAAACGTTCGGGATTGCCAGGGTTGAAGGCAGGTTTGTCTCAAGATGAAATGAGACAAAAAATTAGACGCGAACGTCAAGTGGAATTAGCTTTGGAGACTCATCGGTATTTCGATTGTAATCGTTGGAAGATAAGCGATCAGGTAAAAGCGGTCCATGGTATGGATATTGGTGCCCGTGATAATAGTTTCTTTAAACGTACCTTGGTTGAGGAAAGAGTATTTGAGGCACCTAAGCACTATTTGTGGCCGTTCCATCAAGATGAAGTTAATAAGAATCCTGATATTTTTGTACAGAATCCGGGATGGGGTGGAATTAATTGATAGCTGAATTTGAACTTAATCAAAGAGGTTCGGTAGGCATGTAAAGTATTTATATGAAATTCATATACTTATAAGTATGAAAAAGGTGATATTATTGTTCTTGTTATACTTTAGCTCTTCTCTTTGGGGACAGTCACGCCTCCCAGGGTCATGCCTGCCGCAAACGCCCTGCAGTCCTCCTCCGTCAGACAGCCGGCAGTGCGGGCATAGTAGACCTTGTCCACATGATGCTTGGGAGAGAGGATGTCGTGGGCCAGTCCTCCTTCGTTGGTCAGCAGCAGCAATCCCTCCGTATCCTTGTCCAGCCGCCCCACCGGAAACAGTCCCCGCCGCCGGAGCTCCGGCGGCAGCAAGTCCAGCACTGTGGCCCCCCGGCCGTCCTCCGTGGCGGAGAGGACCCCCGCAGGCTTATGAAGCATGATCCAGGTGTAGCGGCGGCAGTGCAGCACGGTCCCGTCCACCATAATCTCCACTGCCTCCGGCACCACCTTGTCCTCCGGAGACCGGGCAGGCACACCGTTCACCAGCACCCGGCCCTGGCGGACCAGGAGCCTCACTTCCCGCCGGGAGTATGTCCCCTCCCCGGCGATGATCTTGTCCAGACGCGCTTTCTCCATGCCGGCCTCCTCCTTGCTGACCTCTGCCTCTTTTTACCGCTTCTCTTCCCCCGGGACGAACACGGCAGACTCTCTTCCGACGGCTTGTTCTGCTTCATCTTATCATAAATCCGGAAAAAAATGAATAGGAAGATGCAGGAGGGATCGATATGCTGATTTGGACCGCGCGGGTTTCCAAGAAGACAAAGGCCGTTGTGGCTGTGATCCTGGCCGGCATCCTGGCGGCCGCCGTCCTGCTGCTGGTGGGCCGCTCCGGTGGCGGTCAGGACGCGGCAGCTTGGCAGCTGACCGGCAATGCCGACCGCATCGCCTATCTGGAGTCCATGGGCTGGCAGGTGGAGGAGGAACCGGTGGAGACGCTGCAGTTTCTGCTGCCGGAGAAACTGGAGGAGCCCTACCTCACCTACAACGAGCTGCAGGATTCCCAGGGCTTCGACCTTTCTGCGTGCTGCGGCAAGCAAGTGGCCCGGTACACCTACACCGTCACCAACTATCCCGGACGGCCGGAGGGTGTCCAGGCCAACCTCTACGTCTGCGAGGGGCAGCCGGTGGCCGGGGATATCCTCTGCGCCGGGGCAGACGGATTCCAGGACACACTGGTCTATCCGGAGCAGGACTGAGCCCGTTCGGAATGGCCTGCGGGCAAAAAAAGAACTGCCGCATTGCGGCAGTTCTTTTTCTTGGCTGAAAAATCAGGCCTCCGTGATCTCG
>OGWR01001441.1_pt1 | contig 19170 bp, 21 predicted proteins | sample 1576061 | NCBI WGS metagenome assembly OGWR01 (sample SAMEA3541511, study PRJEB24748) | human gut metagenome | biome: human gut; feature: human-associated habitat; material: faeces | place: China | collected 2012 | reverse complement strand
GGGTGCTTCCCGTCCGGCGGTATTCCAGTGTTCCCGGCGTGGGGATTTGCTGCTCTGTAAGCATACGGGCTATCTTGGTCGGGCCGTTCCCGGCAAGGCAGAGGCTGTATATCTGCTTCACCACGGGGGCGGCTTCCTCGTCAATGATGAAATTTTCGTCCTCGTCCATGAGGTAGCCGTACACGGGCTTGCTTGTGACAGGCTTCCCGCTCATGCCTTTTGACCTCTTGACTGCTCTAATTTTCTTGCTCGTATCCCTCACCAGCCATTCGTTAAAAATGTTACGCAGAGGGGCAAAATCGTTGTCGCCCTGTGCGCTGTCAACGCCGTCATTGATAGCAATGAAACGGACATTTTTCTGTGGGAAAATCATTTCCGTGTACATTCCCACTTGTAAGTAGTTCCGCCCTAACCTTGACATATCCTTGACTATGACTGTTCCCACAAGCCCCGCTTCAATGTCGGCAAGCATGGACTGGAAGCCGGGTCTTTGGAAATTTGCCCCCGAAAATCCGTCGTCCGTGTACCATTTCAGATTCGTAAAGCCGTTCTGTTTAGCGTAGGATTCAAGAATCCGCTTCTGGTTGGAAATAGAATTGCTCTCGCCTTGCAGCTCGTCCTCATGGGATAATCTCGGATAAAGGGCGGTAATAAGTGTTTGGGTTGTCTGTCTTGACATAATATCCTCCGTTTCCGACAGCCAGCCCACTATTCCGTAGCTCTATTATACCATAGGGCGGGGCTGGCTGTATAGTCCTTTTTGCTTCTTTATGTCGAAAAATATCACGCTTTTTTATTAAGGTTTATAGCATATGGCTTATGGTAGAAAATATCAAATTTTTGTGCTATACTTTAGTTCGTTAGAAAGTGACAAGCTAAATCTACGGGGGGCAACACATGGACGCACAAGTTTTTTGGGATGTTATCGGCAATTACAATAGGCAAACATGGATAATCCAAATTACATTACTCGTTTTTTTACTCATTGCGGTTGCTTTGTCCTATACAAAAAAAATAAAGTGGGCGGCAAAATTCTCGCTTGGAATTATTAACCTCTTTATAGGCATTGGATTTTTCGCTTGGTATGGAACAGAGCCTATTCAGAAATTTTTTGCATTTCCGTTGTATATCACTTGCGGTATTCTGTTCCTATACGAAAGTCTGCATAACAAGGACGATATACTCAAAACACCTACCGCATTTCAGATGTTTCTGCTGGTACTTTATTTGGCGTACCCTTTTGTTTCCATTCTTTTGGGTAATTCTTTCCCGCAAATGGTAACATACATCATGCCTTGCCCCGTAATCAGCATAAGCATGGCGGTTTATGCTGGCTATAAAAGAAAAAACAAGCTACTCCTCGCTTTACTGACCATATGGGGATTGACCGGAATAAAATCAGTAATCTTCAATGCCTATGAAGATATAATTCTATTGATTTGCGGTTTATATGGTATCGTGCTGCTGGCAAATGAAATACGGCAATCAAGCAAGAAATAAACATGGTGTCATTTATTACTATTCCAGCGGTCACGCTCCACGGCATAACCGCTTTTTCATGCCTGGTTTATGCGGTAAAAGGCGGCTTGTGTCCGGCTGCATTCTCGGCTTCCAGCACTTTCATCATCTTGTCGGCGGCGGTGGCGGTAGTGTCCTGTTTGAAGTAGCCGGAAACCACAAGGACGGTGTTCCCCCGGCGTACCTCGGTCACGCAATCCGGGCGGCGGGCGGTAGTGGCGGTGCTTCTGTTGGGGGTGTCGGTCATAGGCTCTCCTTTCTGTTCAGCAGCATTTTAAGGCGTTCCATTTTCGCCTGTGCTTTGGCTTTCCTGAAATTCTCCCCCATAATGCAGACGGGGCAGCACATTTCTGTTAGTCGGTCATAAATGCGGGCGTGGGCGGTGTCCTCCGGGTTCTGCAATTCTTCCAGCGTGAGATTCGTTGTCACGATTAAGGGCTTGCCGCTGCGGTATCGGCTGTCAACCACGTTGTAAACCTGTTCAAGCCCGTATTCCGTGTCACGCTCCATGCCGAAATCGTCAAGGATAAGCAAAGGGAAGCTGCAAAGGCGGGATATGTATTCGTTCCTGTCCTTGTAGCTGGCGGCAAGGTCATTAAGGATAAGGGCAAAGTTCGTCATGCAGACGGAAACCTCTTTCTCCATGAGGGCGTTGGCGATACACCCGGCAAAATAGCTTTTCCCTGTGCCGACACTTCCCCACAAAATCAGCCCGTGGTTCTCTGCTTTCATCAGTTCCCAACACTCCACATATTCACGGGCATAACACATTTGCGGGCATTTCCCGTTGTCGTTCCCGAAAGTCCATTCCCTCATAGCCGGGTCTGTAAATCCCTTTCTTTTCAGCCGTTCCACTTCCTCCCGGTGCTTCTGCTCCCGGTCTGCGGCTTCCAGCATTTCCCGGCGTTTCCGCTGGCAGTCACATTCTTTGGGGTGGCGGTCACGTCCGAAAAGCGTCTTGCCCTCCGGGAAGTAGGCTTCTTTGGGTTTATGGCAGCTCCCGCAATATAAAAGCCCGTCCTCCCCGGTATAGTCCTCCGGCTCTGCTTCCTGTGCCGTGGCAAGCCGGAAAATAGCGTTATCGTAATCACTCATAAAATCGTCCTCCTTGTTCATGTTTTTTTACGCCCTGTTTACGGGGCGTTGTGTCTATGCTGTCAAAGGCTCTCGCCCTCCTTGTAGGAATAATCGGGGATTCCCTTTTTCGGCTTCCCCTTTGCCTTATCATCAGCCGCCCAACGCCGGATAGTGGCGGCATGGTTCTTGTAGTTCTTCCCGCTGGAAGCGATATAGCCGGATAGACGGTCAATGTAATACTCCCATTTGCCGGGAAGCTCCTCTTGCAGCTCCGCAAGCTCTTTTTCTGACAGATAGACGTTTTTGTATCTGCCAAAAGGGGCGGGGGCGGTCTGTCCTGTCTTTATCTCTCCCTCTCTCTTTATCTCTAACTCTATATCTATCTCTTTCTCTATCTCTATCTCTGGTGGACAAATGTCCGCCCCGTCTGGTGGACGTTTGTCCGCCACGGCTTCTGGCAATGCCTTTTGTTCCTGCAAAGCCAGCCTTGCACGGCGTTTCCGCTCCCCCTCGGTAGAGGACTGACCGATTAAGAGTTCTATGTTGCTCATGTACAAAGCCCCGTTCTGCAAGGGTTCTACAAGCCCCAGTTTCATAAAAATCTGCAAAGCCCTTTCCACTGTGCCGACCTGCTGGCGGGTGATGGTGGCTATCATCTGTGCGGTGTAGGGGATATTCTCGGCAAGCTGGAGCTTTCCCCCGTTTTTCAGCGATTTTAGGTACAGCTTCAAGAGAATGTTTGAGTAGAGCATACCGTCCTGCATACTTTCCAGCAGCACGATAGCGTCCTCGTCAAAATAGCTCTCTTTCAGCTTTAGGTAGTAATATTTGCGGTTGTCTGCCATTCGTTCCTCCTTTGGTCTGTTTTGGGCTTCTGTTACGCTTTAGAACGCCGTTTTTGGGGGTAAAGGATATAAATATCGTCTACCCGTTGAGGGCGGTCAAAAAAGCCTTGATTTACGGGGGTTTGGAATATCCTAAAGCGTGACATTTATCCCTCTGTTTCCGCTTGCGCTGTGCGGCTTTGATTCTTTTCATGCGTCCGGCGCAATCCCGGCAGTATTTCCCCCGGTTTGACTTGGGGAGAAAATACCCGCCGCACTCGGTACAGCGTTTCCTGTCTGCCCGGTGGAACAGGGCGGCTTCCAGCCCTTTATCCAGCGGCAGCACGGCGACAGTGAACCAGCGGCAGAGAAGCGAATAGCTGATACTCTGCACACATACGCAAGGCTCGCCGTTATCCAGCACAATGCAGTTGCCGTTATCGTAGTTGCAGCACTCATGCACAAGGCGGCGGGCGGCTCTGTGTTGTTGATAGTCCATGTAGGGGCGTTTACCGTTCATTTTCCCGCCCCTTTCCCCGTTCCGGCTCACGGCGCAAGATTTTGTCAAGATTGCTTTTCACGGTCTGCAATTCCCGGACGTTCTCTTTCTTCTCCCGGTACTCGTTGTAAAGGCTGTTTTTCTCCCTTGTAAGCTGCTCAATCTCTGCTTGTAGGGCTTTGGACGCTGGCAGCTTGGAGATTCCCTGTGTCTTGAAATATCGGGCGGCAGATTCGGAAATGATAAACTCGCTTTCGTGCTGCTCCCGGTAGGCTCTCCGGGCTTTCTCCGTTTTCTGCGCCCGCAATCCGTCACGGGCTGGCTTGGTCTTGATATACGCCAATAGCTGTTTCTGCAAGTCTTTTTTCTCCCGTAAAGTGCTTTCCACGGCTTTCAGTTTCCCGGTGGTTTCATGCAGTTCTGTACTGGCGGCGGCAAGGGCGGCTTCCAGTTCTTCCGGGGAAGTAAAGCCGGATTCCTCGTAAATGCTCACGGTAGCCGCCATTTGCTTCAAGTTGTGCAAGGTCGCCCACTTTTCATAGCCCCGCCCCTTGCCCTCGGCTTTCTTGGCGGCTATGTCTACCATGCACTGTACGCTGTCTTGTTTCGGGGCGGTTATAGCGGCTTTGTTGCGCTGTAAGCGGTCTTTTATGCTGTGGGGGTATTCCTGTCTGGGTAGGGGCTTTTCGGCGGTTCTGGCGGCGTTCTGTGCGTTTTGGGTGAGTGTTTCCAACACGGCGGCACGGTCAAAATCATCACCTAATTTCCGGGCGGTGATGGGCTTCGTCCTGTCCGGCGTGAGATATGACAATCTCCCCCGGCTCTCCTTGACGGTCACGCCCTCCCGGAGCAGCAGAGAGGAAAAGTCGTCAAAAGTGGCAGCGGCGGCAAGGGCTTTCCGTATGGTCTGCCTTAGCTTCTCCTTATCGGTTTCAAACTTGGTCTGTTTGGGCGGCTCTCCTGTGGCGGCTTGGGAAGCGTTCTCTTTATCCAGTGCGGCTTGTCCTTTCCGCTTCGCCCAATACTCACGCTCGGTAATGCGGTTCTTGCTCCCGTTCAGCAAGTCAATCTGATAGAGGTTTTCCCGGTGGCACATCTCCATGACTTCCGCTTTGAAGTATTCCATAGCTGCGTCTGTACAGCGGTGCTTGCAGCCCTCCCTTGTGTCGGCTGGTCTTTCCATGTAGGGCAATAGCGGCACTTCCTCAATCCGCAAGCTGTTTATGACGATATGCACATGAATATTGCCGCTGTGGTTATGCCCGTCCGGGTGAGTACAAACAAGGGCTTGGTGTCCGGGAAAATGTTCTTTACAAAACTGCTCGCCTAACTGCTGCGCCCGGTCTACGGTCAAGCCGTTGTCGGGTGCGTCACGGGGGTCAAAGCTGATAATGTAATGGTGGCTCTTTACGTCCTCACGTTTTTGGTTCTTGCCGTATTTGAGATTGGAGCGCATACAGGCTATTGCAAAATCTTCCTCACCGCAATTCAGAGAGGAAATGCGGTAATCGTCACGGAGAACAAGCCGCCCGTTTCCGTCCAGTGTGGGCTTCATGGTAAACTCGTCATGCTCAAAGGTTAGGTACTGTTCAGCCGCCCCATAGTCGGCATTTTTAGAGCTGATATGTTTGAATGTTGCCAACGGCTTCACCTACTTTCTGCAAGACTTCAAACTTCAAGGCGGCAAGCTCCGCTGTGGCGGCTCGTACCTCTTGGGAGAGGGCGTTATAGGGTGTGCCGTACTCGTTCAGACAGCGGGCAATCTGGTTCAAGTTGCCGCCGATTTTCCCGTACTCGGCTGTGAGTTTCCCAACGGCAGAGAGCAGTTCATCATTGACCGGGGAAACGGTAATGACGGGGCTTATGCTTGACTTGATAAGGGCTTGCCTGATAAACTCGGCTTGGCTCATTTTACAGAGGGTGACACGCTCGGAAAACTCGGCATATTCTTCCTCGGTCAAGCGTGTCTTGATTACCCGGTGGCGGTGGGGCGTGTTGTATCTTTTCATGGCTGTGAACCTCCTTTCGTGGGTGGATTTTTTCAAGCGGCGCAAGCCGCAAAAAGGCGGGCTTGGGGTGGCAACCCCAACAAGATTCCCATAGGACAAAATGAGCCGATAGGCGAAATTTGGTACTGTGGTAGAATCTTGCTCTAAGAAAGTGGCGGCTTCCTCTGTGTGGGCTTTTGCTGATACCTCCGGCGGGCGGGGCGTGGATTCTGCCAGCTATGCGGCGTATTTCTCCCCTTACTACCTACAACACCACACAAAGCAAAAATGACGGAGATTTCCGAAAATTTCTCCATTTTCCTTTCATTCCCTACACCACCAGAAAACCGAAAACTGCCAAAAATGGGCGTGTTCTGTTTCTCCTTTCGTGGGGCAATACGGCGCTTTTTCAAAACGCCGAACATAAACGCAAAAAAAACAGGAAATCTTTTCTTGATTTCCTGTCTTGATATGCCGTTATGTATGTATGGCTACTATTAAATTTTTAGCTGGCTAAAATTCTATAAATTTGAAGTTATCTTTTTCTATCGCTTAAAATTTTCTCATTGAATCTATCAAGAAATTCTTTGGAATTGACCCATGTAAGGCTCCCATCCTCATTTGTGAAATCATAACCAGACAATTCATATAATGCAGTTGCACAAATATATTCATACATTCCCGCATTCGGACTTTTGTAGATAATCCAATATAACGGCTTCATAGCCGACTCACCCATATTCAACACTTCATTATATTGTTGACTGTCAAATACCCTTGTCCAACCTTCAGTTATCACTATTTCTGGATTTTCCCGCTCTGCTTCAACTTCTTCTTCAACTAATGCTCGAAGTTTTGTAGCAACTGCTTCTAATACTTCTGCATCTAAATTTTCCAAATAAAGTTCCTCATTAACTCCATCCTCTGTAATTTCAAGCCAACTCAAAGAATCTGTTTCAATAATTTCCTGCGATTCAACATGTTGATTTTTAGTTTCTTCTACATGTTGAGTTGTATCAGCGGAAATATCTTCAACATCTTTATGGTTACATGATGTTATGAGGAATAAAAAAATTATAATACCAATCATTGAAGTAATCTTTTTCATGAATGTTTTCCTCCAATAAATTGCGATTTGTTGTCGCTTTATTATATATCCATTTTTTAAAAAATGGAAGCGATTTTTTATACTTCCTGTTCATCAAAACGGAACTTAAACAGGGCAGCAACAAGCCGCTGTTTTATGCTGTCCTCGGTGTCCTTGTTGACCTGTCCGTTTTCAAGGGAAGCAAGCCGGATTCTTTTGCCATAATGCCGTAAAACTTCGTCAACGGCTTCCGGCTCTCCGCTGGTTGCTCTGACAATCGTTTCATACGGTACAAGTTTAGGATTCCTCACGGAAAAGCACCTCCATTTCTTCATGCAGCATTTGCAAGGCACTGTGTATATGATGCCACGCTGTACTCCGGCAGCGTCCGTATAATTCCCCGATTTCCTGTTGTGTGTAACGCCCGAAAAAGTAAAGATAAATGATTTCCCTTTTTTTCTCCGGCAGAGAGGACAGGGCTTCAGCAAGCTCCCCGTTTGTGAGGATAACCCTCTGACCACATATCGTAACAGGGTATTATTTATAGGGGTCTATAAATAATTTATCTGACGTACTGAATGGGTAAAACTTTTCTTCTGTGAGGTATTCAAAGGATATTTCCCTTTGCCGCCGTTTATCCCTGTCACGCCATGCGTTGATAGCCGCATAGCGTATGACGGTCTTGCAAAAGCCATTGAACGTGTACATAATGTGTTCTTTGTATGCTTCTGTGCAAGGCATAGATGATTCCCCCTTTCTCCCACATGGGACGGTGCATAGTTAATAGTTACATTTATATTTCAGAGGGACAGCAGCGTTTAGACTGTCGCCCCCTCTGATTACCAATTAGCAAAGTTGCAAAGAAACATTAACATTTTATAGTAACTGGTCAATTTCACCTGTTTGTATTGCATGGATTTTTTCGCTTATTTTCTCCCTTGACCAATCCCACCACTTTATTTCCAATAATGTATTTATTACATTTTCTGAAAATCGTTTTCTTATCGGTTTAGCTGGTATTCCTCCGACAATCGTATATGGTGGAACATCTTTTGTAACTACGGCACGAGTGCCGATAATTGCCCCGTCACCTATAGTTACGCCTGCAAATATAACGGCTTCATATCCAATCCAAACATCATTACCGATAACAATATTACCTTTATTGTCCCATGCGTTAGCAACATCTTTACGGTCTAATTCCCATTCTTCAAAAAATATAGGGAACGGATATGTTGATAAAGAAGTTAATGTATGGTTCGCACTGTTAAAAATAAATTTTGCCCCACAAGCTATTGAACAAAATTTTCCAATCATCAATTTATCTTTGTTAATCGGATAATGGTAAAGAACATTGTTCTTTTCAAACAGAAGTGGGTCATTAACAAAATCGTTATACATTGTATAATCACCAATAGATATATTGGGATTTGATATAACAGGCTTCAAGTAGATGGTTTGTTTATCCCCAGAGCGGGGGTATATGCGCTTTTCTAAAATATCCATATCAATCACCTTGTCCTTTCTATCGTTTATTTACATTCTACTTTTTTGTATTTTTTATTTCAATACACTGTATAGTTCGGTATGATTTAGTATAAACAAAGGAGCCGCATTATGAGCGACTCCCACTTGTTATTTCTGATATATAATTTTTCGGATAGCGTAAACAGAAAGATTGTATTTTTCAGCAAGAAGTTTGATAGAAAACCCGTTGTTATACTCAATTATAATCTCTGAATTTCTTTTCCTTAATTCTTCTTTATAGCCGGACAGTTCCCCCCAATATCGGCGCTGTTTTTCATCTACTGGAACATAAATATATCCTCCCTGTATGTAGCGTTGTAATTCCTTAACCAATTTATCGGGCAGAAGTAAATTTGCATTTATATATTTCATGCGAGCTTCCTCCTTGATTAGATAGTCAAGTAGCAAAGCCAGCATATTTAGTATATTAGCGACTGTTATTACTCCATGCAAACGTCGCTTCTACTGGCTTTGCATGGAGCTGTACTTCATTTTTCCCTTTTTTATCGGTACGCATAAGCTCACCTCTTTCGTTTTATCTAATTTGGACAGGAGTATTATAGCATTTATAAAATACAAATTCAATGTTCACGATAAGAAAGACATAAGGAATGAGAGGGATTCCGTCGTCGTCGGCATTGTGGGAATGTGTATAACTGGCTATCTTATGGAATTGTGGGTAACTCTGTTTGCAGGACGTGGGAAAGCTGCACTTTAGCTTTTCCATGTGCTGTGAATAGAGTTATCCATGATTCCATAGCCAGTTATGCACATTTCCACAATGCTTGTCTTTTGGTCTTTGGTTTCTTTGGTTCGGAATAGTGTGGTGCTGGCGGTCTATCTCTTGTTTTCGGTTGCTTGCTTCTTTACCGTACATGAGCATTTACTCCGGGAATGAAGCTCCGGATCTATCCGGTACTTTTATCCCAGTCATACTTTTGGAACTCCGGCTCCTGTTTCTGGCGGAAAACTGTATTTTCCACAGTGGTTCCAGGCCTTTTGGGGAAGGCTCCTACATCTTTCACCCTCCCGCTGATCCGGATATCAGGCCTTGACTCCCACCGGATGATATGTGGTCACGATCCGCATCACATCCTCCCGGATCCTGTCCCCGTCCTCATTGGCGGTCACATAAAGCTCCTCCAGCTGCTCCTCAAACCGTTCCATATCAAACTCGATGGGCTTTCCGATATGAATTAACTTATTGGGCGTATCCTGCATCCCTTCCTCGTTCATGAGAAGCTCCTCATATAACTTCTCCCCGGGCCGCAGGCCTGTGAACACGATGGGGATATCCACATCCGGCGTGTACCCGGACAGCCGGATCAGGTTCTTTGCCAGGTCCAGGATCTTCATGGGCTCCCCCATGTCCAGGACGAAGATCTCCCCGCCCTTTGCATAGGCCCCGGCCTGTAATACCAGAGACACTGCCTCCGGGATCGTCATGAAATACCGGATGATATCCGGGTGGGTCACCGTCACCGGACCGCCCTGCTCGATCTGCTTCTTGAATAACGGGATCACGGATCCGTTGCTTCCCAGTACGTTCCCGAACCGCACGGCCACAAAGTCCGTTTTTGACCTTGCGTTCATCATCTGCACCACCATCTCGCACATCCGCTTGGATGCCCCCATGATGTTGGTGGGGTTCACGGCCTTGTCCGTGGAGATCAGCACGAAGCGCTTAGTACCATATTTATCCGCTGCTTTCGCCGTCTTATATGTACCGAACACGTTGTTCTTGATGGCCTCGTTTGGGCTGTCCTCCATGAGGGGCACATGCTTGTGGGCCGCCGCATGGTACACGATGTCGGGACGGTATTTCTCAAACACCGTCTCGATCCGGTGGGTATTCCGGACGGAGCCGATGAGCACCACCAGGTCCAGGTCCGGATACTTCTCCTTCAGCTCCAGCTGGATGTCGTAGGCGTTGTTTTCGTAGATATCGAAGATGATCAGCTGCTTCGGGTTATGGCTCGCCACCTGGCGGCACAGCTCGCTTCCGATGGAGCCGCCGCCCCCGGTCACTAAGACCACCTTTCCGCTGACGTAGCCCATGATCTCGTCTAAGTTCACCCGGATGGGATCCCGGCCTAAAAGGTCCTCGATCTCCACGTTCCGGAGCTTGGCGATGCTCACCTCGCCGTTGATCAGCTGGTAGATGCCCGGCAGGATCTTCACCTGGCAGCCCGTCTCCCGGCAGATCTCGATGATGGCCTTCCGCTCCTTGGCGGAGGCGGAGGGGATGGCGATGTAGATCTCATCGATCTTATATTCTTCCGCAAGCCGCGGGATGTCGTTCCGGTTCCCGGCCACGGGAACGCCGTTTAAGAACTTCCCGGCCTTGTTCTTATCATCATCCACAAAGCAGACCACGCAGCCGTTGACCAGGGAACTGGTGGTCATCTCCTTCAAGATCACAGAGCCGGAGGTCCCGGCGCCCACGATCATGATCCGCTTTGCCGCCTTTTTACTGTGGTTCCCGAATAAGGAGATCACCACCCGGTAAGACAGGCGGATCCCCAGCTCCTCGGCACAGATGGCCGCGAAGGACACTAAAAAGAAGCTCCTGGGCACGGAAAGCCGTAAGAGCACCATCCCGGCGATCTGCACCAGGGAGGCCAGGCCGCAGGCCGCCACCACATGGAGGGCCTCCCGGACCCCGGCCACGCTCCACATGGTGGAGTACATCCGGGCCAGGAAGAAGATCACTAGGGAAGCCAGGATATAATAGGGAAGGAACTCCAGGGCCGCCCGGGCGTATTCCGGCGGGATCTTAGAAATATTTAAGTCAAACCGGACAAAAAGGCCTAAAAAAGAGGCCAGGCAGAGCGCAAAAACGTCTGCGGCCATTAAAATGCCCATGCGGACGCGCTTGTCCCTGGGCAGGTATTTTTCCAGAAATTCGTACATCAGATCTTCCTCGGATTCGTTGTTTTCATGGGCCGGAGCCAGGGGGCTGTCCCTCCGGAACTGATCTCCAGAGCCCGTCTTACTTCCCATAATCGTCCTTGTCGGAAGTACCGCTTTTTTATGAATACCGTATACATTGTGCGTATATTATGAAGAAACGGGATAATATCTCCAATTTCCCAGGGCATCGGAATCCCGTTGTTTTTCGGCTTGATCTGCCTGGAATTCCCCATAAAATTCCATAGGAAATCCCCCCATATCCTTGACAGACAAAGGGAAAAAAGTTATGATAAATACACTGGCGGTTTTTAGGGAAATCTCTGGGAGTAAGAGCGTAGGAGAAAGGAAAATGGACAATAATTCTACATACGAGCAGTATGAACAGGAAATCGATCTGAAGGATCTGATGTTTGCGGTGCTCCATAAATGGAGGCCGGTGATCCTTGTGGCAGTGGTCCTGGCGTTGGTCCTTGGCGGGGCCAAGGGTGCGATGACATACAGGCAGCAGAATGATCCTGAGGTCAGCAAGGAGACCAGGGAAAAATACCAGGAGGAGCTGGATCTCTACGAGAAGAATAAGGAGACAGCGGAGCGCGAGATCGAGAATCTGAAGACAGACATCGCGAACCAGCAGGAATACCTGGATAAATCCATCTGGATCAATATGAGCCCCTATGATGTATGTGAATCCAGGATCGATATGTATGTGACCACCGGATATGAGATCATGCCGGGAATGGTCTACCAGAACCAGGATTATACGGATACGATCCTCCAGGCGTACCAGGGTCTTCTGACCAGCAGCGCCGTGATGGAGGATGTGGCAAAGAGTGTGGGGACGGAGCCCAGATACTTAAAGGAACTGGTCAATGTGACCATCGGGACCAACGGCGGTCAGTTAAACCACCTTCTGACCATCAATGTCAAGCATAAGACCAAGAGCGATGCCAAGAAGGTCATGGACGAGATGCTGGATCACATGAACGAGCTCCATGGACAGGTAGTCGCCAGCATCGGCGAGCATACGGTGAACACGGTCAACAGCAGCGTCAGCGCCATGGTGGATCTTACTCTGGCGGATACCCAGCGGGCGGAGACCGAGCGGCTGACCAGCCTGAACAACAGCCTGGAGGAGAAGCAGAAGACTCTGGACGAGCTGGAGGAGCCCAAGGAAGCAGCCAGCTCCGCAATGGCAGCTTTAAAGAGTGGGATCAAGTATGCGGTCCTGGGCGGTGTTCTGGGCGGCTTTATGGTGGTGTTCTTTATCTGCGTGGCCTTCCTTATGAGCGATAAGCTTTATTCTGCCAAGGAGTTAAAGAACCGTTACCGCATTAAGATCCTGGGCACCATGCCCATCCGCCGGAAAAAGCCCATAGGTAAGATCGACGCATGGTTAAACCGGATGGAAGGCCGTGCGGTGGAAGGAAATGCGGATACAGGATACGGGCTGATCACCGCAAATATCCGGAACTATGCGGAAAACATGAAGACCATCCTGGTGACAGGAACCGCCGATGAGGCAGTCCTGTCCGAGGTGACAGACAGACTGGCGGCAGGACTTGCCGGGATCCATGTGATGGCCGGAGGAAATATGCTCCAGGATGCGGAAACCTTAAAGAAGCTGCCGGAGTGTGACGGAGTGGTTCTGGTGGAGCAGTGCATGGATGCGAAATACAGCACTGTTGCTATGGAGATCGAAAGAGTGACCGATCTGCAGAAGAGCGTGATCGGATGCGTTGTGTTTGAATAAGTGATTGGAAGGAAGCCGGTTGTGCAGCTCTGTTATGAGGCGCGCAAACGGCTTCTTTTCGTTTTATGGGACGGGATCGTTTTTAAAGACATTCTGTATCAAATGGGGAGGATCAGAGATACTTTTATATATGGGGCCGCGGTCCATGAGCTGCCCGGAGGAGGAAATACCGGGGCGTGGGTCTGGCGTTCTGTCCATCATCCAGACGACTATATTATCAAAATATAGATAATATACAAATTCGGGTAATCCTGGTTTAATAGAAACAAAGGAGGGGATGAACATGGTAAGTTACGAACGTTTATGGAAAACAATGGAGAAGAAAGGGATCAGCCAGTACCGGCTGATCAACCATTATAAGATCAGCGCCGGTCAGATCGGCCGGATGAAAAAGAATATGCATGTTTCCACCCATACCCTGGAGGTATTCTGCAATATTTTACAGTGTCCTGTGGAGGATATTGTAGAGGTGATCCTGGATCCCCAGGAACCAGACGGAAAGGAACCGTCCAGTGCCGGAGGCAGGGCGGCTGGAAGGACCGCAGCCGGGGCCAGGGATGCCGAAAAAGCGGAGGGCGTCACCGGAGATAAGGCGCCTGGAAAGCCAGGATCCAGATCCGGAGTCCAGGGAACCGGAAAGGCCGCAGCAGCTACCAGAGATAACACGTCTGGAAAGCCGGCATCCAGATCTGGAGTCCAGGGAACCGGAAAGGCCGCGGCAGCTACCAGAGATAACGCGTCTGGGAAACTGGCATCCAGATCCGGAGTCCAGGGAACCGGGAAGACCGCAGCAGTCACCGGAGAAAAGCTGGCCGGAAAGGCAGAAGACCGTACTGGCGGAAAAACGGCTGGGAAGACTCCGGCTGGTTCCAGAGAGGGAAACAAGTAGGTAAGGAGACTGCGGGATGGTCAGATATACGCGCCTGTGGGAGACCATGGAGAAAAGGGGGATGAGCCAGTACCGCCTGATCCGGTATCATGGGATCAGCGCGGGACAGATGCGCAGGCTGAAGCTGAACATGAACGTTTCCACCCAGACCATTGAGCGGCTCTGCCGGGCGCTGGAATGCCGGGTGGAGGATGTGATGGAGGTTGTGCTGGAAGATCCCGGGACAGAGGAGTAGAAGGCTCTGGACCCATGGACCGGCCTGCGGGACTTCCTTTTTTTGTTATTCCGGTGTATGATAGTAAAAAAACATCCGGGAGGTTTTTGTATGGAGTATTATGGTACGCTGGGGCCGGCCTGCGGCAGTGTGCAGACGTTAAAGGAGATGCTGGCAGCCGGGATGACAGGCGTGAGGCTCAATCTGTCCCATGGGGATCTGGAGGAAAATGGACATTGGATCCGTATGGTGCAGGAGGCCGGAAGGGAGCTTCATTCCCAGGTACAGATCCTCATGGACCTCCGGGGCCCGGAGCTGCGTCTGGGAAGGTTTAAGGAGGAGATCCAGGCAGAAGAGGGCAGCTGGCTGGTCCTTGGAGATGGAGGCCTTCCGGTTCCGGAGGAAGCACTGGCATATGTGTGTCCGGGAGACCGGATCCTCATTGACGATGGGAAGGTGGAGCTGGAGGCAGAAGCCGGAGCCGCACCGTCCGCCAGCGGATGCCGGATCATGGCCCGGGTGGTCCGGGGCGGGCTCATAAAGTCCGGGAAGAGCCTGGCCATTGAGGGGAAAGCTGTCCCCATGCCCACGCTGACGGAAAGCGACCGGAAAAATATAAGGGAAGCCGTTTCCTATGGGATCACCGGGGTGATGCTGCCCTTTGTGCGGAATAAAGAGGATCTTCTGGTTCTGCGGGAGGCTCTTAAGGAGGCCGGGGCCGGAGAGATCCAGGTCTTTGCCAAGATCGAGAACATGCAGGGAGTGGAAGCCATAAAGGAGCTGCTTCCGTATTGCGATCATGTGGTGATCGCCAGAGGGGACCTGGGAAACGCCATGCCTTTATGGAAGCTGCCCGGGGTCCAGAAGAGGCTGGCAAGAGAATGCCGGGAAGCTGGAAAGCCGTTCATGGTGGTGACCCAGATGCTGGATTCCATGCATGAACGGGCAGTCCCAACCAGGGCCGAGGTCCTGGATATATATAATGCGGTGCTGGACGGCGCCTCGTCCCTGATGCTCACAGGGGAAACGGCGGCGGGAAGCTACCCGGCCCAGGCGGTGGAATATCTGGTGAATACGGGAGAGGAAGCGCTGAGGGATATGGAGGAGGCCTAGTTCTGGGCCTCCTCCCACATTTTTACGGGCATTCCGTTGACTTCCACGTTGTTTTCCACGGCAATGACCAGGCAGCGCCGTCCCTCAATGAAACGAGTCTCCACCAGGTCCAGCCGGTCTGGGTTGACCTTGATGTCCACGTCCGGCGTTTTCACGGCAAATTTTCCGGTCCCTGTGATAGCCGGTACCAGAATGGACGTATCCTCTCCGGCAGCTTCCTTATAAACGGTATCGAAATGCTCCAGCCGCTCCGGCTCCACGCCGCTTTTTTCCAGAAGGTCACGGACCTGGGGCTTTGTCAGGGCCAGGGGCTCCATGTCCTCCTTGTGCTCCTCCGCTAACTCGGTGAGGGTTTCATGGATCTGGCGGACAATGGTGTAGTCGCAGGAATCCCCCAGGGTATCGGAGAGGATCTCCTGGAACGCCTCCTTCTGGGACCGGAAGGAAATGGGCGACGGCGCGCCCAGGCAGGCGTCGATGAATTCGGTGTGCAGCTCCTCGGGATTTTTGGAAAAATACAGGAGGCTGTGGATGTCGGAGGAACGGTCGTTGAAGGCAGGGAACAGGAAGCCGGTCATGGGCGGCTGCACCCACCAGTCCCTGGGCCGTTCTTCGATGAGGTTGGTGGCCTCATTGTAGGAGAGCCCCGGCTCTGACAGCTTCACCGGGCAGATGCAGCAGAGGATATGGTGATAGACCTCCTCGGAGGCGTCGAACATTTCTTCATTGTCCGAGGCCTTTCCCGGAACATCGTAGGCGCTGTGGATCAGTATGATGTAATAGTTTTCGCCGTAGTCGTAGTTTTCAATGACTTTATTATAGAAGGAATCCACAGTTTCATCGTCCGCCAGCTTTTCCTCCCTAAGCTTCATGAGCAGGGCATGGGCGCTGTCTTCGCCCTCGTCGCGGATGGAATATTCCAGGTTGTGGAGATTTTTTCCGATCCCCCCGGAAAGGGTCTTTTTAAAGATCTCATAATATTTGAAGATCTCTTCCTCTGAGAGAGCAAAAAAGGCCTCTTTCAAAGTCGTTCTGATATTTTTTTCTGCGTCCACGTAGCAGCCGCAGATGCGGGTGATGGCGTTGTTGTCTTTTTTGAACTGTTTCTTTATTTCTGAAATTTCGCGTTTATTCATAATAATCTCCATTCTGCCGCCGGGCAGCGGCACGGCCAGTTATTTCTGCTCCGGTTCCCGGGTGCGGTCCGCAAGGGCCCGCAGGCCAAGGGTGTATACGTCGGCTCCCAGGCCGACGATGATGCCGGTGGCGATGGGGGAGATCACCGAGTGGTGACGGAACTCCTCCCTTTTATGTATATTGGACATGTGGAGCTCGATCAGCGGACACTCCAGCATTTCCAGGGCGTCGGAGATCCCGTAGCTGTAATGGGTCCATGCTCCTGCGTTGATCATGACGCCGTCATAATGCTCGGTATAGGCCTCGTGGATCTTGTCCACCATTTTTCCCTCGTCGTTGGTCTGGAAGCAGGTGACGGAAACGCCCAGCTCCCGGGCCAGCCTCTGTACGTTTTCGTTGATCTCATCTAAGGTGACGGTCCCATACTGTTCGGGATTTCTTTTCCCGAACATGTTGTGGTTGATGCCGTGAAGCAGCATAAATTTTTTCATGTTCAGTACCTCCTGCCGGGACCTTCTTTGCCCGGCACCGAATATTTTACATGGGTTTCCGGCAGTTTGCAAGCGGCGCGGGAATAAATTTCTCCTGCGTGTGGGATGGATTTTTCATGTACAGGGGATAAAATCGTTCTGGATGGAGGAAACTATATGAGAGGATCCGGCAAAACGGAGGCTTCTGGAGCCGGGTCTGTTCCTATAAGAAAGAGAGGGATCGAAGATGAGCAGATTTTTACAATGTCCCGACTGTCACGGCATCGCCCTGGTGATCTATGGGGAAGAGGACGCGGGCTGCGGGACCTATGACAAGCTTCACGCCAACACCACGGACGCGGCCCTGGAAAAGCACCTTCCGGTGGTGGAGGTGAAAAAGGATGTGGTCCAGGCAAAGGTGGGAGCAGACGACCATCCCATGGACGAGGACCATTATATTACCTGGGTATATCTGGAGACCACCAGGGGAGGAAGCCTCCGGGTCTTAAAGCCCGGAGACCAGCCCCAGGTGGAATTTCGTCTGAGTGACGGAGAACGGCCCCTGGCGTTATATGAGTACTGTAACCGCCATGGGCTCTGGAAGGCGGAGCTGGCCCAGGAGTAGGAAAGCAGCCGTCTGCCGTTACAGGGCGATCAGGCTTTCGTCGTCCGGCACAAAGATGTTGCCGCCATAATATTTCTTCCCTTCGCTCTTATACAGCCGTTCGCGTCCGGCGACGTTGCTGTCTTCCGTATGCCACAGCACCAGATTGGGGATCTGCATGGCCTGGGCCAGTTCGCAGGCGTCCTTGACGGTGCTGTGGTGTTTTTCATAGGGCTTCCACAGATCCCGCTCCACATAAAGGCAGAAGGCCTCATGGAGCAGCCAGTCGCAGTCCCGTACATATTTTTCGCATACAGGGTTATAGGGCTCGTCTCCCAGGAAGGTCAGCTTTTTCCCATTATTTAAGGTGAGGCTGAAGCCAAACTGCCGGGCCTTGGTGGAGTGGATATCGAAAAAGGTCACGTCATAGCTTAAGATATGCCGGTGATCCCCGTCCTTTAAGGGGTCCAGGTGGATCCGGCTGTCCAGAAAACGGAAATGCTTTTCCTGGATGGTCAGGCGGCACAGGGTGCGGATGGTATCCGCCAGGTCCTCGTGGCAGTAGATATAGGCGTCGCCCTGGTACTGGTCCTTTAACATCCCGGTGGCGATCATCCGGATCATCCATACACATAAAAGCAAGCCATGCTTCTAACCGATTATTTATCACCATTTTGCTACTTTCATTGTGCTTAATACTCCGGAAATTGTCAAGCGCTACAAAAAGATATTTCTGTAAAAGATTCATTTTTGCTCCACTATCTGAGGTCTGCTCAAAGTGATGCAGATACCGGTCTCGGAATCTATGTAACTCTGATGGACTTGTCTCAAATAATACAATCGTATATACATCCTTTATATCACGGTAGCAGGACTTCTTTTTCTGTCCTTCTTCTTTATTTCTCATCCGCACGCGCCTGTACTGTCTCAGCAATAGATCCACCGAATAACAAGCGCTTCGTTCTCCCGGAAACATATATCCATTTTTTTGAATTTCCAGATTCACGATACTTCCGTTTTCTAATTCCACGACGATATCCATAATCAAAATAGAATACCCATCAGATAGCCCTGTCTCTTCATTCGGCAGCACTTCCAGTATTTTCACATTCTGACCCAGAAGCAAGGATATAAATTCTTCTACCCTTTCTTTATATATCTCCGGATTCAAAATTTCTTTGCTGATGAAATCATACATCATTTTGACACCTTTGGCTCCTGTAACAAAATCCAGAAATCCCCTTTGTTCCTCTCCTTCCCATTCTTCATACATTTGTTTCAGATGTGAGCGGCTGTTAATTTCACTCAGAACTTCTTCTTCCGTTCGAATCATCGGAAAATACTGTTGTAGCTTATTGGTCATAGACACTTCCTCCTGGTAAATTACCACTGTAAAATAATTCATAAAAAAATACCCGTTCAGATCTTCTCCAAACGGGTATCTCATGATTTTCTTATTCTTCTGTCTCTGCGGTAATTGCAAGCCCCAGTTCATCCAACTGCTCCTGTGCAACTCTTGTCGGAGCTTCTGTCATCAGATCGGAGGCATCCTTTACCTTC
>OGWR01001425.1_pt1 | contig 19371 bp, 17 predicted proteins | sample 1576061 | NCBI WGS metagenome assembly OGWR01 (sample SAMEA3541511, study PRJEB24748) | human gut metagenome | biome: human gut; feature: human-associated habitat; material: faeces | place: China | collected 2012 | reverse complement strand
CGGCATAGGCGGTCGCCTCGTCCAAAATGATGACGGACGCCTGCTTGAGCATAGCCCGCGCAACGGTGATGCGCTGCCGTTCTCCGCCGGAGAGGCGGTCCCCGGCATCGCCAGCCATGGTATCATAGCCCTGCTCTAACTGCATGATAAAGTCGTGGCAGTTGGCAGCCTTGGCCGCAGCCTCTACTTCCCCGTCGCTGGCATCAGGGTTTCCCATGCGGATGTTTTCCCGAATGGATTTGTCAAAGAGAAAATTGTCCTGGGCTACATAGCTGATTTCACTCATGAGTTGTCCAAACGGAATGTTGCGAATATCCTGCCCACCAAAGCGTACTGTACCGGAGGTTACATCCCAAAAGCCGGCCATCAGCTTGGCAATCGTAGACTTCCCGGAGCCGGATGGCCCAACAATGGCGGTCATGGTACCGGGCTGTGTCTGGAATGAGATACCGTGGAGAACTTCGGATTCATTGTAAGCAAAATGGACATCCTCAAATTGATAGCACCGCTCCCCAAGCTCCGCAGGCTCTGTGGGGCGGACAAGCTCCGGGGTTTTCAAAAAAGTGGTGACCTGTTCTAGGTTGCCCTTGATCATGCTGACCTGCTCCATAGCCGCGGAGACCTTCATCAGCGGCGCAATAAAACCCAGAGGCACCACCAAGGCCACCAGAAAGACAGGGAGAGAAAGACTTCCCTCCATGTAGAGCCACGCTCCCACTGGAAGGGTCCCCAGAAGCGTAGAAGGGAGGACCGCCCGGGCCGCCGCGTTCCAAAGCCAGCACTGGCTCCACCATGCCATGGTGGAATCGTGGAAATAGCGGACAGAATCGGCATACTTTCCATAGGAAGCTGCAGACCGGTTGAACGCCTTGATGACCTGAATGCCGTTGACATACTCCACCAGAGTACTGTTCATCTCGTTGGCAGATCGCATGTAGTTCTCCATGCGGGGCCCATATCCCCGCATCATGGTGGCAAAAAAGAGGGTGCCCAGCGGAATTGTCACCAGTGCGGCCAGCCCCATCCGCCAGTCCAGCAGGAAGATCAGAAGAATACTGCATAGGGGCGCAGCGATGTTGGAGGGTAGTTCCGGCATGAAATGGGCCATGGAGTCCTCCAACTTTGCCACATTGTCCACGATCAGATTCTTGAAAGCCCCTGTGGGTGTTTCCAGCATGATGCCCATGGGGACCTTCGCCATCCGGTCGGTAATAGCCTCCCGGATATTTTTTAGTATGGTAAAAGAAATTTTGTGGGACATCAGGGAGGACCGCCAGGTAAGCAGCATTTTTATGATCTGGCAAACTGCGGCGCCTCCACAGAGAAACAATACCAGCGTGGGCGTTGCAGTCCCTTGGTACAAGGCGTCCGCGAGGACAGCCACCATTAGAAATGGCCCCATGCCAAACAGTTCTCCCAAGACAGCCAGGAAGATGGAGAGGCGCATTTTACCGTTGCTCTCTCCCACGAAAGCGAATAGCTGCCGAATCGTTCCCGGTTCTTTCGACTTCATAACCAGCCTCCTTTCAGGCACAAAAAATACAAGGAGGGTATTGCAATTTCAAGTACCCTGTGCTAAAATTTGAATTACATCGTAATATTACAGTGTAATTTTAGTATAGGACGGAGGGATGGCGAATGTCAAGAGACTTTCAGCAGACCCATGAAAATCTTTTGCTCTGCGCCCAAAAGCACTTCTTGGAATATGGCTTTGAGCGGGCCAGCATCCGGGAGATCTGCAAGGACGCCCATGTGACTAACGGAGCTTTTTATAACCACTTTGACGATAAGGAAGCTCTGTTCGGCGCGCTGGTGGAGCCTGTTGTCCAGGAGGTCAAGGCCATCTATGAGGCGTCGGTAAATGAGCACATAGAACTGGCAAAGACGGACGACTTAAAATCCCTCTGGAAACTGTCGGAGGAAACGCTGTCGGTCATTATTGAATACATCTATGAACATTTTGATGTGTTCCGTCTGCTTCTCATGCGGGCGGAGGGCACGCGGTATTCCTCCTTTTTGGATGATGTTGTCTGTCTGGAAACCCGGGTCACACTGAAGTTCTTTGCGGAACTGAAATCTCGGGGCATCCAGGTCCGCGAATTGGCGGAAGAGGAGTGGCATATTCTGCTCCATGCGTATTTTGCATCCCTGGCTGAAGTGGTCATGCACAACTTCCCAAAGGAGGCCGCACTGAGATATGTTCACACGCTTGCCTCTTTTTTCAACTCCGGATGGCAGACAGTTTTGGGGATCTGATCCCCAAAATTTTTGCACAATAGTTAGCATATACTAACCAAATGATGTGGAGGTGAAACCGCAGCGTCTCATTCGCACAAGGTATTTCAACACTTAATTTTTTCAGAAAGGAAATATTCAAAAATGGAAAACACAAAGAAACTCACAGGTAAAGATCTCATCAATGTCGGCATTTACACAGCCATGACCCTCGTTATTTTCTTTGTTGTCGGTCTGCTTACCGCACTGCCTGTGGTCTACCCGTTCCTGTTCATAATTTGGCCCATTGTCTGCGGCATTCCTATGATGCTTTACTATACCAAGATTCAGAAGTTTGGTATGCTGACTATCACAGGTATTATCGGCGGCATCTTCTTCTATCTGATCGGCTACGGTTGGATCGGCCTTCTCGGCTGGGTGCTCGGCGGCATTCTAAGCGATGTGGTACTTAAAATCGGAGGCTATCAGAAATTCAAGGTCACTGTTCTGAGCTATGCCTGCTTTTGTCTCGGTATCATGGGCTGCCCCGCCAACCTCTGGTTTGCCGGCGAAGCGTATTGGGAAAACATCCACACCTCCATGGGTGATCAGTACGCAAACACCTTGCAATCCCTGATGCCTTCCTGGATGCTGTATGTGGGCCTTGCACTGCTGTTTGTGGGTGGTATTCTGGGCGCACTGCTGGGCCATAAAATGCTGAAAAAACACTTTGAGAGAGCTGGAATTGTGTAATGGAGCAGCTTCAAGCGGTTGTTGAAAATAGAACAGGCTTTTGCTTGGACCCACGAACCAAGCTGTTGCTGATGGCCGTTGTCGCTACCGCAGAATTTCTATACAGCCACACCGCCTTTATGATCGCGGTGGCGATGATTCCCTTTGTCCTGTTCTTGACTAACCGACAGTATAAGACAGCAACAGTGTTCTTCTGTCTGTTCGCAGCAGGGCTGTTTGTGCAGGCCATCCAGAACTCCGTCCAGTTTCCCATGATCGTCAATATGCTGGTAGTCCTGTTGGTGGGACTGGTCCTGCGACTGTTTCCGGCCTTTATGATGGCGGCGCCGCGGGCAAAGCCCTCCGCCGACGAAATGGCCCACGGCAGCGGCAGCTCAAGGACTAAATCTGCCCCGCCGCGCACGGCAGCCTCGGCGCGCGCATGCGCGCGTTCAATGGTAAAATCGCCCCGCTGGACAAAATCGCCGCTCATCGCGCACACGACCGCGCACTCTTCCTCGCCTGCCAGACGGCGCAATTCATCAATTTGCCACTTGTGGCCGCGGTGGAAGGGATTATATTCACATATTATACCAAATACCCTCATGGAAGTCCTCTCAAAGCGGTTACAAAAGAGTTACGTTTTGTTAAATTTACTTGTCTTTGCAAAAAAAGTTGTTATAATATATTTTGTATTGAATTATACATCCGATCAATTTGATTCTTATTTTATCGGAAATTCGGGCGCAATGCAAGCGCCCTCGGAAAAAGGAGTATACTTATGAATGTTCTGGTCATCAACGCAGGTTCTTCTTCCCTGAAGTATCAGCTGCTCAACCCCACCACGGGCGAGCTGCTGGCGAAGGGTCTGTGCGAGCGCATCGGCATCGACGGTCTGTTCACCTATAAGCCCCAGCTTCCCGGCAAGGAAGCCATCAAGGCCGCTTCCGTCTCCATGCCCACCCACAGCGAGGCTATCCAGGCCGTGCTGAACGCGCTCGTCGACGAGAAGAACGGCGTCATCGGCTCCATGAAGGAGATCGACGCTGTCGGCCACCGCGTCGTCCACGGCGGCGAAAAGTTTGCCAAGTCCGTCGTCATCACCGACGAGGTCATGCAGGCAATCGAGGAGTGCAATCCCCTCGCCCCGCTCCACAACCCCGCCAACATCATCGGCATCAAGGCCTGCCAGGAGCTCATGCCCGGCGTGCCCATGGTCGCCGTGTTCGACACTGCCTTCCACCAGACCATGCCTCCCGTGGCTTACACCTATGCTCTTCCCTATGAGTACTATGAGAAGGACAAGGTCCGCCGCTACGGCTTCCACGGCACCTCTCACAAGTATGTTTCCCAGCGCGCGGCCGATATGCTCGGCAAGCCCATCGAGCAGCTCAAGCTGATCTCCTGCCACCTCGGCAACGGCTCCTCCGTCACCGCGATCGAGGGCGGCAAGAGCGTCGACACCTCCATGGGCTTCACCCCGCTCGCCGGTCTTCCCATGGGTACCCGCTCCGGCGACATTGACGCCGGTATCCTCGAGTACCTGATGAACAAGTACGGCATGGACATCAAGGAGATGGTCAATGTCCTCAACAAGAAGTCCGGCGTCATGGGCGTCAGCGGCGTCAGCTCCGACTTCCGCGATCTCGAAGAAGCCTTCGAGCAGGGCAATGAGCGCGCCGGCCTTGCCGTCGATATGTTCAACTACGGCGTGAAGAAGCTCATCGGTGCGTATGCCGCCGCGATGGGCGGCGTGGACGCCATCATCTTCACCGCAGGTGTCGGCGAGAACAGCGCTTCCCAGCGCATGGCCATCGCCTCCGGCCTCGAGTTCATGGGCGTCAAGATGGACGAGGACGCCAACAAGGTCCGCGGCGAAGAACGCGTCATCTCCGCGCCCGACTCCAAGGTCACCGTCCTCCTCATCCCCACGAACGAGGAGCTCATGATCGCCATGGATACCGAGGCGCTCGTCGGCTAAGTCATCGACAATCGATTATAAAAAATCCGCTTACGAAATTCGTAAGCGGATTTTTTTATTGCCGGTCTTCGAGCCACTGCATCGCGCCATAGGCGAGCAGTGCGCTCCCGCGCGGTAAAATGTTCTCGTTGAAGACGACGCTCTCGTTGTGCATGGGCTTTCCGTAGCGCGCGTCCTCCTGCGCCGTGCCCGCGCCGAGCAACAGATACGCGCACGGCAGCTCGTAGGTGTAGGACGCAAAGTCCTCCGAGCCCATGCCGCCCTCACGCAGGCGGTAGACGCTCTTCTCGCCGAACAGCATTTCGGCGCAGCGTGCCATCTGCTCGGTCAGCGCCTCGTCGTTTTTGAGCGGCGGCGCGCTCGCGAGTTCTTCGACGCTCGCACTGCCGCGGAAGGCCCTGGCCGTCGCGTCCGCGATCTCGCCGATGCGGCGCAGGATCAGCGCGGTCACGTCGCGGTCGAACGTGCGGATCGTGCCCTCGATCACGGCCTCCTGCGGGATGATATTCGGCGCGTGCCCCGCGCTGAATTTGCCCATTGTCACGATGGCGGGCGTCTTTGCGGGCAGCTCGCGCGCCGTGATCTCCTGAAGCGCAAGGTAGATGTGCGCGGCAATGTTGATTGGGTCGACGCCCGTCTCCGGCATTGCCCCGTGACAGCCGACACCCTTGACCGTGATGCGAAACAGCGTGCAGCCCGCCATAAACGTTCCCTTGCCGCAGAGCACCAGGCCCGACGGCGTCCCGGAGTTCACGTGCAGCGCCATCGCCGCCTGCGGCTCCGGTGCCTCCAGCACACCGGCCTTAAGCATCGCTTTCGCGCCCGTGAAGCCTTCCTCGTCGGGCTGGAAGACGAGCTTCACCGTGCCCTTGAGTTCGCTTTGATGCGCCTTGAGCAGCCTTGCAGCGCCCAGCAGCATCGCGGCATGCATATCGTGTCCGCAGGCGTGCATGCTGCCGTTTTCCGAACGGAACGGCAGGTCGGTCTTCTCCCGCACCTTGAGCGCATCCATGTCGGCGCGCAGCAGGATACAGCGCCCCATGTCTTCGCCCGTGAGCTCCGCGACCACGCCGCCGCCCAGCTCGCGCGGCTCATAGCCGAGCAATCGCAGCTTTTCTTCGACAAATTGAACCGTCTGCGGCAGGTGCGCGCCGACCTCCGGCGCGCGGTGGATCGCTCTCCGGTTCTCGACGATCTCATCTTTCATTTCGATGGCTTCCGCCAGTAACGTCTTTCCGTTCATACAAAGTCCTTTCTCATTTCTGCGCGGCGGCTTTTTTCGCCGCGCGCTGCTGCGCTGTCCGCCGCACGAGCTCGCACAGCGGCAGGATGTATAAAAAGCACGCAAACGCCATGCCCGTCATCGGCGCGCCGACGGTCGAGAGCGGCGTCGCCCCCGCGATCGACCACGGGATCAGCGGCGCGACGACGACGGCGCTGTTTTCAAGGTTGATGGCAAATTCTTCTTTATCCTTCTGCGACGGCGCGCAGAGCTGGTGTGTCAGGATGATCGTCAACGTCTGGTTGCAGGCGAGAAGGCTCGCCAAAACCGCCGTCAGCAGCATCGAGGCATAGGGCGAGGTCCTCTCACTCAGCGCCGTCACGCGCCCGCACAGCCCGTCGAGCAGCCCCGTCTTGCGAAAAATGCCGGAATACGCCGACGAGATCATCACGATCAGCGCCACGCGCACCATTGAAATGATGCCGCCGCCGTTGAGCATCGCGCCGACCTCGGCGTCCGACGCCGTGTAGCCTAAGATTGCGGTCTTGAGGATCGTCACCGCGTCCAGATGCCGCAGGAAAATGCACAGCACGACCGCCGCTAAAATGCTGACCGACATCGCCTTTTTCACGTTCACGCGTAGGACCGACAGGATCAAAATGAGCACCGCCGGCAGGCACATGACCCAGTGAAGTGTCATCTCGCGCCCGTAGAGCGACCACAGCTCGCCCGCCGCGCCGCTGCCGCTTTTCACCATGCCGAGCGCCGCATAGACGCCGCAGCTCAGAAGAAACGGCACGAGCGCCGTCTTGAGCATGCGCTTGATATTGTCGTAAATGTTCGTCTCCGTCAGCTCGCTCACGAGCAGCGCGCTCGTCGAGACCGGCGAGCAGCGGTCGCCGAAGTATACGCCCGAAAGCATCGCGCCGCCGAGCAGCACGGGGTCCATGCCCATCGAAATGCCGACACTCACGCAGATGGTGCCCATCGTCGCCGCCGTGCCGAACGCCGTGCCTGTCAGCATCGAGACGCCGCAGTTTAGGAGAAACGTCATCAGCAGCAAGATCTCCGGCCGGATGAGGTCAACGGCGCAGCAGATAATGAACGGCAGCGTGCCGCACGCGCGCCAGAACGCCGTCAGAATGCCGATCAGCGGAAAGACGAGCAGCACGCTTGCCGACGTTTTCACGCCCGAACAGATCATCTTCCCGAGCTCTTTCCACGAAAAGCTCTGCTTTTTGCCGTACAGCGCGAAGATCACAAGTCCCGCCAGGAGCGCGTAGAGGATGTTCGCCCTCAATACGATGCACACGAGCAGCGCAAGGCAGAATAAAACGATCGCAGCCATCCAAGTCCTCCCTATCCTTTTTAACACAGCATCGCTATCTTAGCACAAAGCGATCAAAAAGAAAACCCGTTTTTATCCCACCGCATACGCCCACAGCGGCAGCGTCAGCATGGATAAAAGCGTTGTGAACACGACATTTCGCGCGGCGAACGGCGCGTCGCTGCCGTATTTGGCGGCAAAGATGGCCGCCGTCGCGCCCGCGGGCATGCCCGTCATCAGGACACTCACGCCAAGCGCCGTCGGTTCAAGGTGCAGCAGCAGCCCAACGCCCAGCGCTGCCGCGGGCAGCAGCGCGAGCCGCAGCAAGCTGAACTTTACCGTGTCGCGGCTCACGATGCTCTTGAGCGGCGCATCCGTCAGGATCGTGCCGACAATAAACATCGTCAGTGCGGAGTTGCAGTTCCCGATGTACTTTACCGTGTTCAGGATCACGGACGGCAGCTGCACCTGCGTCACCATGCAGAGGAGCCCCAAGTAGATGGCGACAAGGCAGGGGTGCGTCAGCACGTTTTTGATGAGCTTTTTCTTTTCCACCGTCTCGCCCGCGACAAAGTACGTCGTGCCGACCGACCACATCACAATGCACATCGGGATCAAAAAAATCGAGGTGTAGAGCACGCCGATCAGCATCATCGCAAAAAGCGTGAGCTGCAAGCTCCCCAGCTCTAAAATGCCCATGTTCCTCTCCCGCCATCCTTTCCGATATGCCCTGCAAGCCGGAGTGCAGCAGGCGGAAATTGCAAAATCTCCTGCTGGTGCTCCGGCGGTCAGGTTCCCCCACGCAAAGCGAACGAACGTGTGTGGATGGAGGCGCGGTGAAAAAGAAAACCCGTGCGCTTTGCCGTTCGTTCAGCCTTTCGTTGTCTTTAGTATAAGCGCGGATTTTCATCTTGTAAAACTGTTAAAATTGATATATTCTACAAGAAGCAGCTGTGAAAGGAGCGTTCCCATGAATTTCCATTCTCTTGACTATTTTCTCGTGCTTGCGCGGGAGAAAAACTTCACCCGCGCCGCTGAAGCGCTACACATCACGCAGCAATCACTCTCATCGCACATTGCCAATTTAGAGCGCGAGCTGAACTGCACGCTCGTTGTGCGCCGCACGCCGCTCGAGCTCACCTACGCAGGCCGGACGTTTCTGCGCTATGCCGAATCCATCGGCCAGACGCGCCAGGCCATGGAGCGCGAATTCTGCGACATCTCCGAAAATCAGAAAGGCGAGCTGCGCGTCGGCATCGCCTATACGCGCGGCCGCGCCATCATGCCGCACCTGATCCCCGCCTTTCAGCGTCAGTATCCGAATGTCGAGATCACGCTGCTTGAGGGCTCGAACGACGCGATCCAAAAGGCGCTGCTCAGCGGCGGCATTGACCTCGCCATCGCCGCCTTTCCCCGCCCGCTCCCCGGCGCGGTGCTTGAGGATTACTATCTGGAGCACACCGTGCTATGTCTGTCTGATGGACTGCTCGCGCAGTGCGGCATCGACCTTGACACGCACCGCGGCGAGATCGCCTCGGGAAATTTGAGCTCCCTGCGCGGCTGCCCCTTTGTCCTCGGCTCCGCGGAGGACATCGGCGGGCGCATCGGGCGCGGACTTTTGCGCTCCTCGGGCGTCTCGCCCGTCAGCAAAGCGACGTCGGAAAACGTCGAAACGCTGCTCGCGCTCTGCGAGCAGGGCGTCGGCGCATGCTTCTGCCCGGAAAATCTGCTGCACACAGCGCTCTCGCCCGAGCAGCTCGCGCACCTGCACATTCTCCCGCTCTGCCCAGAGGCTTCCTATCCCATCTGCTTTGGGTACTTGAGCCGCTCGTATCCGTGGAGCGTGCTCTCGGAATTCATCCGCATCGCCCGCGAGCAGACTGCATAAGCACCATAAAAACGCCGCCCGTACATTTATTGCACGGACGGCGCTCTTTCTACTTCTTCACCGCAGGCTGCTGCTGGGTGATGCAGTGGATATTGCCGCCGCCGAAGGCGACCTCCTTCGTCTGCACGCCCACGACCTCGCGGTCGGGGAACATTTTCTGCACCTGTTCGATGGCGACTGCGTCGTTTTCGTCGCCGTACTGCGGCAAGATGACCGCGCCGTTGACGATCAAAAAGTTCATATACGACGCGATGCTGACCTCGCCGTCCTCACGCGGGATAGTACCCTCCACAGCGTCGATGGTATCCGCGCCCTCGAGTAAGCACGGCTTTTTTGTCAGGCAGAGCTTGTGGACCTTTAATTTGCGGCCCTTGGCGTCCGTCGCCTCGCTCAGGAATCTGTACGCCGCCTGCGCCTGCTCGTAGAACGGATGGTTCTTGTCCTCCGTCCAGATGCACGCGACCTCGCCGGGCGCGATGAAGCACGCGACATCGTCAATGTGCCCGTTCGTCTCGTCGGGGTCGATGCCGTCCTTGATCCACAGCACCTTCTCGCAGCCGAGGTAGTCGCAAAGCATCTGCTCGATCTCTTCTTTCGACTTATCGGGGTTGCGGCCCTCAGAGAGCAGGCACATCTCGGTCGTCAGCACCGTGCCCTCTCCGTCGACGTGGATGGAACCGCCCTCGAGCACGAAGCCCTCTGTGCGGTAGCTGTCCACATCCGCGATCTCGCAGATCTTGCGCGCGATCTGGTCGTCCTTGTCCCAGGGGAAATACAGCCCGTCGACGAGCCCGCCCCAGGCGTTGAACTCCCAGTCCACCGCGCGAAGACCGCCCTTGTCGTTCACAAGGAACGTCGGCCCGCAGTCGCGCACCCACGCGTCGTCGCTCTCAAGCTCCACGACGCAGATATTTTCGGGGAGCTTGGCGCGCGCGTTCTGATACTGGCGCACGGATGCGCCGACCGTGACCTTTTCAAATCTTGCGATGGCTTTTGCCACGTCAGCAAAGGCCTTCTGCGCGGGCTTGCCGCCGTCGCGCCAGTTGTCGTTTCGCTCGGGCCAGAGCATCCACACGCCCTGCTGGGGCTCAAATTCGGCGGGCATGCGATACCCGTCCTGCTTCGGCGTTGTGCCGATGATTCGTTTTGCCATAGCTTTGTCTCCTTATGATGAAACCGTACTTAGCTGCGCGCGTTTTTCCCGCGCAGCGCGATCAGCACCTCGCCGATCGCCACGCTGAGGATCGACCCGATCGTAATGGGCAGAAAGCTCGCAAGCGTCTCTGCGTCAAACGAGAGCGGGACCGCGGTGAAAATGATCGAAATGACGATGAGCACCATCGGCACGTAGGCGATCCATTTGAGCGCCGTGTCAGACCCCGGCACGCGGAACGGGCGCGGCGTCTTCGCATCCTCGCGCCGCAGCTTCAAAAACGCCGGAAACACGGGAAGATAGCTCAAAAGCAGCATCACGAGATTCAGCGCGAAAAAGCTCCAGAAGAGTGACGAGTCCGGCGACGCCATCTCGATGAGCACGCCCAAAACACACACGCACGAGGCGACGACGCCCGACGTGACCGCCGCGCCGACGGGCATGTCGTTCTTTGCCCAGCGCTTGGCGAACACCCGCGGCATGTCGTTGTGGTCCGCCGCCAGCGCCGCCGTCGAATTGACGCCCATCGACCACGAGATCATATTGCCGAACAGCGTCACGAGGAACAAAAGCGCCACCACGCCCACGAGCACGCCGCCGCTGCCGCCCAGAATGAGCGACACCGCGTCGATAAGCCCCGAATCCACGCTGATCTCACGCACATCCACTGCCGCGCCGATGCCGAACGCCGAGAAGAGGTAGATGGCCGCGATGACGATGCCGCCGGTCACGATGGACTGCGGGATCTGCTTTTTCGGGTCGCTCATATTGTTTGCGTACGTGCACACGACCTCAAAGCCGAGGAAGTTGAAGATAATGACAGAGATATACGAGAGGCTGTTTAAGTCGAACGACGGCAGAAATGTCCGCGCCGACATGTCGTTGACAAAGCCGTAACGGCTGATATACCACACGCCGAGCCCGCCGACCAGCAGCGCCAGCACGATCTTGATGACAGCGCTCACGTTCAGGATAATGATGCTGTCGCACACGGGATAGCACGCGATGAGCGTGACGATCCAGATGAACAGCAGCTCGACCACGAGCGAGCCGAACGTCCCGAGGCTCCGCCCCGTGATGAACGTGATGAGCTCGGGACACATCACCGCGAGCGACGCCATCCACAGCGGGAAGTTGATCCAGTAGTACCACGAGGCGCGCGCCGCCCACTTGCCGTTCGGATACGCCGCGTGGATCCAGTCATAGAGCCCGCCGTCTCCCGCGTAGGCTGTGCCGAGCTCGGCGGCGATGAGGCCGTAGGGCAGCAGAAACGCCAATATCATAAAGATCCACCAGAAATACTGGCTGTTGCCGATCGACGCGACCGGTGCCGCCGCCTCGGCGACAAACACCACGCAGATGACCGACAAAATGACGTCTGCGAGCCGGAATTGATTCTTCTCCATGGTTTTTCTCAGCTCTTTTCCGCTTTCGAAACGCCGCAGTAGGCCTCGACGCAGCCGAGCTTGTCGCAGAGCACTTTGTCAAGTTCCTCTTTCGCCGCCGCGATCTGAAGACCGCTCGGCTCCTGCCGGCAGCGCGTGAAGTAGACAAGAAGGCCGCGCATGGCCGTCAGGCGGTTGCCTGCCTCCTCCCAGCAGAGGGAGGCGTCGCTGTCGGCGACCTCGTCGGTCACGTCCTCGCCGCGCGTCGCGGGCAGGCAGTGCATGAATTTGCAGCCGAGGTTCCCCAGCTGCATCAGCTCGCGGTTGACCTGATAGTCGTGGAAGACGCGCACGCGCTCTTCCTTCGGCATCTCGTTTTCGTAGAGACCGTACCACACATCGGTATAGATGAAGTCCGCGCCGCGTACGCTCTCGCGGTCATCGGTGACAAGGTAGCTGCCGCCGGAGAGCGCGCAGTTCTTCTTCATGATCTCCTTGTGCTGCTCATTCAGCTGGTGACCCTGGGGGCCGTACTGGACAAAGTGCATGCCGAGCTTTGTCGTGATAAAGCCGAGCGACGCGCACACCTGCGTCGCGTCGCCCACGAACACGACCTTGCAGTCCTCTAACTTTTTCCCCTGCGGAAGGTTCTCCACGATCGTGCAGAGGTCGCCGATCTCCTGCGTGGGGTGGTTGTAGTCCGACATGCCGTTGATGACGGGGATGGTGCAGCTTTTCGCGAGCTCTTCGATCGTCTTGTGCTCGATGACGCGCGCCATCACGACATCGACAAGCTTTGAGAGTACCTTGCCCGTGTCGCCGATGGTCTCATGCCCGCCGAGCTGGATCATACCGGGGCCTAAATACTGCGCGTGCCCGCCCATCTGGCTCATCGCGGTCTCAAACGAGACGCGCGTGCGCGTAGAGGACTGCTGGAAGATCATGCCGAGCGTCATGTTGCGCATCAGGGGCGGATAGTAGCCCGCCTTAATGGCCTTTTTGATGGCGAGCGACAAGTCGATGATGTCGAGCAGTTCCTGCTTTGTGAATTCATTGGTGTCGATAAAGTCTTTTTTCATACGATTCCTCCGACATTTCAAGTTGCTTTTTGCCGCGGAGGCAGACGCCGCGGCGAATGCTGCGCTTAGTGTCTGCACTTTTTTCCAGTTCATGCGGAAAAAAACTGTGCAACATGACACAAATCACGCCGCATTCCGTCGCCGCTGTGTATTTTACATAGATTTTACAATTCTCCTCTGGCAGTTTTGACATTTAGCGCGTAAACTATTATTTGGTTATAAATAGAGTCTCAAAAAAGAAAAAAGGAAAGATAGAAAATATGGATATTTTCAATGTGCTCACGATGATCGGCGGGCTGTGCCTGTTCCTCTTCGGCATGAACCTGATGGGCCAGGCGCTCGAGCGCCGCGCGGGCGGTAAGCTCCGCTCCCTTCTCGACAAGATGACCGGCAGCGTATTCGCCGGATTTTTAACGGGTCTTGGCATCACGGCCATCATCCAGAGCTCGTCCGCCACCACGGTCATGGTGGTCGGCTTTGTCAACTCGGGCCTGATGACGCTGCGTCAGGCCATCAACGTCATCATGGGCGCCAACGTCGGCACGACCGTCACGGCCTGGCTTTTGAGCCTTGGCGGCATCGACTCCGGCAACTTCTGGATCAAGCTCTTAAAGCCCTCATCCTTCACTCCCGTCCTTGCGCTCATCGGCATCATCTACTACATGTTCTGCAAGGACAACAAGAAAAAGGACACCGGCATGATCCTGCTCGGCTTTGCCACGCTCATGTTCGGCATGGAGACGATGAGCGGCGCGGTCGCGGGCCTCAAGGACGTCCCCGCGTTCACGAATCTCTTTGTTGCCTTTCAGAATCCCCTCCTCGGCGTGCTCGCCGGCGCGCTGCTCACGGCCATCATCCAGTCGAGCTCCGCGTCCGTCGGTATTTTGCAGGCGCTCGCCGTCACGGGCTCGGTGAGCTATGCCGCGGCCATTCCCATCATCATGGGCCAGAACATCGGCACGACCGTCACGGCCATGCTGTCGTCCATCGGCACGAACAAAAACGCCCGCCGCGCCGCGGTCGTTCACCTTCTCTTCAATGTCATCGGCGTTGTCGTGCTGCTGACGGTCTTCTGCATTGTGCGCGCGGCTTTTGCGCCCGCGCTGCTGGATGAATCCGCCACCATGGCGGGCATCGCCGTCACACACTCGGTCTTCAACGTCCTCTGCACCGCCATGCTCCTGCCCGCGGGCGGCCTTCTTGAAAAGCTCGCCTGCCGCATCGTCCCCGACGATTCCCAGACGCAGGGTGAAAAGACGACCGAGCTCGACGAGCGTCTTCTCCCCACCCCGTCCCTCGCCCTTCGCCAGAGCCGCGCCGTCGCCCGCGAAATGGCGGACTGCGCCGTGCGCGCGCTGAACAACGCTCTCACCGCCCTTGACCACAACACGCCCGAGCTCGCCCAGAGCATCCGCGACGATGAGGAGCTTTGCGACCACTATGAAGATATCCTCGGCACCTACCTCGTCAAGCTCAGCACGCAGAAAATGGGCCGCGACGAGAGCGAGGAGGCGACCGAGTTACTCAAGACCATCGGCGACTTTGAGCGCATTTCTGACCACGCGGTCAACATTCTCTCCTCCGCTGAGGAGATGGAGCAAAAGGGCCTCACGTTCTCCGGCAGCGCCCTCAACGAGCTCGCCATTCTCACCTCCGCCATCCGCGAGATCCTTTCGCTCTCGCTCAAGTCCTTCTCCTCGCAGGACGTCGCGCTCGCCCAACAGGTCGAGCCGCTCGAGCAGGTCATCGACACGCTCAAAGAGCAGATGCGCACGCGCCACATCCTGCGCATGCAGCAGGGCCATTGCAGCATTGAGGCTGGCTTTGTCCTCTCCGATCTTCTGACCGACCTTGAGCGCACATCCGACCACTGCTCCAACATCGCCGGCTGCGTCATCGACGCCCGTGCGCATAACCTCAACCTGCACGAAACGCTGCGCCAGGCCAAGACTGCCGACGGCAGCTTCCAGCAGACGTACGAATCCTACGTGGAAAAGTACCAGCTTCCTGTTCCGTCGTCAAACGTGTAAAAAGCGGGGCGCTTGCGAGCGCCCCATTTTTGCTATTTTCTTGCTTGTAAAGCGCCCGTTTCCCTGCTATACTACGGTCATTAGGTTATTTCCGCGCAAACTGTCAATTTTGCGCGGTAGGAAAGGATGATACCATGGACCCGATTTATGAGATCGAATTGCAGGACTGCCCCTACTGCCGCGGCACCGGTACGGTGGAGGATGAGCAGGGCTGGTGCGTTTATGTCACCTGTGTCGACTGCGGCGCGCAGACCGCGCACGCAAGCTACGAGTCCCCCGAGGAACGTCTGGCCGCCGCGCAGCAGGTCGCGCACCTGTGGAACGTCGGCAAGGTTCTGAACCCCGGCGTCGGCGACTGATTCGACTGGAACTGCATAAAAAGGACGGAAGAAAAGCATCTTCCGTCCTTTTTGCGCTCAACCGCCGTTTGAGCGCGCGAAACTCCCCCTCCATTGCGCGTTTTCCCGCAATCGGCTATACTGAACTCATCAAGGACGTCCGCACTTTATAGAAACGGAGTTTTGCCTTTATGAACATCGACATCGGCAGCAAGATCAAAACGCTGCGCCTCTCCAAAAGCATGACGCAGGAGCAGCTTGCAAAAGCCCTCCACGTGAGCGCGCAGGCCGTGAGCAAGTGGGAAAACGGAGTTTCCCAAACAAAAGGATATTAAGGAATAACCTGTGTTTACCTGCTTGCAAAAGTTTAAAATAAATAGGAGAAGATTATACTATGACTGAAAGTATTAGAGAGATTGTATGAGAATTCATCTATATTATTGAATTCGCTAGAAAAGACAAAATATTTAAAGCAATGGTTAAAAGAAATAAAACAACAAATTTTTATAGATGTTTTAACAGTACCGATATTGATATCTTTGCTGATAATTATTTTTCAGATTAAAAAAACAATCTATTTGAAAATATAATTAAAATAATATCCATCATAGTTTTAGTGTATTCTATATGTAGAGGATTATGGTTGCTTTGTTATGAAATTGAAGGATATATGCAAGGGAAAAGATGCTGCTGGTATAAATCAATGGTATATATCGAAAAATGCAAGGGAGGAAAAACTAAAGGGGCATATGTAATTGAAAATGAATTTTTTGAAGGTGAACTTGTTAGTGATTATAGAAGAAACAAAATTAATTGGCTTAACTAGCAATTTGGTGACATTGCTATAATTCTACTTTTTATCACTTATGCGAATAACCATTCATTCTTCAAATCCTTTAAGCGAGTGATCTTATAGATGTTTTTCAATCTAAGTAGTACGTACTGTAGCTTTTCTGTATTATCCATTCCTTGTGTTTCTCTTTGCATGACAAAAAGAGCATTGTACCGATTTATATATTTTGATGCTACCCCTTTATATTTTTGCAACTTTTCTTCAATCAATTTGTGGAAACTGTTCACTGTATTTAAATGATTGAATTTATCATACGACTCATGACTGATTAACACTTTCTTAGTACAGTTCTTACTTTCTAAAAGTTCGTTGTAACTGTTAGAACCATCTAGCATTACAAAAGATTTTGATTCAAGACATTCACCAAATCTTAATAGATCTATGGATGATGGCTTGCCATAATTTAATGTTCTAGCAATTGTATGACCGAATCTCTGAATTGCAGTGATGATACACACCTGCTGATTAGATAATCCTCTTTTTGTAGCAGGTGTTCCACGATGTTTAGGTTCTACTCCATTAATCTTAGTTCCTTTATGATTGTATGGAGTATACTTTTCATCCATCTCAACTTCATTACCTACTGTGTATGGGACGTTCCTCAGTGCCTAGACTAACCAATAGTTTATGACGCATATTAAAAACATTGCGTTCATTTACATTGATTTTAGCAGCCGTTTCTTTAAGAGATACACCATTCAATGTATCCATGATAAGTTCATTCCATTTGGATTGGTCTTGGTGAGAATAAAAAGTAAGCTGACCGCGGTCTACAACAAAACGTTTTCCGCATGATTTACAACGAAGCATTTGTTTACCAGAGTTGGCAAAACCACTCTTAATTAAATGAGGATGATAACATCCACATTTAGGACAGTATTCAAAATGATACGTATTCATTTTATTGTTTGTATCTAAATAATCCGTGATTTCACGATCAATCTTTTCGATTTGAAAAGATTGTAAAGCAGCGATAGTATCTTGGTTTAAATATTTTGAAGTTCTTGTCATAAGTGTAGTCTCTCTTTCGTTTACACCTATACAATAAATCTTAAATAGACATTATTAATGTCGAATATATTAACATGTCACCAATGTATCTGTTAAGCCAATTAATTATGGAGAAGATAAATTTGCTGTATTGTTGTATTTTGGACATCATAAAAAAGTGATATTGTTGCAAGAATAAAGTAGTATTTTAATATAAAAAAGAGTAAAAATCGAATTATCCGCATAAACACAGGGATTTTAAGCAATATGAAACAAAAAATAAAAGAATTTTACCACTAATTTACTACGAATGAAAGAACCTTGATACGACAGAGAAAACAGCATAAATAAAGGCAAAATTGGCATTTCATACAGAATATGAGATGTCTTTTTTGTTGCTGTAATACAGTATAACTATTCTTTTTCTGCTTGATTATTAATCATTTTTTAGGACATGAATTGTCAAGAGCTTGTTGCGTAGCAATGTTTACACTCTTGATAATTTATGGAATAAAAAATATTCTGACAGATACTAGAAAAGTGATGACTACTCAATTTTCTAATGATATAATATGATAAATAATAATAGATAAACTTGAAGTGATTAAGGAAGTGTATGCCATGAAAAAATTTTTGAAAATAATGTTAATCATAATTGGAGCGATTTCTTTGATTTTTGTAGCTCTGATAGGGATTGGGTTATTTGTTGATGTTGAATATGATGACCATATTGAAAATGGTCGTTATACTTATGTTCCGGAAGAAGAAAATAAAGATAATGAATACGTGGAATTTACGATAAATGATTATGATAAAAATAATGCCAAGCTTGTATATTATGACACGATTGAAGAAGCTATTCAACTTTCCACTTTGAATGCTGAAAATGAGGAACTTTCGGTTCCTGCTGATTTTCTTAATCATGTTGATGAAACCTTGCATATATGGCAAGGCAAAAAATATGATACGATTTTCTATCGGGCTGGAAATGATAACGATGATATTCAAGGCTTAGTAATGGCTCGTTGTAAAAAGCAGATACAGAATGGGCATACACAATACGCATTTATAAATGCTACACCGGTTACAACGAAACGAGATAGAATTTTGTTAGATGATATTACAGAGCTTATTCACTCTTCTTTGAAATTAAGTGATTTCCAACAAGACTTAAACCCCGATTATCCAAGCAAGCGTTTTGTTTACGGCTATGCACATGATAAAGAAATCTATTCATTGGAAGTAGAAGGACAAAAACCGGACGGTGTAATTGAAATCAATGTATATGACAGAGTCATGTATCTATGGTATTACAATGACTTACAAAGTAACAAAAGAGGTGACTGTTTAAGCTATTCGGTAGATGTACCTAAATAAAATGACATTTTTACATAATACTATATTATTAGTTAGGCAGACGGAGTGATCCAGACACGGTGGCAGGAAAATCTTTCAGATTTTTCTGCCATGTCTTGCAAGTGGCTGGTTTACTTCGTCTGTGAGCGAGCCTGTGGCGAGCGAAGATTAAGCCCCCGTTATCTAACAAGGGGGGCACAAAAAACAAGAGTCAATATACATTAACAAGCGGAAAACGCTGTATTTACAAGGCGAAACCGCATTTTACATAGTGTGATATAAATTATTCCATTATCACTTGGGAAAATTGAATAAGACATAGGAAAGACAGTTGATTTCAAACGAGAAATTGATTGTCTTTTTCTTTTGCAGAAATTTAAGTATAGGCAATTATCAAATACGGTAGTTGCTTTTTTGATTGGAGGAATTTTAGAATGAATGATAAAAACTTTATTGAAGAATTAAGACAAAAGCGTGAGGAATACGGAGTAACACAAACAAGGCTTGCTGTTGCTTGTGGTATCAGCCGTGAATATTACAACCGCATTGAAAAAGGGAAACAGTCATTGAATGACGAATTAAAAGAAGTCATAGAAAAACAGATTGAGCGTTTCAATCCGCAAGAACCACTATTTCTGTTGATTGATTACTTCCGTGTCCGTTTTCCTACTACGGACGCATTGGCAATTATCCGTGATGTATTACAACTAAAAGCCGATTATATGCTTTATGAAGATTATGGAAAATACGGATATGAAAGTAAATATATTTTAGGCGACATCAATATCATGTGTTCCATGCAAGAGCATTTAGGTGTTTTGTT
>OGWR01001422.1_pt1 | contig 19392 bp, 22 predicted proteins | sample 1576061 | NCBI WGS metagenome assembly OGWR01 (sample SAMEA3541511, study PRJEB24748) | human gut metagenome | biome: human gut; feature: human-associated habitat; material: faeces | place: China | collected 2012 | reverse complement strand
CTTTTCTTCCTCGGCGTTGACACGGATCCTGAAAAAATCAAATCTTCCGGCTGGGAACGCGGTGCGATCAAGTTCTTACGGCTGAGAGAAGGTAAAGAACCTGAGATTCTTCCTTTCCCCTTGGAAAAATATTACGATTACGTTTTGGCTGTCAATATGGATCCCCGGATGAAACCGGCTCAATGTACATGTATTGATGACGGGTGGATCAGGATGAAACTACAGAAGATGTAAGCCATGAGAAACTATGATAAAAAGATAGGCAATATCGGCCCATTTGAAATTATCGGTACAGAAGATCCGCGAGACTGCGTAGGGCTTCGTGACAGAACGGGTCGTTGGATTGTTTCACCGGAACAGGGCTATAAGTCGTTCAATCATTATGACGATGGCTTGATGATTGCATACCGGTCAGAAAAAGATGGCTTCGGATGGGTTTTGGTGGATTATCATGGAAACTGCATCTCCGACAGATATAACTTTATTGAACCTGCGGGGGAAGGTTTCTATATGGTCGAGAAAGGTGCACGCCATAACATTATGCGCCGCGATGGATCGCTTGTCCTGAAAGAATGGCCTCATCGGGTTTGGAAGGTTCGTAACGGATATTTTCAAATAGAAAACACTATCCGCAAAACAAAGACAATACCCACTCGATATGTGGCGGGTGTGGCACATGTGAGTGGCATTATAGTTTTCCCGATGATTTTTGAATCGGTAAGATTTTTCGACGACTCGGACGATGCTGATATGCTGGCTAAGAAAGATGGGCAACCATATATAATTCATAGCGGTGCACTTTACGATAGGCAAAAACGGCATTATCCTCCGAAATCGGAACCGGACAAGCTGGGAAAATTCTTTGAACGGATTGTCAACTGGATCCTTCCCGGACTGCAACTGTTTTATCGGGACACAGATGCAGATATCGATGTGAAGCGAATGTATCCTGTTGGCAAAGTTATTCGGACAGGATTTTACACCTCGGTAAGCACTAAACTTCAAAGGCCGGCACAAAAGACTCGTTTTCTTATTGCGACGGCTCACGCAGCTTTGCTTTGCTCCGATGAAAAAGGCAATGTCAATGAGACAGGGCTAAGTTTCAGTCCAAGAGCAGAAGAATGGCGCCATGCCGTCATATCGAAGAATGCATGGCTGAAAGTCCTTGATGTTTATAAGGTCGGAGACATCACCCAGATTTTTATGATTCAGATTCCGGAGACAGCTGCGATGTTTCTGGGAGATAACGAGACCATTTTCAATTTCATAAATGAAGCAGGTGGCAGCGGAACCACACTGGTTGAAATTGCAAGAAGAAGATTCGACGAGAAAATGAAGCAATTGGTCCATCCTCGCTCTACGGACACCGATTGGGTAGCTTTGATGTCCCGTCCCATTGGTTACACTACTGTCGGACAACCATATTCCTTAGTACCAGATTATACTCTTGACGAAGATCCGTTCAGCGACCGTCAAACGAATTTTGAGCATAATCGTCATTTTTGCTATGTTATTCACGATTTGGCAGGGGATCGCGACATAGTCCAGGATTATGATGGCTTCCCGTGGCGCGGAGTTGTCGGGAGTGTATGCGATGGATGTATGTATGCCAAGGGCACAAACGGAAGGCCTTTCGGATGCGGACGACTCTTTCAGGATAGCTTTCGGAAAAGCTATATAAACGGTCGTTGTGACTACTGGAAATTCAATCTTGAAACAGAGTCATGGTTTGAAAGCCGAAGTCGGATGGAACGTGAAAAAGCTGAGGAACATCTGTCAAAAACCTCCGGCTTGTATGCCGCGAATCTTGTCATGGACTTCATTGCCGAGCATTTGGAAGGAAAGATTGATAATCTTCTGAAATTTGACTTTCATTCTCTCAGGGAAGATAAGAAATACGGCCCGATAAAGGGTCCGACAATGATTCAGAATTATGCGATAGTCAAATCAATCATCGAAATAGTGTTCGGCGAATACTGGCCTGACCTGAATGTTGAAACTCTGGATTCTTACCAATATCAGATCGGAACCATTATTCATTACCAACGTCTTGCCGGAGCACGCATAGCTGACCGACGTTTCAAAGCATTGGATGCCCATTGTCCTGACGAAAAGTTAATCGACATGGCAGAAGAGTTGTTTTCTCACCGCTATACACTCGGTGATTTTATCGTATGGCCCAACAAGGCGATCATGGCAAATATGTTCGACGATTCCAAAATGAGGGGATACATCGACCGTATGTTCATCGCCATGTTTGATGTCATGACCAATACCAAGAAGCAGAATACGGATGTAAAGGCAGCCCTATACAAGAACCGTAAACTGATGAAGGGCTATCAAGGCAGAGACGGCTTCATTAAGTTCATGGAAAATTCATTACTGGATGACTTCCTCAATGAAGACGGCAGTCCGAAATCCCTTTTCTACGGCTTATCGAATGCAGCCAGAGATTTCCGTCCCGACCTCCTTCCTGACGCCCTGCGCCAATACCATGCCTTCATGGCCCCCATGGTAGAACGTCGTTCTCTTCGGATACTCGGAATATTAAAGCGCAAACTCAACATCGAATAGCCTCGGATTTGCCATTCGCTGAATAACGAACAAAAAGAAATGACACAATATATAGAACCAAGTATTGAAGACCACATGGTCTGTGTTAACATAAGTAAGACATTTGATGCAAAAGAAAGGATGGACAATTATGACCGTGCCCGTCATTACTGGCGTTTGGATGTGAATCGTGCAGAAAAGGCTAATCTTGTGCTTGCTACTGTCCACGGTATTGTAGTAGCGGTATTCCATCCAACCCAATGGTATAAATCTAAAATCTACAAAGGTAAAACGGAACGTTACGAATTTGAGGGCATAGAAATAGAAGACTCTCCGTATCTCGGGAAATGCGTTTGGAACATCGTAAACCCAAAATCACAGAATCCAGTAAGTTATATCAATTTGTAAAATGGCGAGACCTATTTTAGACGAAGAAACTAACTTCGTATATATTTCCGATAAACTCAGAGTGTTTTTCCCAGAGTTTCATGATGCCCTTACTGAGAAATTCTCCGAAATGCATATCCATTTTGGTATCCTTCACGGAACAAAAGACATATGGTGCCGTGATTATATGCCTATACAAATGAATGATATGTCGTTTGTTGGTTATAAATTTGACCCGGATTATCTTAAGGAGAATTTCGGCCATAGTGAATATACTGAATATGAAAGCAAATATTCTCCTATTGGCGCCCGATTGAGGCCTTGGGAAAGAGTATCGGCTTTATCAGAGATATCTGTCAGTCATGGCATAGACATCTCTTCTCGTTTAAGAAATTTCAATATTGTTCTCGACGGAGGGAATTTGGTATTTTGCGGCAACTATGTTATCGTGGCCGATAAGATTCTGAAGGAAAATAAACAAAGTCGGGATGAATTGGAGTCGATACTCCGGGAAATGTTCAATTTAGAGCCCATAATTGTTCATTGGGAACCGGATCACGAAGATGTGTATGGTCATACAGATGGAATGTTTCGGGCTCTCCCGACAAAAAAGGATGAAAAGCCGAAACTTCTATATTTGCATCGTTGGGATAGCCCATCCAAAAGGTTACGTGACAACTTACGTGAGACCGCTGGTGACAGGATTGAACTAAAAGAAATTGTCTTCGAAAAGAAAGGCCCAGGAATTGACTCACTGGCATGGGCATATATCAATTTCCTTCAAGTGGGTAGAAAAATACTTGTTCCAAAGTTTGGGCTCGCTGACGAGGATTCGGTCATGGATCAATTCCATTCTTGTTTCGGGATTAAACCGGAATCAATTGAAATGCCTGATATTGCCAGACAAGGAGGTGCCTTACATTGCCTTACTTGGAATATCAAGAATGAAAATAAGAGGGAATAAATTAATCCTGACAAAGGTCTGAGTCTCAATCATAAATTCGATATATAATGTCAGATTTTAAGGAAATATTTGACCTGATTCGACGAGAACGAGTTGTCTTGGTAATTGGTGCCGGCTTTTCACTAAAAGCGGGTATGCCCACATGTTCAAAAGTTTGCGATGCTATCAGAGCTGCTTTGCCAGATGATATAAAAAATTCAGAGGAAGACATGCGCGACTTTTTGGGGAATGATCTTCAGCAAATTTCAAATAACTTTATAGATGTGTGGGGGCAAACAGGCAGAAACATGCTCATCCAATCGATAAAACCCCTTTTCGATATAGCTCGTGATGCTGATCTTTCTGACCATGAGGCTTTGAGCAAAATTCCTCATTTATCTAAAATACATACTACCAACTACGACACACTTCTGGAGTCTGTTTATAAGGATGAATGCCACGTAATCAAACAAGACAAAGACTTTAGAGATATTCCAAAAGGTAAAACAATTATATTGAAACCTCATGGAGATTTTGAGAATCCAGACTCTATCATCATATCTCGCTCAGATTATGATGGGTGGTTTAAAGGGGATAGACTTGAGATGCTGTGGCAAGAATTGGAACGAGATGCAGTCAGCAATAATATCCTTTTCATGGGTTACAGTTTTTCCGACTCCAATTTTCAATACTTATTAAAAAGGATAAAAGAGAAACTGAATGGCTCCACGCATCAACATTACTTAGTGGCTCCGAATTGGCAATCTTCTAAAGTTCGAAGATTGCAACCTTACCGCATTAAATATTATAATGGAACCGGGGAAACATTCTTTAGAGAACTTACCGAGTATCTAAAAAAATATATAATTCGTGACTGTGCGAAGAAGATCACGAGTCCGGAAACATGCGAACGATTTAATCGAGTCCATAATAATACCACTGAAATAACCGTAAGACCTGATAATGACAATATCGTTCGTGTAAAACCTCTCAATGGAGCTCACAAGCAGATGAAGTTTACTGTTATTGGAGATAAGGCACTTCTCATCAACGAAAGTCGGATGACTGAACTCGTAAAGTCGCCAATTACGGGATTATTAATGCCAACAATAACACTAAAGGCAGATAAGGGTGAGTTCAAGAACTGCTCATGCACACTAAATGGAATCGAGTTGTCAACCTCAGAGATTGCACAAATCCAAATTCAGCCATCTACGACGGAAGGTGTATGTCAAATTAAGATTCCAACCTTGCATTTCAATGAAAAGCTGAAATATATTTTCTATACAGTCCATAAACATTGTATTGTCCATTGCATTGATTCCGAGCTGTATCTGATGAAAATTGAAACAACGTATAATGAGGGAACTAACATGTTTTCCTCTACTTTTACTTTTGAGTTCAAGGAGGAATTCCCCTCTTTGGGTAGAGCAAGGACGTTGATGAAATTGCCAGTTGCAGTTCAATCTGGATTAAAATTCTCTATTGCTGGCCTAAAAGCACCAAGCACTATTGATATGCCTTCGAGAAAACCCGATGACCCGAACAAGTGGTCTAATGAGCCGATGCAATGCTATCTCAGTCTCCTTGAAATCATAGAGGATTGCGGTGGAAAGTTTAATACATATCCATGCTTTTCATTAGAGAATCTTGAATGTGCCATGTATCTTGTGGCTTATCTCAAAAAGGTCTCAGTGCCTTTTGTAAACCATAAGCCTCTATATATTAAATTTAGCGTAATTGATTCTGAATATGAAAATAAGCCTGACATGATCGTTGGACAGGACTATGGATTTTGTGAAACCTTTTCGGAAAACAGAATTGAATTTGCGGGAAATGAATGGCACATACCTACACGAATAACATGGTATTCCAAATGCACAATATTAAAAAATATTGTAGATGACGAGGGTAAAAGACACATTGAAATGTGTGATAATGGGTGCGCCGGGGGATTTTATTTAGGAGAGAACAAAAATCAAAAGCTACTTCCAAATAAAAGACAGCTTAAGACAGTTACCCTCATACAAGATGCAATGCGATTCATCGGAAAATTCCCGTTTACATAATCGTTGGTTCTTCCTCTTATAGAACAAATAAAAGAGCTATCGCTTGATTGGAGTGTAGTCAATGGTGGCTTCTTCGTCTGTGGCTTCAAGTTTGAAGATTACGGGACGCAATCCATCATTGCAAGAGCAGATAGCGACTCCCGGTTTTCTTATCCAGTCACCATAGTAAAACAATTCCTTCCCAGCACCATGAGCCAGTGCAAACGCATACTGATATATCGCTTTCCACGCCTCGTCGCAGAAACCTTCGGGTTTGGCATAGTCGCAATAGTAAACCTCACCCTCTTTGTGCATAGGGCAACGATTCAAGCCCTCGGCACCATATTCTTTGGCAAGGTCTTCATTTAACATTGTTCGAAGAACCGTAATCTTTACTTTTTTCATAATCAATCCCAGTCATTAAGAGATTCTATATATCGATCAACATCAAGAATCGCAATATATTTACTGCGTTTTTCCTGACATTCAGCGCAGTTGCAGGTGTTTGATTGAATATGGACGGTTTCGACCTTGGACTGTTCCTCTTCGTTTTCTTCTTCCATAATCACTTTGCGACTTCGTCCTTGAAGAAGTTGGCGGGTTTAATTGCTTCTAAGAATCAAGACATAGACGAATCCATGGACAGATTGCTCTCAATAATAATCCCTAAAGTATGGAATAAATAAATAGCGTCTGTCAGTTTTAAGGCAATAGTGGTTCATCTTCTTTGCGCAATCGGTCTATTTAGATTATTGAGTTACCATAACATTCAGCCCTTATGGAATTATTTAGATTCCCTGGCAATTAGAATTTTTGATGTCGTGTTTTTTCAAAAGTAAATGTAGAACCTTTGGGAAGATATGCCCAGGTTGAATCCGTGAATACCAGTTTTGCAGAATCACCCTCAACTGTGATTGTTCCTGATATTGGTTTCCCGGAAGCATCTATTCCAGTAAAGATAATTGTGCCGTCTTTCAATTTCCCGATACAGTCGTTTATCTCCGTAAGACGGGACAGTTTTACAGAGACGCTATATCCATTTTCTGCTCTGCTGATTACAAGAGTCGAGCCGTCATCTTGGTTTTCAAATCCACCTAAATATTTTTCGTTATAGACATACTCATCATTGCCGGGCACATAGGGTTCAAGTTCCACGATCATGGAATTATCATTCTTCAATATCGGCAATGTTTTACCGATAGTACCAACGTAAGAGAACCGCAGTGAATCTCCAGTTTGTGCCTCAATATGGAAATTCCCTAAAGTGTCGGCCAGAAAGGTCTTGCCATCTGAGACTCGCTTTATAACAGTATGTCTTAATGGGGATCCGTCGGGTCCATATATCACTTTACCATCAATAACAACAGACTCCGGTGCATCAATCCTTTGAGACTTGCATCCAACGACAATAATGGTCAACAAGAGGATAGTAAAGGAGAGAAAAGCCCTTATCATTTGATTTCAGTTTTTGCCTTGCGAAGCAGGATACACTCGGCGGGAGCCAAGCCATTCAATCTCACTACAGAATCATTCTGAACGTCTATTGTGGATATGCGCGGAAGAATACGACGTATGGCATCTTCTGTCCTCATGTCGTCGCACGCCATTTCGGTCATGGCTCCGTCACCGAGTTTTATGGAATCTCCCTTTACAGTATATGACCCGTTGAAGGAGTTGCAGTTTGTCATGATGAAATATGTGCTGTCTTCAAAGACGATATACTGTTTCATGCTCGATGACGTCTCATCGGGGCGTACATAGTCGGAGTCGCTGAAAACGATGTTCTCGATATACCATTGTCCGCGAATGTCGGCGTTAGCGACTTCGCTCTTAGCATTGTTATCAAGCTTATCTGTCTTTGCCTCTTTGTTGCCCGTGCATCCGGTTGCCGTTGCCACCAATAATGCGACGCCAGCAATGAAAGATATATTGTTTGTCTTCATAAAATCTACTCTTAAAATGTTTTCTTGTGAGATTGTTCTTGAATCATATACACAGAACACCTCTTTCTCTTGTCGGTTCAGTCCCAATCATTAAGAGAATCTATATATCGGTCAACATCAAGTATGGTAACATACTTACTGCGTTTCTCCTGACATTCAGCGCAGTTGCAGGTGTTTGATTGAATATGGATGGTTTCGACCTTAGACTGTTCCTCTTCGTTTTCTTCTTCCATAATCACTTTGCGACCTCGTTCTTGAAGGAGTTGGCGGGTTTGAACGCCGGGATGTTGTGAGCCGGGATAATGAGAGTAGTATTCTTGCTGATGTTGCGGGCGGTTTTCTCGGCACGGGTTTTTACGATGAATGAGCCGAAGCCGCGAAGATAAACGTTCTCGCCGTGTGCGAGACTGTCCTTCACCACGCACATGAATTGTTCTACCACTGAGAGAACGGTAGGCTTGTCGATGCCGGTCGTTTTAGCTATCTCGTTAACTATATCTGCTTTAGTCATTTTATCTTGAAATTGATAAGTTTATAGATTACAAAATTACTAAAAATCCGTGGATTTCGGAACGAATGGCATTCCCAACGCCGCCTTTTGGCGGCTCAAATTTTTGGCAAATTGAAGGCGATGGAGCATCACGCTTCACCGCCTTCCTATTATTGTGCTGTTAGAGTATTATATTGAACAAATAGCCTGATATTACAGCAGTGAGGAATATGACGGCGACAATCATGGCGACAAGTTTCTTCTTGAAGATACTTGCGAGCATCGACATTTCAGGAATTGCCATGCCGGCGCCACCTATAACAAGTGCTATGACGGCACCTATGCTCATGCCTTTACCCATCAATGCCACGCCGATAGGAATTGCAGTCTCTGCCCGGATATACAAAGGTACACCTATGATGGCAGCGACAGGCACTGCAAGAGGATTGTCAGGTCCTGCGATTTTCAATACCCAATCACTCGGCATATATCCGTATATCACCGCTCCCAATGCAACGCCGATGATTAGATACCAGATAATCGGGCGAAGTGTGTCCCAACCGGCTCGAAGTGACAATGCGATTTTCTGACTCCACGGAAGTTGTTTCCTGTCTATCGAACCTTCGTCAGCTGAACAACAGGACTGCTTTTTCAATCTTACGTTCTTTACATATTTCTGCGCATCGACCTTTTGCAGTCCCCAGCCGAAGAACACCGCACAGAGGAAGGCAATCGCCACATAAATCAACATAGCCTTGATTCCGACCAGTGCGCCAAGCATCGCTATTATTATGGGATTCAGTAACGGGGAGGCTATTAGAAACGACATAGTGGCTCCAAATGGCACGCCTGCATTTAAGAATCCGACCGTCATAGGCAGGGTGGAACAGGCGCAGAATGGTGTTAGCGCACCGAAACCCGCAGCAATCACGTTGCCGAAAAATCCAGCCTTTTCAATCTTCTTGCTGATTTTTTCCTGCGGAATATACATCAGGATGATTTCAACAATCGCCGTAATCACGATGAACAATACAACAAGTTCAACCGTGATGTAGCAGAAATACCAAAGCGTATCAAGTAAAGTGTTCATTTCTGACTACCCTTATAAAATGCTTCAAACCGTTTTGCTATCTCATTGCGTACACGTCGGAACTCGCTCATGATATACTCCTCGGAACCGACAGCGTCGGAAGGATCATCGAATCCGATATGAATACGATGCTTTACGTTACCGGCAAAAGCCGGACAGCTTTCATTAGCTCCTCCGCACACAGTTATGACATAATCCCACGATTCGTTGAGATATTCACCGACATTGTGCGGTGTATGTCCGCTTATGTCGATGCCTATTTCCTTCATAACCTCCACGGCGCGAGGATTGACCTTTTCCGCAGGCTTAGTTCCGGCGGAAAGCACTTCAATCTCAGAATCAAGCGACTGGAGAACGCCATGCGCCATCTGACTGCGGCAACTGTTGCCGGTGCATAATATCAAAACTTTCATTCGCAGTTCATTTAGAAGAAATATCCGTAAACCCATCCGGAGATGGTTGCCATGACGATAACAAGAGCGACATATATAACCGTCTTTTTCGTTCCCATCACGCTACGGATGACGAGCATATTGGGAAATGACAGCGAGGGACCGGCAAGCAGAAGGGCAAGAGCCGGGCCTTTGCCCATACCGGAAGCGAGCAATCCCTGAATAATAGGCACCTCGGTAAGTGTTGCGAAATACATGAAGGCTCCCGTGAAACTCGCAAAGAAATTCGACAGCAGCGAATTGCCACCGACAGCCCATTCAACCCAACTGTTGGGAATGATGCCGGGCAACTCTATTCCGTCATGAGTCGAACCCAACAGAAATCCCGCCGTCAGTACGCCTACTGCAAGCAACGGCAATATCAGTTTGGCGAATCCCCACGATGACAAAGCCCACTCGCGGTTTTCATCATCGTTTTTGTCACATAACAACACAATGGCAAGCACAGCGACGGAAACAACCATCGGCACAAGCGGCGCAAGTTTTGAGTCGGGAATGAAAACATTGGCGAGGAAGGCAGATATTGCCACTGCGATAGCTCCGAGGATAATCCACCGAGCTTTCAGATGGAGTATTTTCACAAGTATTACGCATAACGCTATGGCGAGTGCGGAAGTAATCCACCATTTGGCATTGTAGATCGCGGCCCATATTCCGCGGTCGATTGCAGCCGGAGCGCCCCAGTTGGCAAACACGAGGATTGCGACAAGGGTAAAGAAGAAAACTGCCGTCTGCCAAAGCGGGCGTTTTTCGGGAGGCGGCACGATGTTCATCTGCTCCACTTCCTTGTCCCGCTCCTCCTTACGGAAGATGAACGACATTACAAGGCCGATCACCACCGCAAACGTTACTGCGCCGATGATACGTGCAAGGCCCATTTCCAGTCCGAGGATACGGGCTGTGAGGATAATGGACAGGATGCTGATGGCGGGGCCGGAATACAGGAACGCTATCGCCGGACCGAGACCCGCGCCACGTTTGTATATGCTGGTAAACAACGGGAGAATGGTACAGGAACACACCGCGAGAATACCACCGGAAACCGATGCTACGGTGTATGATACCCATTTCCTGGCGTTTGCTCCGAAATACTTAAGCACGGCACCCTGACTCACGAACACAGCAATCACACCGGCGATGAAAAATGCCGGGAGAAGGCAGAGAACGATATGCTCACGGGCGTACCATTTGGCGAGGTCAAGGGTCGAGTGTATCGCCGTCATCAGCGTGTCGCTGTTGACAGGCAGAAAGAATGCTGTCAAGAATATGACAACGGTCCAAATCAGAAACTTGATTTCCTTTCGCGTTTCCATATCAGTCTCCGGTTGTTAAAGTTCAGATGCCGAGAACCTTTTTCACTTCGTCAGCCGAGGGAACATGTCCCTTGATTTTGACGGTGCCGTCAACGACTACGGCGGGAGTCGCCATGATGTTGTATCTCATCATCTCGGCAATGTCCTCGATTTTGGAGAGCCGGACATCGAGATTGTTTTCGCTGATGACACGTTCCACCACCTTGTAGGTCTCCTTGCACTTGGCGCAGCCGGGACCGAGGACAAGAACTTCGCTTACCTTAGTGCCGGACGCGGTTGCACAGCATGTTGTCTCTGTGGACTCGACAGATTCTTCAGAGCATCCGCATGAAGGGGCGGGCTTTATATCGTCATCGACGATTATGTTGCTGTTGCAGCAGCATGAGCTTTTCTTTTTGGGCGCGAAGAGCGTCGACCAGAAACCTTTCTTTTCTTTTTTATCCATATTCTTGTTATTTACAGATTATAAAATTCTTAGAGATACATCATTACGCAGTAGTATATTCCTACGGCGATGAAAATGATACCGACAATAATGTTGAGCCATTTCTGGATTATGTGTAGTTTGCCGTAAAACTCGCCGACTTTCTCAACACTAAAAGCGAGAATCCACGCAACCGCAAGCACCGGGAGGGCTGTGGCGACTGCAAATAGGACGGGCAATAGCCAGCCTGCGCTTGCAGTTACAGACATAGGAATGAGCATACCGAAATACAGCACTCCGCTTGTAGGACAGAAAGCCATTGCGAAAAGGATGCCGAGCATCAAAGCTCCCCATCCCCCTTTTCGTGCAAGACCTTCGCCGTTTCCACCGAAACCGAACTGAGGCAGGTTGAGCTTATGACCTGTCAGCATGAAAAGTCCGATAAGCAATAGCAATGGTCCGATAAGCAATTCACCCCATTTGCCTATGGCTTTCTGTATGCCGAAAACACTTGCCCCCTCTTTAAGTATCGAGATCAGCACGATACCGAGGACTGTGTAGGCTATGATACGCCCGACGGTATAGAGCACTCCGTTTCTGAATATGCGGTTACGGTTCTCTATGTCCTTGCTGATATAGCCTATTGCGGCGATATTTGTGGCAAGCGGACACGGCGAAATAGCCGTGAGCAATCCCAAAAGGAAGGCAGTCAAAGCCGGGGCCGTGCTATTGTCGAGCAGTGTCTGTAACCAGTCCATTATTTCAGGGATTGACGGATTTTTTCAGCAAGAGTTTTCTTGAACGCATCCGGGTTCTTGCGGGCATTGCCGAAGGCGAATTCAGTCATATTGTCACGTGTTTCTTTCCCTCCTTTCCATTTATTGACAAAGAGAGACGACCAAGTCACTTCGTATCTATCGGCAACCTTTTCTCCATCCGGAGTAGATATATCCACGATTTTGAATACGACCTTGCCGCTTTTCAGTTCATTGGCAAACATCGAATTGAGAACTTCGCGGGTATTCTTCTCGATTGCCATGCAGGTGGCACAGCGTTGTTTGCCGTGGAAGTATATGACCTCCACTCTGTCGTTCACCGGAGATTTTGCGTTGGCGGTGTTCTCACCGCTGCCGCATGATACCAGCCCTATCAGAAGGGCGAAAATCATCAATAGCTTTTTCATGTTCTTGAAAGTATTTAGATTGTTATTTGCCGAATTACGAACATTGATGATAAAAAATAGTGCTTATGAACAGCAGCTATTCTTTTTAGAGGGACAACACTCATCAAGCATCTGCGAAAACAGTTGCTTGGCAAGTTTCCAGTTCTCCGGATTGATACAGTATTTTACTTTAGGCGGCTCGATGGTGCCCTGTATCAGCCCGGCTTCTTTCAATTCGCTCAGATGTTGCGATACTGTCGCTTTCGCAACAGGAAGCACCTCGTGTATGTCGCCGAAGAAACATTCGTTTCTCTGAGCAAGGAAATGCAGGATTGCAATACGGGTAGGATGTCCCATTGCCTTTGCAAACCTCGCAAGACGCTCCTGTTCAGGCGTTATCTCCAATTTCGTCATATCTTTATTGTTAGTTGTTCGCAAAATTACAAACATTATCTGACATGACCAAATTTTTTAGGCATTATTTTCAATCAACTAATTCCCCTTTCGGAGATTTTACCAATACATCGCCGCCTGTGGCGGCCGAAATTTTTGGCAAATTGAAGGCGATGGAGCATTACGCTTCACCGCCTTCTTCACTGATATGGCTATGGTTATTTGTTTCGTTTGGCGAGCCACTCGTCACGTTTGTGACGGCACTCTCGGAGGGTCGAAGCGACCACCGAAAAGAGCACTCCTTCCGCTGTTCTATAATCGTACATTACTCTCGTTACTTTACGACCTCGGTGGGCTGAGTAGAAGGTCTCGTACTGTTCCTGTCCGGCTTTGGTGGTCGATATTCCGTTCTGGGTCATTCGTGTCATAGTCTTTGGAGGTGTTGTGACCACCGCCGGAGTTGGTGGTGGTCGGTTAAACTTATGCTCTCTTGCGCTCGGCAATTATCTTCTTGTTGGCTTGGATGATGCCGGCTATCTGCTCGGTGTATTCGCAGAACTTATTGGCGAAAGCTCGGCATTGAATGATTGAGTAGTCCTTCAGCGAGATTTCTACGGTGGCGATGGTCTTGCCTCCCATAGTGGCGGTGAACACCAATGTGTCGGCTTTGAGATAGTAGCCCGCTGAACCTACGCAGATGTGTTGTCTTGTACCTTCATCGTAGTAGTCGGCTATGCTGTCAAGTGTATGGAGCCGGATTGTTCCGTCTGTCATCGTCAGTCCGATGAAGCGACCTTTGAGTTCCTCGAACTTGGCTTGGTTGGCTTCCGCTTTCTTGCGGTTGGCTTCCCTCTGCTCCTTTACTCTCTGTCGGTTGACCTTCTCCACAGATTCATCGTGGGCGTGCTTTAGGTCTTTGGGGGCTACCAATGACGGGGAATGGAGGTCTCTGCCCATACGCTCCAGCATCTTGATGTAGTCGAACCACATACTCAGTGCCTTGAATGTATATCCGGCTCTCTTGGCTACCTTGATGGAGTTCCAATACTTGTCAACCTCCTGCGGATGCTGGCAAAGATAGCGGAGCATTTCGATGTCGCCGGATTTCATCAGCGTCTCGGCTTTGGGATTGGTGAGCAACTGTTGAAAGAGTGTCACGGGGTGCATTGCGTGACAACAACCCTTGAATCCGTTGCGCTTGATTGTGTCAGTTGACTTGATGCGAGGATAGACCCATTGCCCTGCGATGTGTCGGAAAGCATCGTTGTCGCCCCTTATCTCCAACGGAGAGCCGAAAGCGAATGAGTCAATGTAGTAGCCGAGTGTCCGCTGAAGTCCCACGACCGTGGCGTGTCCCTTGGGGTCAATCCAATACTGACCGATTTCAAGATAGGCGGGTTTCGCCTTCATTCCCTTTCGCATTTCAACTATCATCAGGAACATTCTCACTACCTGATAATCCTCCATCGTGGTGATTACGTTGAAATAGGATTTGTCCCGGCGTACACGCTCCTTGGTGTTACGTATCTCGACCCTCTCTCCGCAGTTAGGGCAACGATAGATGCCGAAGCCGACCTCCTGCCATTCGTGTCCGCAGTCCATACATACCGCCTTGCCCGATTTGAGACGATATGCGTAATGGTCGATGGTGTGGCTGAACGCCCATTGCTTTTGGGCGGTGGTGAGCGGGCGGAGTCGCCCACTCAGTTCCACGATATGCTGTTGTTTCTTGTTTCTCGGTTTCATATTACTGGGATTTTAGAGGTCAAAAAGACTGGGTTGAACATTGATTTCTTCTCCGGCTTTGGGTGCCGATGTCGGCTTGGGGTGAGCCTTCGGTGCTGACTGCCGTCTGATTTCTCGGAGTTGCTCCTGCTTATATTGCTCCATAGCCTGCTCCTTGAGTTCCGCCTTGTCCTCCTCGGAGAGTTCCGGCTTTGATACAACGATGTTGCAGTTGACCTTTCCGCAGTCCTCAATCTCGTTCTCGTCAAAGTAATGGACCAGTATGTTCATCACGGCACTCTCATCTACGCAACACATTCCGCTTTTTTGGATAGTGGCGCACAGATAGTTAACTGCTCCCTCCATACTCTTTGAGGGGTTCGCCATCTTGATAGCGAATGATGTTTCGGCGATGCAACGCTCCTGTAGCATCTGCTGCATTGCTGCGATTGCAGCGTTGTTGGATTTCAGTGTAGCCATATCAGTTGAGTTTTATAAAGTGAGTAGCCAATAGATTATCATCAGTGCGGAGATTAGGCTGACAACCCAGCCCACGCCTCGGAATATCGGTCGAAGAAACATCCACAACATCAATCCGAGTATTGCCCCGATTATCCCCACCGCCCAGAGGAGAACCCTTTTTATGCGGTTGAGACTGGAGATGGATGCTCTGTCTCGTCTATTTGATATGTTGTTGTTCGTTTTCATCGTGCGACATTTTTTTATGCGTCTATCGACTATCGAAGTTTTGCTTGCTCGTTGACACTGCCGCGTGCGGAAGCAAAGAAGGGCTGTTCGCCCTTTGGGTTAAAAATACGAGCCAACCAACGGGAAGGTCTGGAGATTTTTCAGCCAAAAGGCAAAAGAATAGCCCTGCTCCGCACGTTTCTTAATCCGAGCAAGCAAGGCTTCCTAAGTTGATAGTTCGCATGAGTGGAGCTAAGACTCCGTGACGGTGAAAACGAATGACAGCATATTGGCACTGAAATCCCGTGAAAAAGTGGTAATTTTGTGATATGGAAATCTACGTGGAGACTGAACGGCTGATATTGCGTTCCTGGAAATATGAAGACAGGGAAACTTTTGCTGAAATGAACGGCAATGGTAATGTCATGAAATATTTTCCGGCTACTTTGTCTATTGATGAGTCAAATGCCTTCGCGGATCGTATCAACGGTGAATTTGAAGAAACAGGCTTCGGATTGTATGCCGTCGAGATTAAAGAAACAGGTGAGTTTATAGGATATGTGGGATTCCATCGCTTTACTTTTGATGCTCCATTCTCACCCGGATGGGAAATAGGATGGCGTATCTCGGATAGATTCTGGCATAAAGGATATGCTACCGAGGCTGCAAAGGCATGTTTGAGCCATGCACGCGAGAAACACCTCTGTAATAGACTTTACTCTTTCACAGCGGTTCCCAATACACCCTCAGAGAGTGTGATGAAACGCATCGGCATGAGCTATGAGGGAACATTCATGCACCCGGCATTAGCCGATGGTCATTGGCTGAAAGAGCACAAGTTATATTCAATCGAGCTATAAAAATGGGACTGACCAGTCCCGGCAGGGCGAGTCTGTGATAAGCCGACAACGCAGGAAGACGGATTATCACTGTCTCGACCCGTGGACTGCTGAAACAAGGGGCAAGTGGCCAGGCGGTCGTAAAAGTCCTTGTCAGGCAACAGCGAAAAAGAACACGGAGGAACGGCAAGAAGTCTCCGATGTGGCATCAGCGAAGCCGTTGCCAATCCTCGGAGGCGTTGCCGGTTCTCGGTGTTGCGGTGAGTCCGAATGCTTCGCACCGCACACCGGCTTCGCCGACTTGCGCTTTCGGCTCACTCGCGAATGTTATTTCCGCAGTTGTCCGTAGGCGCGATGCGGTCGAAAGGTGTCAGAGCCCGCACCGTCACCTTGTGACGGCATAATCGCCGCAACAATGTAGACCGCCTAGCCTCTTGCCGGTTTCAAAAGCAGATTCTGCATCTTCGACGATAGCAAACCTTTTCAACAAGTGGTATACATACGAAAAGGGCCGGCTTTAATGCCGGCTCTTTTTCGGACGGAGGCTATTGGCTGTCGGTTATGGCTTCATTGCAGGGACTTTCAAGGGGCATCCTTTGATGCAGTTGCCGCATTTGATACAATCGGGATGAAGGAAGCCTTCTGCGTTATTCCGACTCTCATACGGCTTCAGCTGCATTGGACATACCGCAGAGCAGAGCTTGCATTTGGTGGTACATTTTTCACTCACCATAATGCGGCTGTAGTTGTCTGGAAGTCTGCCGCTGCGTGGAGTCACCCAAGATGACAACGTTCCCATCGGACAGAACGAGCACCATGTGCGCGGAGCGTAAATAAACGAAAGGATCACGCCTACGATAGTGGTAATAAGTATGATTGTCCAGAACACACGCCCCATGTCGTTCCAGTCGCCCCATGCCCGGTACATCTGTATGCCGAACATGGTGAAGATGAACATCACCATAAGGATACGGAATCCTCGGGTGCGCACAAACGCCGGGATAGGTCTGTGCGGCGAGTATTTCGTCAGAATCCTGTCGTAGAGGTTACCACGCGGGCAGGCATTGCCGCACCACCAACGACCCTTGCGCACAGCAAAAGCGACAGGCGCTATCATACAGATTATGGCAATGAATCCGATAGCCGGCCAAAAGTAGCCTGCGACAAGATATCCCAGCAGAATCCAGTATAGTGGGAAGCCTTTGCGTGGCAGTGAACGGAAAAATTGCTTATTAGCCATATTGTTTTTCATTTATCGATAGTGTTTTAATGCTGCAAAATTACTCCATTTGCACCATTGATGCAAACGATAAAATAAATGACAATATCGACAAATTCGATTAGATGATTATCGGAAACTTTTGGATTCGTTGATAAAGCATATCCGCGGGTATTATGGTCTTAATTGAATCGACAAAGATGTTGAGCAGTCGTTCACGCACAAAATTGCGGTGAACAACAAAAGCTATCTCTCGACTCGGTTCGGGGTTTGCAAGTATGCGTACGTTTGTTTGCTGGCATTTTCTGAGAAGTGGCACATGCAGCTCGGGGATGATTGCATACCCGCCGTTCTCATCCACGATTTTTATGAGAGTCTCCACGTTTCCAGCTTCATATATGGCTTGTCTGCCCGTGATATTGTTGCAGAAATGGAAAACGCCGCGATTGGGACAATAGCCTTCGCGGAGCACCCAGACGCTGTCGACGGGAAGGCTGTTTGTTTGCAAGACGTCGTCATTGTGGATAGGCGATTCCGGGGAGACGTAAGCCATTAGCCGTTCACGGAAAATCGGAATCTCCAGCAGCTCGCTGTTGCTGACAGGTGTTGCCATAATCGCGATATCAATCTCCCCGCGCTCCAATTTTGAAACAAGGGTGGAAACCCTCGCTTCCTCGACATGCAGATGTATGTCGGGATGATTGACCGACATATATTTAAACATCTTTGGCAAGAGATACGGCGTAACGGTTGAAATAATCCCGAGCGAGACGTTTCCGACGGACTCTCCTTTTCGTGTGGCCACCAGTTCTTTGACTTGTGCGGCGTTGAACAGCACTTGTTTTACACGGCTGATGATTTCTTCGCCGACAGCCGTCGGCTTGACCGGATGACTATTGCGGTCAAATATAGTCACATCAAGTTCCGCCTCAAGTTTTTGAACGAGAGAAGACAGGGTGGACTGCGAAACGCCGCACGATTCCGCCGCCTTTGCAAAATGGCGGTATTTATCAACCGCCACAATGTATTCCATTTGCTGGAGTGTCATATAGTCCTATTTGTGTTCGGTAAATTCGATGCAAAGATATAAAAAATCTATTTTGTAGAACGTGGAATAACACTTAACTTTGCAAATAAAAAAATAGAACCATGATACAGGTCAATAAAAGTATATGCCCCCACAACCATGTATGTCCACTGATTAAGATGTGTCCGGTCGGAGCGATTTCACAGGATGCCGACGGTTTTCCGGTGATAGATTACAACCTTTGCATCGAGTGTGGCAAATGCGTGAGAAAATGTCCTATGAAGGCAATGGAACAAATAGAAGGAGACAAACGATAAATCGTTTAGAAAAGTTGTTTAATTGTTATGCCTCCTACTTTCATTCGATTCAAACAAAGGCTTGGCGGGCTGTCGTTCCGTACAGGCATAGTCGTGGCAATACTCTGTGTAATAAGCTATATAGTTTCATTTGCTCAGATGTTGCTTCCCTTATCGGCAACAACGAAAGGTGTATTATGGGCGGTGTTTTTCGGACTTGCCAAAACATTTCAATATGCAGCATTGCTCATTTTAGGAACTGCCGGTTTGACTCGCATTAAAGCCATATTCAAATGCCAAAAATAAATCAGACAGCCATTAATAAACACGAATCATGGTTAATCACTACTACTGGTGCGATAAAATCGCGTTAGTTTAGAAATCATCAAATAACGAGAGTT
>OGWR01001420.1_pt1 | contig 19405 bp, 26 predicted proteins | sample 1576061 | NCBI WGS metagenome assembly OGWR01 (sample SAMEA3541511, study PRJEB24748) | human gut metagenome | biome: human gut; feature: human-associated habitat; material: faeces | place: China | collected 2012 | reverse complement strand
TATGTGAAAATGGATATAATTCTACAAAAGCTGCATCTGCTTTACATATAACACATTTTTCTTACTTTTTGCTCTCTTCACACCAAATTTGCGTTTAGTCTTTTCTAACGCCGCTATATGTGAATCTAAGTAGTCAATCTCTAAGCTTTTAGCTTTGTATATCTTTTCTTTTTCGTTTTCATTCAAAGCTTTTATTTCTTGATATTCTTTGCAGGTATCATGACATCCTGGACATCTTTTGGGCGGTTTACATTCTTTGCAGCATTTAAAAGATTTCATGTGTTATTTTTCCTCCTTTAAATTTTCTCTCTTACCGATGAATCCAAACATAGCTATGCCGGCAGAGTCAGCAGCATCATTATTATACATGTATTTTTTGTTGTTTCTAACGAAAGTACCTTTGTTTTTTCTTTTGCTTTTTATTTTAATTAGAATATCTTTTTCAAATCCTTGTTCAATTAGCCATTTAACAGTTAGCCATTTTTCTTCCGGTACGCCAAAGCTATTTGAAGCAGGTTTACTTGATCCTATTACCTGAGATTTCCATGCCCTTGTATCGACAGAATATACAGGTATGCTGAAGGCCCTAGATTCATCCGTAATAAGCGCATTTAGTGCCCCTATAGATTTTATATAGTCAATATTTAAAAATCCCTGAGAACGTAATCTGATTCTTTCTATGATAACCTCTATGTCATTTGATTTACCTGAAACAGATAAAAAGAGACTGTTAAGCCGCTCTCTCAACACCCTCCTCTTGTCCGTTTTGCTTTTATATTTTTCTAAGTTTATGCTTTTTACCTTTAGCAATTTTCCATCAGCCGCGATAGAGACACCACAATTCTTATACGACTGATCTATTCCTATTACTATTTTATCATATTTTTTACTTTCTTTTTTACACACTTTATCTTCGCACTCCAAACAATCTAAATAAATTGCTTTGCTATAAATTGGGCATGGTCTAGACATTTTATTCACCTCATCTATTATACTTTGCATAAAAATACTTGTTATATTTATCGTATCTTTCTTGAATGTCAGAAAGCTGCCCATACGTTTCTATAAATGCATTATAAAATTTGCAAGGTTTCTTGGAGCTTGTCTCAGGACACCCTCCTCTGTAGATACAATTAGGAACAAGTACATCTGCTATATATTTGTCTACATAGTTATATATCTCAACTTTTAAACTTTCTGCTAAAAGCCTCGTTTCATCTGACGCCTGAAAACACAACCTTTTTCTTGACGTATCAATTAAATGCTGAAGATTAGCCTCACCTTTCATATTAGATGGATAGTCTTGCGGCAATTTATTTCTATTGACACCAGTCTTGTCAGTTCTTTGCGTCGCTACATACTTTTCCCATATATGTCTCACCCAATGAACAACAACCCAATGAGGTATTTGTAACCATTTCCACTTTATTGATATGTTTCTGATAGGTGAATGTTCGGCTATCAAAATTTCCTTTTTGAACTTCTCGCTTGGTTCTTTGTCAATTTCTTTCAAATTAACTGTAAATCTACAATCATTCAGAACTTCTTTCCAATCACCTTTTACTTTCTCAATGTGCGTTTTAAACATTTTCACTTCCTCCTTATTGCTAATGATATATATCAGAGGCTCTATTTTTAATTCTGGAGGACTTTTAAGCTAAAGATATAGTTTTATATTGTTGCATATATAAAATTTATTAGAAGTTAAAATAGAGCCTCGCATTGCTATTTAATTATTTATCTTTACCCTGCCCATGCCAATATTCCAACAAGCATCACGCATGGCACACGATTCACATTTTTTTATTGTAGGACTTTTTGCAAATTCTGGGCGTTTAACCATTTTCTTTTCTTTAAACACCCTGTCATAATGACACTTTATCGTTTCAGCCCTGTCAATAAAATCAATAACTTTTTCTTTGTCAAAGTCATACACTTCCAGTTTAAAATCTTGCGTGTTTTTGTCATCGTTCAAAACAAAACCTTTTTTATAATCTTTGCCGTTCCAGGTTCCTTTTTCTTTTTCTTTCATTATATTCAGAAACATATACCACTGAAGCTGCTTGCCAGCCGAGGGATGATGTTCCATTCTTTGAAACTGAAAAGTATTTACTGACTTTATTTCGCCTATCATTTTTCCATCGTAAAATTCCGGAATCTCACAAATGATATCGGGTGTATAACTAATCTTATAGTAATCATTAAACTGCGTTACGTCAAGATCTTCGGCTTTTGAATAACTTGCTCTTATGAAAAGTCTTTGCCATTTCTCGTGAATTGCATTACCTTCTTCAAATATTCTTTTTAAGCCAACAGAAACTTGTTCACCTTGAAGCTGTTTATAAATTAACGACAGCACCTGACTTCTAACACAATAGTCTTTTTCTTTTACTATCAAAGCTGAAGCATGCAATCCAACTCTTTCCTGTGATTCTAAACCTTTTGTCATTACCTGCTTTACAAATTTAGTTTCTTCTTTTACATTTTTGTCTAAATAAAAAGTTTTGTTTAATATTTTTTCTAGATTCGCTGCTTCAGAACTTTGTATTTTTGTCCCGTTGTTTTTGGCTTGTTTTTTTATATTACTCACTATCCCCATTATGATTTTCCTCTCTTTCAGTTCTTTTTGCAGCCGCTAACGTATTAGGTATTTTGCCTGTTTCTCTTTCTATTTGTAAGACGTATTTGTCTACGGTGCTGCGTGCACATCCTAATACTTCGGCTATTTGTGAATTTTTTAAATCACTAAAGTCATCTTCATACAGAGAGCTTTTTATGCTTCCGGGACTATATGGATTAGTTGGATCTTGATTTTTGAAAACGCCACCAACTTTTCTTAGCACCATTTTCATCACCTACCTTCAACTCCATCCATTACACCGGCTACAAAACTTTCTCCCATTTCAACAAATAAATTACCAGACACCTCACAAGCACACGCGGCATAACCAGCTAGATCTATAAAGTTATCATCTTTGTGTTTACCTGTCTTTATTCTTGCAACTTTCAACAAAGCCATCATCATCGCTACATCTTTTGGAGAAAACTCTACATCTTTATATGCACTCCATAAATCTGCTATCGATTCAAAGTTATCTTCTGGTTTTCCGTAAGCATCTTCTCTATCATTGCAAACTATTTCTTGTGCCTTTCTTAAGCATTCTTTTCTATCCATTTTTTACTCCTCCATAAATTCTTTTGGCACACGCTTACCAAATTGTTCTGCTCTTTTTCTCATCATTTCTCTTCTTATATCTTTAACATCATCAAAGCTTACAAACCCTCTATCAAAGAAAAGTGGTATTTCGCATTCACCCATAGGGTTTGATACTTTTGACTTGGTAACTTTGCACTTCATTATCAGACCTACCTTTTCATTTGTGGCTGAGTTTCTCGGATCTTTGTTGGGTATTTCAATCCACGCCCTCCTTGCTACCTGTATTCTTAGACTGCAAGCATGTTTTAATTTTCTGCCGCCCGGAGTATCAGTTTTTTCACCAAACATCATTGCATTCATTTTGTCTCTTACCTGATTCACAAATATTAAAGTTGTTCCCGTTACCTCAATTATTTCTTCTATGACTGGCAAATATTTATTTATAAGCCTTGCTGTTCCTCCTATTCTTTGTTCTTCTATGCTATCTTTATCTGCCGACTTCAAAACTTTTTCAGCATCTTCTTTCGGTATCATACTTGGCACAGAATCAATCCCAATCAAAGGAATACCTGCCTTCGCGAACTTGATCGTTTTATTAAAAGCATCTTCACCATATCTTGCTCTGTAAATCAACATTTGCTTTGGTCTATTCCCAAACACCTTTGCTCTTTCTGCATCAAACGTTCCTTCTATCGGTATATCTAAACAAAGATTATGCATGCCGCATAAGTGATACATTAAAGTTGTTTTTCCTGAACTTTCTGGGCCGAATATCTCTACTACCCTGCCTTCTGGCATGCCGCCTCCAATGATAGCATCTAAATCTTCTATACCAGTAGACCATCTATTTATCTTTAAATTAGCTCCTTTAGACCCTATAGAATATATAGAACCTTGCCCCTCCTTTTTATTGATCTCATTGCATAGAGCTATGATTTTTTCTTTGTTCGTTTTTGCCATATATGCCTCCTAATTACTTTGAAAGGTTATCAACCTGTGACAACCCTCAATTTTCATTATTAAATTAAAAACTAACTTTTACAATCTTGATCTTATGACCTGCAGACTCCATTTCTTCCTTTCTGCTTTTAACTTCTTCTAATGTTTCATAAACATTCCATCCAAGCTTCCAGCTTTTTCCATATTTTACTTTCAATCTGTACATATCACTTACCTCCGTAAATTTATTTATCTTTAGCTTAATTCTATTATATCAAATATTTTGCTGTTTGTAAATAAGTTTTTATTTTTTTTCAAATAAAAAACTTTCTAAGGCTTCACAAATAAAATGATAGATCTTTATGTGTTGCTCTTGTATTTTACAAGTATCTTTTTCTTTCACTTTTATGCAAGCATCTGACAAATCATCTAATTCATCATTAAAGCCTGTTAAACTTATCACTTTCATACCTAAAGCTTTGGCTACTACCATCGCATTCTTTACATTTTTGCTTTTTCCAGAAGTAGATAACACTAACAATACATCATTACATTTTCCATAACCATACACTTGCTGAGCATACACAAAGTCAAAAGATTTATCATTAGAATACGCTGTACATAAAGAAGTATGACTTGATAATGAAATAGCCGGCATTGCTTCTTGCAAATTATATTCAAAGCTGTTATATTCTTCTTCAGTAAGCATTTTTGCAAGATTTTTTTCAAAACATTCGTTCTTTATTTTTCTATCAATCTTAAACCCTTTCATCAATTCTCCTACAATATGTTCTGAATCAGAAGAAGACCCTCCGTTTCCGGCTATAAGCAACTTTCCTTCTTTCGCAAAGCATTCCGCTATAATGCCTATTGCATCTGATATTTCTATTCTAGTTTCTTCGTCTTCGATCTTAGACATTTTTATCAAAACTTCTACATGGTTTTTGTTAAAAGTATTTGCTATTATCTTTTTAGATATTTTGCATCCAGCAGAAAGCCCTGCTTTTACGTCTGAATCATTATCTCCTACCATAATAGATTTACTTAAATCTATATTAAACTTTTTTTCTGCTTTAAATAACATCCCCGGATAAGGCTTTCTGCAATCACATTCTACCTTAAGCTCTTCTACGCCTATATTCTTTTCTTTTTCAGTAGCTGGATAATGCGGACAATAAATTATATCGTCTAAATAGGCTCCATACTTTGCCAATTCCATTTCTAGCTTGCAATGTATTTTATATAGCTTTTCTTCGTCTAAGTACCCTAAAGCAATCCCGCCTTGATTAGTAACTACTATAGCCATATAATCTGACTTATTTATCTCTTTGACAGCCAATGCCGCCTCTTCGCTAACTTCTAATTGATCTGGCTCATTGACGAATCCATTGAATACATTCAATACCCCATCTCTGTCTAAAAAGATTGCCTTGCTTTTCTTAGTCGCAATATTATTTTTTATGTCATTTTCCACTTCTTTTAACCTATCTGGAGTTCCCATATCTTTAATGTATTCTGCTGTACTATAAGCCATGACTTTTTTATCGCACTCTAAAGCCATTCTTATCATATCTTTGAAACTTACTTTACCATGCATTTTCTCAAGCAGACTATACATACGTTTAGATATCACTGCTATTCCTGCGTTTGTACAATTTTCATAATATTCTGGTTTTTCTTCATTTTTGCTATAAAAAGCTACAACTTTGCCGTCTTTATCTTTTTTTACTATATCGCTATCATAAATATGAGAGCTTTTATGTACTACTAAAGTCAAATCAGAGTCATTACTTTCATGATATTTCAACAATTTTTCAAAATCAAATTCAAATATTATATCTCCGTTTACAAACAAAAAATCTTCATTCGATAAAATTTTATCCTTTATCATTTCGGGCAAAGCACCTGCATCTCCAAGAGGTTCTAATTCTACAAAATATCTTGCATTTAATCCAGATAGCCTCAGATGTTCTATCACGTCATCTTTTTTGTGGCAAAGGGTGATCAATATATCTTTCAAATTAAAATCATTCAGACATTTAATCTGTCTCTCTATGACACTTTCGTTGTGTATTCTAGTTAAAGGTTTAGACTTACTAGAGTTTAATCTAGATCCTATCCCGCCTGCAGCTATTATAGTTTTCATTTTATTTTTCCTTTCTTACGCTTCGGTTGAATTAAATATAATTTCAGACCCTTTATCTTCAAACTTAAATGGGACTTCTACAAAACTTTTTAGCTCCTCTCTTATAGTTTTATGATACTGAGGGTTTGCAAATATTATCATGAACCCTCCTCCTCCTGCTCCTAGTAGCTTTCCTCCTATAGCCCCATTTCTCTTGGCTATAGAGTATGCTTCGTCTATAATATCGTTTGACATTTTATTAGCCGACTTTTTCTTCAAATCCCATGAATAATCTAGCAATCTTCCTATCTCTTCTACTTGCCCTTTTGAAAAACAATCTTCGGCATAGTCTACTATCGTCTTAATGGAATTTAAACTTTCTATTTGACTTTTGCTTTTCTTCTTATTTACCTTTTGTATCTCAAAAGACATTCTTGTAAAACCTGTGAAGAAAAGCATTAAGTGATTGTTAAGGCTGCTTAAAAAACTATCACTTACATTTATCTTTTTTATAGAGAACCCGTTTTTATTAAAACTTATTTTGTTTAATCCTCCGTAAGCGGCTGCTACTTGGTCTTGCCAGCCTCCATCTTCTTTGCAAATGTCTCTTTCTATAAGTATAGCCTTCTTGGCCAACTCCATTTTGCTTACATTTTTTCTTTCCATATGCAATATAGAGTTTATCAACCCTACTGCAAAAGAACTGCTTGTACCTAAACCAGACCTAGCTGGCAAATCTGCATCATAATTTATTATCAAATTATCGGCTTTCAAATACTTCATAGTTTCTCTGATCAAAGGATGTTTTATTTCTTCAACGCATTTTGTTCTTTCTATTTCAGAATAGTTTATCTGATTTTTATGCTCGAAAAAATCTGGCAGATTTCTTACACTAACATAACAATATTTATTGAAGGTGCTAGAAATAACTGCTCCTTCATTTTCCATGAAATAATCTGGCACATCAGTTCCTCCTCCGAAAAAAGACATTCTAAACGGAGTTTTAGATATGATCATACTTTGTTACCTCTTTCTTTAATGTTTTTGTTTTTATTATAAAACAATTTTATTGACTTGTAAATAACTTTTTAAGAACTTTTAGAAAACAAAGTTGCATTATACTTCGTGACTCTGCTTATGTATATCTTTTTATTGAACTCTAAAGCCCCTTGTTCTTTTAATATGCTTATTACCCTTGAAGTAACTACTCTGCTTTTACATCTATCGTAAAAATTATCAAAACTCGTAAATACTCCGTTGCTTTTTCTTTCATTTAATATAAAATCCGCAGCTTTTTCTCCTACTCCTTTGATATTAGATAGTCCTTGCTGTATGATATTTTCTCCCTCCATTTTCCTCAGCCTTGTTCTTGCATAAGAATAATTGACATGTGGCAAAAATATAACTGAACCATCTTTAGAAGCTTTGCTGCAAAATTTATAAAACTCGGAGTCATCTTTAGCGTATTTCAGCTTTGCAAACCAATACTCATTTGGATAATATAGCTTGTAAAACATTTCTTCTACGCTTATCAAAGAGTATCCTACTCCATGCCCCTTGTTGAAAGTATAGCATATCATATCTTCAAATAAATTATCTGCAGTATCTTTATCTATTCCATTTGCCTTAGTTCCTTTCAAAAACTTACTTTTTAGATACTCTTTGTTTTCTTCGTATACTTTCAAAGCTTTCTCTGTCATGGACGACCCTTTCATCATTTTCATCATTTTATCAGCGTCTCCCCATTCCATATTTCCAAGATTTATGCATATCTGCTGAACCTGTTCCTGATATATGATTGTACCGTAAGATTCTTTCGTATAATCCCAATAGACACTTTCTTTGGCTATTTCAGGATTCCTTTTGTTTTCTGCATATAACTCTGGCATGTGCAAACTTAATGGCCCCGGTCTATTCATAGAAGAAGCTGCTACTACATCGTCAAAACAATTACATTCTATATCATGCAATATATTCCTCGCAGTTTGCTTTTCAAACTGAAATACACCGTCGCAATTTCCATTTTTAAAAGCTTCCATCACTCTTTCATCTTTTACCACTTCGTCATAATTTACTTCTACGCCTGTGCTTTCTCTTAGCTCATTGATAGACTCCATGGTTTTCAATCCTAAAATATCAAACTTTATAACGTTTATAGCTTCTACATCAGTCAAGTCATAGTTAGTGAAAGAGTTTCCGCTTTTATCTACTTTTAAAGCAACATAATCTAGAAGCTTTCCTCCAGTTATAGCCACCCCGGCTGCATGTGTTCCTATAAATCTTACTTTTTTAAACAGTTTAGAAAAATGAATCAAAATGTTGCAATAATTTTTGTTGTAGTATTCGAATTCTTTTGAATCTTTCATAGAATCATACTCTAATCTTCCATCTTCTATGTATGAATTTACAAACTTCTTTATGTTTGCTATTTCGGCTTTATTCTCTTTTACTTCACTTTCTTCTGTGTTTTTATCAGTCGGAAGCCCGCATACCTTTGCCAAGTCATTTACAAGATTGTCTATTCTATATAACCCATATGAGCATATTCTAGCTGCGTGTCCTTCATACTTATTGCAAAGATACTCGATAACTTCTTGCCTTCTTGATGTTTGAAAGTCTAAATCTATATCTGGAAACTTCTTTTTATCTTTTCTTAAGAATCTTCTAAAGTCTAGCCCAAAATTCAAACTATCTACATCTGTTATGTTCAAAGCATAAGCTACTAAGCTATTGCATACAGACCCTCTTCCTGGTCCTACTGCTATTCCGTTATCCTTGGCCCAGTTAACATAATCTGCCACTATCAAGAAGTAGTCTTCAAAACCGTGATACTTAATTACTTCCAACTCTTCTTTGCATCTTCTTATATATTCTTTCTTACTTTTGTTTCTTCTTTTCAAGCCACTCTTTACTTTGTTCAATAATATTGAATACGAGCTTTTATCACTTTCCAGTTTAGGCAATTTTAGTTTCAAATCGTCAAGGTAGTTCAACTCACACTTTGATTCAATCTCGTCAAGATTGTCAATAAATTTATTTGCCATAGTTTTGACAGTTTTCATTCCAAAGTCTTCTTTATGCATATTGACAAATCTTTTATACATTTCTTTTTCTGTAGGCATATATCTTTCTGAGTAAGTTTCTTCAATATGCTCTATATTATGACCTGCTATCTCGTGCATTTTCAAATATGTATCAAAATCTTCTTTACTTCCTCTATGAGAATCTGAAGTAAGAATGCATTTTATACCTAACTTTTTTGCTAACTTAATTGATTCCACATTTACATTTTCTTGCACACCCTTGTCAGATATCGTATATGGTTGTATCTCTACGTAAACATCATCATTAAATATTTCTTTAAGCTTAATCAAAAACTTTTCCGCCTGCTCAATTCTGTCTTTTATAATGCACTGTGCCAAGTACCCCGCTACGCAAGCTGTTGTGCATATCAATCCTTCATGATACTTTTCCAATAATTCAAAATCCCATATTGGATTATAATACTTTTGCTTTTCTCCTTCATACTGAATTCTGTTTAAATTTCCATAACCTTTTAAGTTCTTGGCTATCAAAATTAAATGATAACCTCTTGTTTGTGGCTTATGTTTTGGTAAAAAATACCCCTCTACTCCCAATATAGATTTTATTCCTACTTCTTTGCAAGCTTGGTATGTCTGAATCAATCCATTAGTATTGCCATGATTCGTTGTACTTAACGCCGTATGTCCTAGTTCTTTTGCTAATTTTGCTAGCTCAGAAGCTTTTCCGAATCCATCAAATGTAGAATATTCATCGTGTCTATGCAAATCAAACATATTAAACATCTCCTATATTTGCTTTTCTTTTTTCTATAGTTTCTAAATTCTTTCTATACAAATGCAAAGAGCCTGATATATGGGTATACGTTCCTAACTCTACTTCAAGCTCCATTGACAATAACACTTGTAAAGCTGAGAAATTAAACACGTCGTATGGAAAGCCTAGCCATATATCGTTAGACCTCATATAAGTTGTCATGTATAGCTTTTCATTTCTTATAAAGAACTGTAAGCATATTGTACAATTCAAATCCTTAGTATCTTTTTTTAAAGTATTCACGGGCTCTTTTATATGAATGACTGCTCTTCTTGTGTTCTTATCTTTCTCTAAAAGTTCTTTTACATACTCATATTGATCGAATCCAAACTTTTTCTTTATGCAATAACCATAATTTGAATTTACTGTATCTCCATTATCTGACAAGCGTTCCCATGCTTTAGAATATTTGCTTATAGTGTTTTTGAACTTATTGTTTCCTGACAAATACCATAAAAATTCTCCAAACGCGTATCTTATTGGCATTTTTCTTAGTCCATTATGCATAATGCATCTTGTGGGATCTTCTATAACCGTTATGGCATTTATAACTTCCCCTACTACTTCTCCATCTCTGCTATCTTCTTCCATATCTTGATTTATCAATATTTCAATCCACTTTTCAAACGCTTCGTCTGCATCTTTAGCATTAACTAGCATGTTACTACTTAACATTTTATCAGCCCTTTCAATTCTTCACTAATCTTTTCGCACACTTTATCGGGAGATATAAGCTCCATATCACTTTTTATATTTTTACTGTTTTCGTATATTATTTCTGGATTTTTAACATACTCTAGCAGCTTTGTTTTCATTTCGTCTTTACTCTCACAATAGCCATAATATCCGTCTGCAAATATCTCTTTATACCCGAACTCTTTTGGCAATAAGCAAGGTATTCCATAAACTCCACAATCTGTAGTAGAAGAACACCACATTCCTTTGGAATCAAAAAAGCTATTTATATGCAGTCCTACTTTTTTTGACTTCAAAAAGCTCTTATATTCTTCTGTACTGCAAAATTCTTGTTTTACGAAATACGGCTTGCGACATTCTATATCTACATCTTTTCCAGAAGGATTAGTAAAATACACTTTAGGCATATTATCTGTGCCAACTTTATTTTCCACATAATCTAATACTTCTAACAAATCATTAAAAGCTTTAAGGTAATATGCATCCGAAGATAGCCTATGGTTATATATTATTCCATTTTCACCAAAATGCTTCAGATCATAGATTTCTTCCCCAGAAGGTGGATAAAATACTTTTACTTTATCAGCTTTTATTCCACTTTCTTTCAATCTTTCTACTACATATTTCGAATTGACATAACATATATCCGAAGCTTCTATTCCTTCAATTTGCCTATGCATTAAAAACTTCATGTTATCTGCAGCTAGCCAATGAATATAAGATACTATCTTGGAGTCTTTAAATATATATTTCATGGGCAATGCTTTAGTCGGCTCATTTACAAACACTATATCTGGCTTATACTTGTTATTTACTTCTACCATCATATCTATGTCAAAGTTAAACCTTTCTAGAAAAGCTCCTTTGAATGATCTATGCCTTTTATTCACAAAGCTTATGTTTTTATTTATCAAAATGAATTCTTCCATCAGACGTTTAATTTCTTCATCGTCGTATTCAAAACAAATCAGCACTTCATTTTCTGTGAACAGACTTGTCTTCAACATTTTTCTTACGAAAGTAATATTGCTATCTTTGCTCAGTAGTAATTTGCCTTCGCTACTTAAACAACTTACTTGAGGAATCCATAATATTCTCATAGATACACCACTTCTTTCTTGTTTACTTTATTTTCGTGATCTTCATTAAACTTTCTATACCTATCGCATTCTGAACAAAAATCATACAACACTTTTTCGTCATTTAACCCTTTTAATTTTTCTACTGAATACATACCGAACCATTCTTCTCCATTATCATTGGTTGCTCTGCAGCATGGGTATTCTAATCCATTTGCATCAAACACTCTGTGCTCTTTTTTTATAAAGCACTTTCCTTTATAGCTTTCTCTCGGTTTTAGTTCAAAACTATTAGCATTAGTTACTCCATTTTTATCAATGCATTTTATAATGTCTAATTGATTTTCTATCATATCAAACATTTCTTTTTCCAAGAGTGCATTTTCATCTGTATGCACTGGAAAAAATCTTATCCCTACTACATTTTCGCAATCCTTGAATCTGCAGTATACTCCCAATACATCGTGATAATTTCTGTTCGAAACTGTCATGTTTAGCTTAACTTTTGACTTTAAACTAAATATATTGCTAATGATTCTGGAGTATCTTTTAGAATACCCAATCAGTTTTTCAGGAGCTCCATATAAATCACTTCTTCTTACATGTGCATAATGCAAAAAGTCAGAACCATCCATACTTGCTTGAACATATTCAGCTAAGTTTAAAAATTCTTCAATATGCTTAGCACTTATGTCATAGTCTAAGTTAGTAAACACTTGATAATGCACCACTTTCTTTTTCTTTAAGAACTCATTTAGCTCTTTTAACTTAGAATAGCTTAAAGGATCCCCTCCTGAGAAAGTGAAAGTACAATTAGGATTTTCGTTCAAATACTCTTCTATCTTTGACTTCAAAAAATCTAAGTCTATCTCTTTCTTTTTCCAAGCATATTGCCTGCACATAAAGCAATGCTGGCTACAAGCCGTAGTTAGATCAAACTGAACACTTCTAATCATTTATCTTCTCCTTAATATATTCTACTGCATTTTCCAAAGTTGAATAATCACAACTTATCTTTTCTCCTTCGTATTTATTAAATAATTCTTCGAAAAGATTATTGTGCTTATATAAATCCATACCATGCTCTTCTACAGACCTTTTAATGTCGAAAGGTCTAACAAATACCAATAAGCAATCATCTAGTTTGCAAAGTCTTTCATTTATTCTTAGATATTCTACATAGCAGTTATATCCTCTGTCAAAGCAACCATATACAAATTCTGTCATGTGAAATCTATCAAAGACTACATTGCCTTTGCACACATTCATCATTCCTAATATAGCTTCGTTTACGTCTACATTATGAGCTACATTGTCGAATGGGAATTGATTGTTTATGCAATACTTGTTAAACCCTAAATCTTTTTCTAATTTATTTGCCAAAGTAGTTTTTCCTACCCTATCTATTCCTTCAATTATAATAAACATATCTTCTCTTCTCCTTAAGAGGGCTTTACGCCCTCTCACTATCTTTTTCAATTCTTTCTTTTACTTTTTTTATTTTATTACATACCATATCGTCTAGCTGTTTTGAATCAATACCTGAAAACATTGCTATATTTAGTAACACTATAAAGCAATCTGCTATCTCCTCCGCTTTTGCTTCTTTATCATATTTTTCATTTCTAAAATTCTTCCATCTTTTATCTGCATCCAGCACTTCCCCTACTTCAGACATCAACTGCTGAATATGATAAGAACAAAGCTGCACATCATCTATAGGTAAAATGTTAAGCCTTTCCTTTCCATACATACCTCTTGATAGCATTATCATTTGATTTTGCGCTTGCATTTCATAAATATCTTTTATAGTGGCACTTTCAATCTTATTATTCTTCATATTCTTCCCAATCGTCTTCATAATCATCATCCTCTTCGTCGTCCCAATCATCATGAGCTTTATCATCTTCTTCTAAAAGATTTACATAATATTTTGCAGACTTTCTTGGTTCAGCTTCTATATCTCTTTCTTTGCAAAGTTTATACAACTCTTTTGCTCCCATACCTTCATATTCCGACTCCTCTTCATCGTCTTCATATTCTTCGACATCTTTTCTTTTAGACTTTGATTTTAACTTTGACTTTTTCTTTTCTTCTTCATAATCGTCATCGTCATCTCCATTATTGTCGGCAGGAAAAGCCTTGTCAAGCATTTTTAAAATTGACTTCTCAGAGTATGGTTTAGCTTTTTCATTTCTAAATTTGGCTTTGTCCATTGGTATAACTGAATAAGTGGTGCTCTGCGCTTTGCCTGTTTTGTTTATTACAAAATCTCTATCTTTCAGAGTACCATATGTTTCATACAAAGACATAAGATGAGGTAATGGTGAACAATTATTTACCGCAAACATAAATAACTTTACTTCTTTTGCTTCATAATCCCACACAGACCAGCAATACATACTTCTTGTTCTCAGATCTTCGTCTTCGCAATATTCACAATCTCTTCCGAATATCTCCTGGCATGGAACATTTACGCCCTTTTCAAAACTATCATGGAAAACTATCTCCATTCCTTCTTCCATATCATTCAAAAATCTAACTCTCGACTTTTGTCCTTCTCTAAAGTAAATAAATTTACCTTTATTCTGCCCCGACTTCTTAACTTCCTGCTTCATTTTGTTTAACAAGCTCATATTATTTTTCCTCCTTAAAAATACTCATTGTTTTTGAATACATCTTTTCAAATGTTTCTTTTGTCATATCTCCTGGATCTTTAATGCCTTTGAGATATCTATATCTTATCACATTAAAATGCTTTTGTAAATACTTTGTTCCTTTCTTTCCACATTCATCATTATCAAGTGCTGATATTATTGTTTTGATACCTTTTTCTTTTAGCTTTTGTATTTGCTGCTGTGACATTTTCCAACCCAATATTGCTACAACATTTTCTTCTCCAAATTGTACAAATTTAAGTCTATCCATATATCCTTCGACTGCAAACACATAGTCTTTAGATCCGTAGTTTCCTACCAAAGTAGTGGCTCTTGAAAAGCCTTCATTGTATAGATATTTACGTTTCTTTTCTATTTCCTTACTATTTGTCCTGCATACCCAGCCTTTGAATTTGCCATTGTCAAGCATGGGGAAAATAATTGGATAACTTTTGTTGTAAGTTATTTTTGCCTTTGCTTTTTCTAACGTATCTGGATAAAAGCCTCTCTTGATCATATACTTTCTAACCTCTTTTATTTCTTGTTCTTCAGAGGCTCTATTTTTAGTCCAGATGATTTTTTTTAGTCCGTTATAATAATCATAAGCTTGATTATATAAATCCCTCCTAGGCTTAATTTTCTTGCTTCTACGCAAATTTAACTTTACATCACTACACTTATCAGATTTTAATATCCTCAAGTATTTTAAATAGCTTTGCAAGTCGTTTGTTCTACTATTTAAGTTTTCCATATAATAAACAAACTTCACAGCATCACCGTGTAAATTGCAGCCAAAACAATACCAACTATTTTCATCCAGATCAACTATCATGCTGGGGTTAACATCTTCGTGAAACGGACACACTATCTTAAATGATGAACTAATTTCTGGAATCAAATTGTAATACCATAGTACTTTTACTAACTCATTACTCATGTCCCTCTATCATTGTTCTACTTCTGATATTTTGAAATAAGGATTGCCTGTTTGCAATTCATAGCAACCTTCTATATCTTCTTCTGTAACTTCTCCTAAATCATACAAATTGTCTAATTTTTTCTGATTTATTTTTGTCTCAACGTCAATAAAACTTTTAAATATATTCGGGTCTACATCACATTCTTTTAAATACGATACTAAACCTTGCATATCATTTATCTTGTACACTGTTTCTGATACATCATTAAAAGTTTCTTTGTCTAATTTCTTCTTAAGCTTCACTGTATCAAATTTTACTTTAACACTTTGCACCCTTTTCAATTTCAAAGCTCTAAAAACAAGCTTGTCGTCAGGATTTAATATTACTTCTTCTACGTCGTATTTTCTACAATACTTTTCCGCATAGTCATAAAAAGCTTTTTTAACCAGCTCAAATTGCTTTTGGGTTTTCTCGAAAGATGACTTTTTTCTGTAAAAAGTGACTGTATAATCCTTCAGTTGCTTTTTATCATCTTCCTGCTGTTTTTTACTTATCCTCAACTTTTTCATCTTCAATTCCTTTCAAAGCATTATAAACATACCTCGGCCACCTCTTGCCCGTTTTTACCCATTCAATATCGTCAAAAGAAACTGAATATTTTGCCCCGTATTTAGTTTTAACAAAAAGCAACCTTTCTTTAACATCTTTTCCTACTACCTTAGCTGACACCATCTTTCTTTCACTATCCCTAAAAGCAATCAAAGTTCCTTTCGAGATATTCTCAACATAGCTTAATTTACTTCTTTTTTCCACATTAACCTCCGTTCTTAATTAAAAAATGATTATATGATTTTATAAATTAAAAGAGGGGGTTGATCCCTCTTTTATTTAACTAAAACTTAAGCCTGCTTCTTCTATTTTGCTTATAATAGTGGCAGTTCTAAAGTTTTTTCTAACTTTAACTCCATTATCTTTTGCAAACTGATAGGCCGCATCATGCCTTTTCTTGCCAGCTTCAAATCTTTCCTGCATAATTTCCAGTTCTTTTTCTAATTCGGCATAATACTCTTCATCTGATTGAGTACAACTTTTCGGAACCCATCTTTTTATATTCATTTCAATATCTGATGAAAAACCTACTGTCAATGAAAGAAAAAACGCTTTTTCTGTCTCCTTTTCAACTCCGTTCACGTCTATAAGGAATCCGCCCTCAAGATCCATCTTTTTTTCAAACCATCTCTTCACTTTCATTTTACTTACCTCCATAAACTCGTTTGTTTTAATTTATGTATTTATTATATACCATCGAATTGCATTTGTAAATAGTTTTTGAAAAAAAATAAAAAAGCTTTTTGAAAGCAAAAAAGCAGCATTTCTGCTGCTTATATTTATTGTTTGTGTCTCTTAGCCCCTTGCTCGTAGGATTGTTAAAACACCTATTGCTGCAAAAGCTGTCGTACCCATTAAATTTCACTCCCGTCTTTGTCCTTCATTAAACGTATTAGCTTGTCTCTTGTGTCTCTCATAGAACTTACATTGTTGCCGTTGATCAGGTGGTTTAGAACGCATATTCCCAAATAGCAAAGTGCTGTTGACATCTCGTCAAGACCTTTAGCTTTCTCATCAAGGGCTTTGATTCTATCATAATCTCTATGAGTGTATTCCTGCAAAATGTCTATTTTCTTTTTAGTATTTATGACAGGCGTAATAAAATGATAAATCACGGCACCTACATTTCCAAAAAGAACAATAGCACCTCCTATAGCTAATATACTTTGAATAGCATCACTCATACATTTCCTTTCTGTTAACTGATATAGACCCTACCGCCTTCAATAGCACATACCCATCCTGAAGGGATCTGTACCCAAGTGTATTTTCCAATCTTCCTAATGGCAATGATTGTTACTCTTGTCCCAGATCTCAATACAGCATAAGTCTGGTTAAATGAATGGGATCGTGCGTTGGAGGTGAGTTCGCTGCGTTTTTTCTGTGCTCCTCCAGCAGATTTACGCACCCTCAAATTGGCTTTCAGCGTGTAGGTTGAACCAACCTTGTAAGAACGGCTTGAAGAGCCTGAACTGCTGGAAGTTGAAATTGGCAAGTATATGAATCCAAGAAATCTGTATCCTCTCAGATAGCCTGATTTTGGAATAACGCTTGTCCAAAACTTTCTTGATCTATATCCTGACTGAGATACTGTGAATGACCCATTGGAATGGATCTGTTCAACTACTGCTACATGCCCTGCACCGTCCCTGCTGTTTCCAACTCTGCCTTTTGCCCAGACAATGATTGCGCCGAGTTTAGGTGTTTTCCCTCTGGAATAACCATCACTGAACCCATACCAGGTCTCAGCATTCCCTCTGGACAGCTTTGGGGTAGATCCAAGTATCTCTCTTGCACGTCCCCAAGCATATCCTACACAGTTGGGTAAAACACTATTTCCTTTGATACGGATACAGCTGTTGTACCCTCCATAACTAGTGTGTATGTAACACTTGTTAGTTGTGGACGGTGCTGACAATCTTGGTGAAAAAGACATGGTTTACACCTCGCTTTCATCATCTACTGCTTCCAGTTCCTTTCTTGGTTCCTGGTATGTCATTACCTTGGCAGTATCTTTGAGTCCGTGTGTGCTTGGATCAACAACAATACCAAAAGCAACCAAGAGGTTGATAATGATACCAGCAAGCTGTTCTATTGTGTCCTGAGAAACAGCAGGAACAACTTCAAAAATACCCAAGATCTGGTAAACAAATGCGATCGTTGCAGCGATCAAGGCTGCTAAAGAGATTTTGTTTTTAAACCTCAATTTCCAGTTGATATGTTTCATTGTTTATACTCCTTTCTACCCCACGGCGGGGATTTCAACATATTTAGTCCATCCAGCTGGATAGCTTTCTGGGTGCCAAACATTATTATCTATGGTTGAAACGTACACAGTATCATTTTCCAAACAACACTCATCTTTCATGTACATTCCAGATGTGCCTTGCGGCTCAACATAAGGCTTTGCTTTCTTTGGATTTTTTGTGTGGCATAAACCCCACTGTGCTCGCAAATTCGCGGGCTTGTCTGTGTAAACTGTACTGTCATATGGCTGCAACAGTTTCCAAACTTGGCCATCATCACGAACCACTGAGCCTGCTTTCCAGTTCAGATACTGTACTGCTGGATCAAATTCAGGGACATCAGTTTCACGGTCGATGATTTGTGTGCCTGTTAGGTCGGGAGCTTGTTCTTGTAACACCTTAGCAGCTTGTAATCCAATCGCTTTCATATGTTCTAGTACAAATGTCTTATTTTCCATAGCTGTTCACCCCTTCTTGTATTGCCGCAGCCAGCTCACCATATGTTACTGACCCTGTTGGTTCTGGTTTTGGTGGCTCTGGCTTCGGCAGCGGATCATATATGAATTCGCCGTTAATGTACTTGTAATCTCGCACATTGTCATCAGGGAACGACTCAACCACGACGTCGTATCCCATACCCTCGATGCATTCGCAAACAGACAAGATCCTGTTTTCTGTATCTAAGTTTAATGCATACATTATTTATGACACCCCTTTCGCTATATAAATTGCTGTTGGTATTGAATAACCATCATGTCTATTGTTAGAAGCCCCCACATAACGATAGTAGCCCTTATCAAAATTGATTGAGCCAGTGCTGGTTATTGTTACAGCTCTCCTAGTAACGAATATTTCACCGCCATCAGATGTGGACTGAACTGTTACGATTTCAGTAGTCGCTCCAGCCTTTACAGTGAGCCACGTAATTCTGCGGTCTGTAGTGCCAGCTTGGCTTTCAAATTCAATTCCGATCAAATCACCCTCGCTAGCCGTAATCGCAACATCTTGTGGTGGAAACAAACTTGATGGACTTGCATTCTGCCACACTTTCTTGATCGCTATTGTTCCCATCTGCACCCAGCTATTCCATTTGGCGCCAATTTTAACTCTTTGGAACAT